>Ga0209552_1000162_pt1 | contig 21195 bp, 14 predicted proteins | sample LauGreFaBDMM15SD_2_FD_188214 | JGI IMG/M metagenome (GOLD analysis project Ga0209552, IMG submission 188214) | Freshwater lake microbial communities from Lake Michigan, USA - Fa13.BD.MM15.SD (SPAdes) (version 2) | ecosystem: Environmental > Aquatic > Freshwater > Lake | place: Lake Michigan, USA... | reverse complement strand
TGACCAGCCGCTTCATGGCGGCCACTTGCTCCACAATGGTCTTGACCGATTTGGACAAAACAGTCTGATCGGCCTCTTCCAATTTGCCATCGAGCTTTCGCTCCAAGCGCTCGGCCGACAACTGAATAGGCGTGAGGGGGTTCTTAATTTCATGGGCTAACCGGCGCGCCACCTCGCCCCAAGCCTGCGAGCGTTGGGCCGACACAATTTCAGAAATATCGTCAAACACCAAGAGGCGCATACCGTCGGGCAGAATAGCGCCGCGCGCCACCAGGGTGACGGAGGTTGCTTCCAAGCCTTGGCCAGACGCATGAATCTCAAATGACTTTTGCCAATGATCGAGTTCATGGCGGTCTTTGTCGGCCGACAGCAATTCAAACTGCTCTTGAACACCCGAGGCAAAATGTTGCAAATTGGGCAAACTCAGAAACGAGGCCTTGGTATGGGCTGCCAAAGGCACTTTCAAAATGCGGGTGGCACCCGGGTTGGAAGACTGAATGGCGCCACTGGCATTCAACACAATCACGCCAGCGGTCAGATTGTCCAGAATAGTTTGCAGGTTTTCTCTGGCTGCACCGAGTTGCGTCAAACTGCGTTCTACGGCGCTTCGTGCATCAGAGAGTTGCTGCGTCATTTCTGCGAATGAGCGGGTCAAACCTCCCAATTCGTCATTGGCTTGTAGGGTGTATTTGGGGCTTAAGTCACCCGCAGCCACCTGCCGCATACCGTGTGCCAGCAACAATAAGGGACGGGCCAACTGATTGCCCAACAACACGGCCAATAAAACAGCCGCCAGCACCGCCATGATGAGGCTCAAGGTGAGCGTGCCAATGTACATTTTGCGCAAGCCGTCGCGGGCCAAGGCCCGTTCTTGGTACTCGCGGTTGGCCAGTTGCACATCCAAAGCGTTGGCCACCAAGGTGGCGGGCAGTTCTTGCGAAATTTGCAAAACCCAGGGGTCATCTCGCAAACTGAGGCTGTTTTGGGGCACCAGCGTCAGAACCTTGATGCGTCCGGTGGGCGCACCCACTGTTTCGTCCAGTCCCTCCACAATTTCGACGCTGAGTTTGCTGCGCACTTGTTTGAACTGCGCCGCGGTAGGCCGTTCGGGTTGAATGGCAAAGCGAGATTGACTCGCAGACGCTATCAAACGGCCATCAAGGGACCAAAGCACGGCTTCGTTGGCGTCCATTTGGGTGCGAACGCGGTCTAGGTTGATCGCAGCGCTGGCCTCTTGCACATCGACCAACTGCTGCGCCGCCACGCGAGATTGTTTGGCCAGATCGCCCGACAGTGTGTCCAGGGTAGCTCGGCCCAAGTTCAAGCCAGCCACCAAGGCGCCCTCTACCTTCACATCAAACCAGCTTTCTATGGAGCGCGACACGAACTGATAAGACACCACATAAATCAACACGCCCGGAACCAAGCCCACAAGCGCAAAAATGGCCGCCAATTTAACCAACAAGCGGGAACCAAATTGGCCTTGGCGCAAGCGAATGATCAAACGGGTTAAACCCCAGACCAGCCCCAATAACAAGAGAGCCGCCACAATGGTATTGACCATGTAAAGACGGTCGTAATTGCGATCGTAGAGCGCTCGGTTGCTGGTGGCCTGCGTTAAAAGTACCAACAGACCCAAACCGATGGTCAACAAAATGGTCACGCCAATGCCCACCACCCACCTGACCGTTTTGGAGGCTTGTGTGCCAGTGGCAATTTGATCTTGTTGGTTCCGTTTCATGATGAAAGCTTGCGGTGACGGATGTCGTTAACGCCCTAAATCAGAAGACAAACGGAGGGTTTTTTGGGTGCTCACATTCCATTCTGATTGGCTGCCTGCCATCATTTGGAAGGGCCTTGGCAATTGCGACACGTCCAAACGAAATTTGAAATTCAAGGTGTATTTGTTGTCACTGTCTAAATCAGCGACATCGGCCAATTTCCAATTCACTGTTCTGCGAATGGCTGACAAGGCTTCTGGCAAGGTTTCAAATGTTTGTGACAAACTGTTGGCCAAGCTCACCCCGCCAATAGGGTCGCGTGACACATTCAAACGCCACATGCGGGTGAGGGGTTGGTAGGCCAAGCGGTAATGCCGCGAAATCAAGCCAATTTTTTTGTCATACCAATACCAACGGTCGCGCGAAAGATCTACTTCGGTCACAAAATAAATGGGCATGCCTTTTTGCAAGGCATCCTCAATGGTGCTGCTAAGGTCTAAGCGCAAGGTACTTTGAAGCAGCAATGCGCCCTCTGAACGTTCAAGTCGCAATTGCGAGACCTCAACCTGCGAGTTGCTAGAGCTTTGGGCATGCGCGGGCAATACAAAAGCAGCCCAAAAAAACACGCCAGCACAGAGCGCACGAAGCCAAAGACTTGTGCGCGCCATGCCATTCAACTTAAGTTGAACGCTTTTCCAGCAGTGCGAAATAAAAACCGTCATGTTCACCCATGCCATTGTCGCGGAGACTGGCGTCAGATGTGGCACCTGAGGGTGTTAAATGGCCCGGAGAGGGCAAGATCAGGGCATCAGTGTTGTGCTGAACAAACGTTTGGATTTGAGTTTCGCCCTCGGCCTTGAAAACCGAACAGGTGCAATAAAGCAATCTGCCCCCAGGCTTGACCAAAGGCCACAGCGCCTTTAAGAGCTTGGCTTGAATGGCTGCCAATTGCGACACATCGGTCTCGCGGCGCAACCAGCGCACATCGGGGTGACGGCGACCGATGCCCGAAGCCGTGCAAGGGGCGTCCAACAAAATGCCATCAAAACTTTGCCCATCCCACCAATCAAAGGTATCGGCCGCATCGGCTGCAATAATTTGAGCATGCACTTTGAGTCGGTCTAGGTTCTGCTGAATTCTTTCACAGCGCACCGGATCTACATCCAAGGCCAGGACTTGCGCTGATAGGTCAAACTCTAACAAATGGCCTGTTTTGCCACCGGGTGCCGCGCACGCGTCTAGCAATCGCAAAGCTTGATCTTCTGATTTTTGCAAACCCTTCAGTAACAGCGGCGCCGCCAATTGCGCAGCCGCATCTTGTACCGAAACATGCCCTTCTGAAAATCCAGGCAGTTGTTGAACAGGCACCGCCTTAGCCAATTGAACACCCACACCGCCCACTGCTTTGGCCGCAATGCCTTGGGCTTCCAAGACCTGCAAATAAGCTTGCGCGCTGTGATGTTTGGCGTTGACACGCAGTGTCATGGGCGCTGCCGATTGAGCGGCCTGCAAAATATCTTGCCACTTTTGCGGATGATCGGTTTGCAAACGCTTGACCCACCAAGCTGGATGACTCCACTGCGCCGTAATGTCAGCTTCGGTTTGAGCCAGCAAGGCTTCACGCTCTCTTAAAAAACGGCGCAAGCACGCGTTAATGAACGGCGCTTGTGCGCGCATGTCTTTGTGCCTGCGTGCAGCTTCTACCGCTTGGTTCACCAAGGTGTGTACTGGGTAGGGTGCCAATTCGTCTTGCCATGACAAGGCCAAGGCTGTGCACAACAAGGCGTCTGCTTGCGCAGGAGGTGCTTTGCGGGCCAAGCATTTTCGAAGGGCCACGGCACGCCCCCACCAACGCATGCATTGAAACGACAAGGCTTGCGCGCCAGGTCGCAAGTCTTTGGGCACAGCTTCGATGGCGGCCGTCATGGAACGGCCCATTTGAACAGCTTGCGCCACTTGCGCTGCAGCTTGCAACAATTGCCAAAGCGGGGCTTGTAAAGTTGGCTGCAAGTTAACCTTCAGAGATGCCTGAGCATTAGGCGAGCAAATCTGTAATATCCAGCGTTTGAGCAGGTACAAAATTCATTTGCTTCGCTAGCATACTGGCTGGAAATTGCGACACAGCGTCGTTGTACTTGAGGGCGGCTTGGTTGTAGGCGTCCATCAATGGCCAAGCCTGAGCTTTTAAGCGGTCAAATTTGTAGGGCAGTGGATCAATGAACCACGTGGCTTCGCCACTCTGACCGGCTCGCACTTCGACCTTGGCCCACGCCGCCAAGGCCAATCTATTTTGGTTGACCTTCTGCATCACAACAGGCGCGAGGGGCTGCGCTCGCGCCAGGTCCAAGCTGTCGGACAGCTCTTCTAGGATGGCTAATAGTGTCAGGTCACGTTCGTTTTTCAATAGCGCTTCTGGCAATGCCGCTTCTTCCATTTCACTCAGCATATCGCGCATGGACGCGGGCAAGTTGCCCTGCAGCCACACCAATACTCTAATCAGTTGCGCATCCACCGCTGCAAACTGTTTGGCTACGCTTGCGCGCAACACGACCAAGCGGTTGTAGGCGCCAACAGCCCAAAAAAACAGGACTGCCAAGATAGAAGAAAAAATCAGAAGTGCCATGTTGTTGTCATTGTGAATGAAAACGTCTTCAAAAAAAAGCCCCTGACCGCGTTCACGGACAGAGGCGTTCTTCATTCCGACCTAAGCCGGAAATTGATCAGGCTTTCGATTGGGCAGCGTTGGCTGCGTCTTCGGTCAACTGTTGCGCTTCGGCCAATTCAACGGCTTCGGCTTCTGTGATGGCGCGGCGTTCTGCCTCGTCCATCGCATCTTTGGCGGCACGGGCTTTGTGATAAGCCAAACCTGTGCCGGCAGGAATCAAGCGGCCCACAATGACGTTCTCTTTCAGACCACGCAACTCGTCGCGCTTGCCCATGATGGCAGCCTCGGTGAGCACGCGGGTGGTTTCCTGGAAGGAAGCCGCAGAGATGAACGAGTCGGTTGACAAAGAAGCCTTCGTGATACCCAACAACAAGTTGCTGAAAGTTGCAGGAATTTTGCCTTCGGCGCGCAATGCATCGTTGGTGTTCAAAATTTCTGAGCGCTCGACTTGTTCACCCGAGATGTAGTTGGATTCACCAATGTTCTCGACCACCACACGGCGCAGCATCTGACGCACGATCACTTCGATGTGCTTGTCATTGATCTTCACGCCTTGCAAACGGTAAACGTCTTGCACTTCGTCAACGATGTAGCGAGCCAACTCTTCCATGCCGAGCAAGCGCAAGATGTCTTGTGGGTCGGCTGGGCCGTCCACAACGCTCTCGCCCTTGTTGACCACCTGGCCTTCGTGGACCACGATGTTCTTCTCTTTGGGAATGAGTTCGTCCCACACTTTGCCGTCTGGGTCGGTGATCTGCAAACGAACCTTGCCTTTGGTCTCTTTACCAAACGACACGGTACCGGTCATCTCGGCCAACATGCCCTTGTCTTTCGGACTGCGTGCTTCGAACAGTTCGGCCACACGTGGCAAACCACCGGTAATGTCGCGGGTCTTTTGACCTTCAACAGGGATACGCGCCAAGACTTCGCCTGGGCCCACATCTTGGCCGTCGCGCACTTGGATGAGTGAGCCGATTTGGAAGCCGATGGTCACGGAGTGATCGGTGCCTGGAATCTTCACTTCTTTGCCAGCAGCGTCGATCAGTTTGACCTGAGGGCGAACCACTTTGGTAGCACCACGACGCTTTGGATCGATCACCACCAAGGTGGACAGACCGGTCACTTCGTCTAACTGCTTTGCCACCGTAAGGCCTTCTTCGACATTCTCGAATTTGGTCTGACCTGCAAACTCAGTGATGACTGGGCGTGTGAGCGGATCCCAGTTGGCCAAAATAGCACCGGCCTTGATGGCCTTACCAACCTTGACTGTCAGGATGGCACCATAAGGCACTTTGTGACGCTCACGCTCGCGGCCATGTTCATCGTGAATGATGATTTCGCCGGAACGAGAAATAACCACCAACTCGCCTTTGCTGTTGGTCACGTAGCGCATGGCGGCATTGAAGCCGATCAAACCACTTGACTTGGCTTCGACGCTAGAGGCAACAGACGCGCGTGACGCTGCACCACCAATGTGGAACGTGCGCATGGTCAACTGAGTACCAGGCTCACCAATAGACTGAGCAGCAATCACACCCACGGCTTCGCCGTTGTTGATCAAGCCGCCACGGCCCAAGTCGCGGCCGTAGCACATGGCGCACAAACCGAAGCGTGTGGCGCAAGTGAGGGCTGTGCGAACTTTGACTTCGTCAACCGCCACGGCTTCAAAGATTTCGAGCATGTCTTCGTCGAGCAAAGTGCCAGCAGGTGCCAGCAATTCACGAGATTCAGGGTGCAAGACTTCGTCTGCCAAAGTGCGTCCCAAGATGCGATCGCGCAAAGATTCAATGACTTCACCGCCTTCAACGATGGCGCGCATGAGCGAGCCGTCGGTGGTGAAGCAATCGAGTTCTTTGACCACCAAGTCTTGTGTCACGTCAACCAAACGACGTGTCAAGTAACCTGAGTTGGCTGTCTTCAAAGCGGTATCGGCCAAGCCTTTACGCGCTCCGTGTGTCGAGATGAAGTACTGCAACACATTGAGGCCTTCACGGAAGTTGGCCGTAATCGGTGTCTCAATGATCGAGCCATCAGGCTTGGCCATCAAACCACGCATACCCGCCAACTGACGAATCTGAGCCGCAGAACCGCGGGCGCCAGAGTCGGCCATCATGTAAATGGAGTTGAACGATTCTTGCTCAACTTCTTTGCCATGACGGTCAATGGTTTTCTCTTTGCGGAGTTGGTCCATCATGACCTTGGACACGGCGTCGCCGGCTTTACCCCAGATGTCAACGACCTTGTTGTAACGCTCGCCAGAAGTGACCAGACCCGACACATACTGCTGCTCAATGTCTTTCACTTCTTTTTCGGCTTCAGAAATGATGGCGCCCTTTTCTGGGGGAACCAACATGTCGTCGATGCCAATCGAGATGCCAGAGCGTGTGGCCAAACGGAAACCGTTTTGCAACAGCTTGTCGGCAAACACCACGGTCTCTTTCAAACCGCACTTGCGGAAAGACGTGTTGATGAGCTTGGAAATTTCTTTCTTCTTGAGTGCTTTGTTGATGTTCTCGAAAGCCAAGCCTTTGGGCAAGATTTCGGACAACAAGGCACGACCCACTGTGGTGTAAACCATGTTGGTTGAAGGCGTGAACTCTTTGGTTTCTTTGTTCAGAATCCAATCGGTGACGCGCACGCTGATCTTGGTAGTTAGCTCAACAGCGTCAGCATCCAAAGCGCGCTGAACTTCGCCGATGTCGGAGAAGATCAAGCCTTCGCCCTTGGCGTTGATGCGTTCGCGGGTGGTGTAGTACAAGCCCAGCACCACGTCTTGTGACGGCACAATGGAAGGTTCGCCGTTGGCTGGGAACAGCACGTTGTTGGAGGCCAGCATGAGCGTGCGGGCTTCCATTTGCGCTTCCACAGACAATGGAATGTGAACGGCCATTTGGTCACCGTCGAAGTCGGCGTTGAAGGCCGCGCAAACGAGGGGGTGCAACTGAATGGCTTTGCCTTCAATCAGCAAGGGCTCGAAAGCCTGAATGCCCAAGCGGTGCAAAGTAGGCGCACGGTTCAACATGACGGGGTGCTCTTTGATCACCTCTTCCAAGATGTCCCACACCACCGGTGTACCGGCTTCAACTTCTTTCTTGGCCGCCTTGATGGTGGTCGCGATGCCCATGGCTTCGAGGCGTGCAAAGATGAATGGCTTGAACAACTCGATGGCCATCAACTTGGGCAAACCGCACTGGTGCAGTTTGAGGGTTGGGCCCACGGTAATCACAGAACGACCAGAGTAGTCGACGCGCTTGCCCAACAAGTTTTGACGGAACCGGCCGCTCTTGCCTTTGATCATGTCGGCCAAAGATTTGAGGGCACGCTTGTTGGCGCCGGTCATGGCTTTACCGCGGCGACCGTTGTCTAGCAAGGAGTCAACGGCTTCTTGCAACATGCGCTTTTCGTTGCGCGCAATAATTTCAGGCGCTTTCAACTCAAGCAAACGGCGCAGACGGCTGTTGCGGTTAATGACTCGGCGGTACAAATCGTTCAAGTCGGAAGTGGCAAAACGGCCGCCGTCTAGGGGCACCAAAGGACGCAGGTCCGGTGGCAAGACGGGCAGCACTTCGAGCACCATCCACTCAGGCTTGATGCCTGACTTCTTGAATGCTTCGAGTACTTTCAAACGCTTGGAGTTTTTCTTGACCTTGACTTCAGAGCCCGTGAGGTCGCCACGCAGGCGTTCAATTTCGGATTCGATTTCAATGCTGCGCAACAAGTCTTTGATGCCTTCCGCGCCCATTTTGGCTTGGAACTCATCGCCGTACTCTTGCAATTTGGCATCGTAGTCGTCTTCGGTCATGATGCTGTACTTCTTTAATGGTGTCATACCGGGGTCGGTCACCACATACGCTTCAAAGTACAACACACGCTCGATGTCACGCAGGGTCATGTCCAAGACCAGGCCTAAACGGCTAGGCAATGATTTCAAGAACCAGATGTGTGCGCAAGGTGCAGCCAAGTCAATGTGACCCATGCGTTCGCGGCGCACCTTGGTCTGTGTGACTTCAACGCCGCACTTCTCGCAGATCACGCCGCGGTGCTTCAAGCGCTTGTATTTACCGCACAAGCATTCGTAGTCTTTGATAGGGCCAAAAATTTTGGCGCAAAACAAACCATCACGCTCAGGCTTGAACGTGCGGTAGTTGATGGTTTCAGGCTTTTTAACTTCGCCAAAAGACCAAGAACGGATTTTTTCGGGTGAAGCCAAGCCAATGCGGATGGCATCAAAATGCTCGTCCGGTGTGAACTGCTTGAACAGGTCCAGAAGTGATTTCATGAGACTCTTCCTTTTATTAATCTAGCAGGGGTTCAAGAACGCTCGAGTTCAATGTCGAGACCAAGGGAACGAATTTCCTTGACCAACACGTTGAACGATTCGGGCATGCCGGCACTGATGGTGTGCTCGCCTTTGACAATGCTTTCGTACACTTTGGTACGACCTTGCACGTCGTCGGACTTGACCGTGAGCATTTCTTGCAACACGTAAGAGGCACCGTAAGCTTCCAAAGCCCACACCTCCATCTCGCCGAAACGCTGGCCACCAAACTGGGCCTTGCCGCCCAAAGGCTGCTGCGTGACCAGTGAGTATGGGCCGGTAGAACGGGCGTGCATTTTGTCGTCGACCAAGTGGTGCAACTTCAAGAAGTGCATGTAGCCAATGGTGGTAGGACGCTCAAAGGCTTCACCTGTGCGGCCATCAAACAAATGCGCTTGCGTGCGCGTGGCCGTGAGGCCTTTGCGTGCAGCCACATCGTCTGGGTAAGCCATTTTCAACATGGTGCGAATTTCTTCTTCCGCAGCGCCGTCAAACACGGGCGTGGCAAAGGGCAAACCACCTTTGAGGTTTTCTGCCATGGTCAAGACGTCTGTATCAGACAACTTGGACAAGTCTTCTTTGCGGCCAATGCCGTTGTAGAGTTCTTCGAACAAGGTGCGGAACTCGGCCACGCGGGCTTCGGCTTGCAGCATGTCACCAATGCGGTGACCAATGCCTTTGGCAGCCCAACCCAAGTGAACTTCCAACACCTGACCCACGTTCATGCGGGAAGGAACGCCCAAGGGGTTTAGCACGATGTCGGCAGGTGTGCCGTCTGCCATGTAAGGCATGTCTTCAACCGGCACGATCTTAGAGACCACACCTTTGTTGCCGTGACGGCCGGCCATCTTGTCACCCGGCTGCAAGCGACGCTTGACTGCCAAGTAGACCTTGACCATTTTGAGCACGCCTGCTGGCAACTCGTCGCCCTGTGTGAGCTTCTTGCGCTTCTCTTCGAAAGACAAATCGAAGCTGTGACGCGTTTGCTCAAGCGAGTTCTTGATGGACTCAAGTTGGCTGGCAATGTCTTCGTCGGCGGGACGAATGTCAAACCAGTGAAACTTCTCGATGGACTCGAGGTAAGCCTTGTCGATCTTGGTGCCTTTGGCCAACTTTTGCGGGCCGCCGTTGGCAATTTTGCCGCTCAACAATTTTTCGATACGGTCGAAGGCGTCGGCTTCAACGATGCGCAACTGATCGTTCAAATCCAAGCGGAAGCGCTTGAGTTCGTCGTCAATAATTTGCTGCGCACGCTTGTCGCGCACAATGCCTTCGCGTGTGAACACTTGAACGTCAATGACCGTGCCTTGTGAGCCTTGGTCGACGCGCAATGAGGTGTCTTTCACGTCGCTGGCTTTTTCACCGAAGATAGCGCGGAGCAACTTCTCTTCAGGTGTGAGTGTGGTTTCACCTTTGGGTGTGACCTTGCCCACCAACACATCGCCAGGTTGCACTTCTGCACCCACGTAGATGATGCCGGACTCGTCCAAGCGGCCCAATTGCTGCTCTGACAAGTTGGGAATGTCGCGGGTGATTTCTTCGGCACCCAACTTGGTGTCGCGCGCCATGACCACCAACTCTTCAATGTGAATCGAGGTGTAGCGATCTTCAGAAACCACACGCTCGGAAATCAAGATAGAGTCTTCGAAGTTGTAACCGTTCCATGGCATGAAGGCGATGAGCATGTTTTGACCAATGGCGATTTCGCCCAGGTCAGTCGATGCGCCGTCGGCAATCACGTCACCTTTGGCCAACTTGTCGCCACGCTTCACAATGGCGCGTTGGTGAATGTTGGTGTTCTGGTTAGAACGTTGGTATTTGATGAGGTTGTAAATGTCGACGCCCACTTCGCCCGCTTGGGTTTCGTTGTCGTTGACACGAATCACGATGCGGGTGGCATCGACATAGTCGACCACACCACCGCGATTGGCGGTGACCACGGTGCCAGAGTCAACTGCGGCAACGCGCTCGATACCTGTTCCGACCAATGGCTTCTCAGGGCGCAACACCGGCACGGCTTGGCGTGACATGTTGGCACCCATCAACGCGCGGTTGGCGTCATCGTGCTCGAGGAACGGCACCAATGAAGCCGCAACCGATACGATTTGAGCAGGCGACACGTCCATGTATTGAATGCGATCGGCACTGCACAAAATCGATTCGCCTTTTTCACGGGCAGATACCAGACCGTCTGTGAGCTTGCCGGCTTTGTCCAAGGTGGCATTGGCCTGAGCGATCACGTACTTGCCTTCTTCAATGGCAGACAAGTAATCGATGTCCATGGTGACTTTGGCGTCGACCACACGGCGGTATGGTGTCTCAATGAAACCGTACTCGTTCAAACGCGCATACAAGGCGAGTGAGTTGATCAAACCGATGTTTGGACCTTCAGGTGTTTCAATAGGGCACACACGGCCGTAGTGGGTGACGTGAACGTCGCGCACTTCAAAGCCTGCACGCTCACGGGTTAAACCGCCTGGGCCAAGGGCAGACACACGGCGCTTGTGCGTGATCTCTGCCAAAGGATTGGTTTGGTCCATGAACTGTGACAACTGCGATGCGCCAAAGAATTCTTTGAGCGCCGCAGAAATGGGCTTGGAGTTGATCAGGTCGTGCGGCATGAGCGGCTCTTGCTCGGCTTGACCCAAACGCTCTTTGACAGCTTTTTCGATACGCGCCAGACCGGTGCGGTATTGGTTCTCGGCCAACTCGCCCACGCAACGTACGCGGCGATTGCCCAAGTGATCGATGTCATCGACTTCGCCGCGGCCATTGCGCAAATCAACCAAGATCTTGACCACGGCCAAGATGTCTTCGTTGGTGAGCACCATCGGACCGGTTGACTCGTCGCGGCCCATGCGGGCGTTGAACTTCATGCGGCCCACGCGCGACAAATCGTAGGTGTCGGGGTTGTAGAACAAGCGCTGGAACAGGGCCTGCACTGCGTCTTCTGTCGGTGGCTCACCAGGGCGCATCATGCGGTAGATGGCCACACGTGCTGCAAATTCGTCAACGGTTTCGTCGACGCGCAATGTTTGCGAAATGTACGCACCTTGATCGAGTTCGTTGGTGTAGATACATTGCAGATCTTGCACACCAGCAGAGCGCAATTTCTTGAGCAATACTTCGGTGAGTTCTTCGTTGGCCTTGGCAATGATTTCGCCTGTTTCGGCGTCCACAATGTTGCGAGCCACAACGCGGCCAACCAGGAAGTCTTCAGGCACGCTGATGTGTGTGGTGGCAGACTGCTCGAGTTCACGGGTGTGGCGCACGGTAATGCGCTTGTCTTTAGCAACAATCACTTTGCCTGATTTGTCAGTGATGTCGAAACGAGCTACTTCGCCGCGCAGACGCTCGGCCACAAATTCCATTTGCGCGCCACTGTCCATGAGACGGAAGTTGTCGTTCACAAAGAAGTTGGCCAGAATCGATTCTGGGTTCAAGCCAATGGCTTTGAGCAAAATGGTGACGGGCATCTTGCGACGACGGTCAACACGGAAGTACAGCAGGTCTTTGGGATCGAATTCGTAGTCGAGCCATGAACCGCGGTAAGGAATAATGCGCGCGCTGAACAACAATTTGCCAGAGCTGTGTGTCTTGCCCTTGTCGTGTTCGAAGAACACGCCAGGTGAGCGGTGCAACTGAGACACGATCACGCGCTCTGTGCCGTTGATGATGAACGAGCCTTTGTCGGTCATGAGGGGCACTTCGCCCATGTAGACTTCTTGCTCTTTGACTTCTTTCACCACTTTAGACTGTGAAGTAGAAGAGTCACGATCGTAGATGATCAGCTGAACGCGAGCGCGCACAGCGGATGCAAAAGTAAGGCCACGTGTTTGGCATTCGCGCACATCAAAGGCCGGCTTGGCCAAGTTGTACTCGAGAAATTTCATCTCGACAAAACCATTGTGTGAAACGATGGGGAAAGCTGACTCAAAAGCAGCTTGCAAACCTTCGTGAGCACGTTTGTTAGAGGCAATGCCTGCTTGTAAAAATGACGTGTAAGCGTCTTTTTGCATTTGCAGCAAGTAAGGGACTTCGAGCACGCTTTCGCGGCTTCCGAAACTTTTGCGAATGCGTTTGCGTTCGGTAAATGAATAGGCCATGAGATCTCCGGGGCTTGATCTTTCGGCGACTGTGTGTTTTGTGAATCGCTTCACAAAACGGGCTTGGCCGCTGGCCTCTACCAGCGTTGGCGGACGGCTGCGCATTGCACGCAGCCCGAACCAAGGCGTCTCTGCAGTCGGGTCAGAGAACACTCAAAAAATGACTTAGAAGTTACTTTTTGGCTGTGCTCTGTAAGCACCAAAGGCTGGAGGCCCTTTGGGGACCTGCCAGCCTTGGACAAAAGTCGAATTACTTGAGTTCGACTTTGGCGCCGGCTTCTTCCAGCTTTTTCTTAGCGGCTTCAGCGTCAGCTTTGGACACGCCTTCTTTGACGGCCTTAGGAGCGCCATCAACCACGTCTTTGGCTTCTTTCAAGCCCAAGCCAGTGATTTCACGCACGGCCTTGATGACGGACACTTTGTTAGCGCCGGCTTCGAGCAACATGACGTTGAATTCTGTTTGCTCTTCAGCAGCGGCTGCACCACCACCGCCACCACCGGCACCAGCAGGTGCGGCCATGGCTGCAGCGCTCACGCCAAATTTCTCTTCGATGGCTTTCACCAATTCGTTGAGTTCCAAGACCGTCATGCTATCGAGAGCGGTCAAAAATGCGTCTTTATCAAATGACATTTTGTTTTCCTAACAATTATTTAAAAAAGGACTGCACGCTTAAGCGGCAGCCGTTTCGCCTTTTTTGGCCGCCAACGCACCCAACACCACTGCGGTGCGAGACATGGGGGACATCAATAAGCCGCACAACTGAGCCAACAAAACTTCTTTCGAAGGGATGTTTGACAGTTGCTTAACGCCATTGGCATCTAAAACTTTGCCTGAGATGGCACCACCGCGAATGACCAACTTTTCGTTGGTTTTCGCGAAGTCAGCGACTACTTTTGCAGCAGCCACAGCATCTACAGAGAAGCCATAGATTAGCGGTCCGGTCATCTGATCAGCGACAACTTCAAACGATGTTCCGGCAACAGCACGGCGGGCCAAGGTGTTTTTCAACACACTCAAGCTCACACCTTTGCTACGTGCATCAGAACGCAGTCTGGTCATGTCAGTGACCGTGATGCCGCGGTATTCCGCAATCACCAGCGTTTGAGCTTTAGCGGCGAGGCTGGTCACTTCTGAAATGACCGCTTCTTTCTCACTGCGATTAAGACTCAAGGTCTACTCCTTTTGAATGAGCTTTTGAGCAATTGCGCTCTAGAGCTCGCCTAATTTCAGCGATCAACTGTTCAGGATTTTGTCCATCTGCAGCGGGATCGCCATCTGCGTTGGCTTTCACGATTAAGTGCATTGCTGCACGCCAACGGTCTTGGATGGCCTGAACTTGGTCCGAAGATTGGGGTTCAGCCCACCACACTGAGCGAAGTGCCTGGCTAGCCTGGCACTCCCCTCGGTTTTCTTAACGATCAAGCCGAGATGGTTTGTGTGTCGACGCGAACGCCCACACCCATGGTTGAAGACAAAGCCACTTTGCGCAGGTAAACACCTTTGCTGGTTTGGGGCTTGGCTTTGACCAAGGCATCTACCAATGCTGCCAAGTTGCCTTGCAACTTTTCGACATCAAATGAACGCAGGCCAATGGCGCCGTGCACGATGCCGGCTTTGTCAACGCGGAACTGAACTTGACCGGCTTTGGCATTTTTAACAGCGGTAGCCACGTCAGCAGTGACGGTGCCGACTTTGGGGTTAGGCATCAGGCCACGTGGGCCCAAGATTTGACCCAAAGTACCCACAATGCGCATGGCGTCAGGGGCGGCAATGACCACGTCGAAAGGCATGTCACCGGCTTTGACTTGTGCAGCCAAATCGTCCATGCCCACGATGTCTGCACCGGCAGCGCGGGCTTCGTCAGCCTTGGCACCTTGCGCAAACACAGCAACGCGTTTTGTTTTACCCGTGCCGTTAGGCAAGACCACGGCGCCACGCACCACTTGGTCAGATTTTTTGGCATCAATACCGAGCTGCACAGCCACTTCGATGGACTCATCGAACTTGGCCGTAGCGCACTCTTTGACCAGCGCCAAAGCATCGGCTACAGCGTACAACTTGTTGGCATCCACTTTGCCAGCATGTGCTTTTTGTTTTTTAGTCAGTTTGGACATTTACACGCCCTCCACAGTCACGCCCATTGAGCGAGCAGATCCGGCGATGATGCGGACAGCAGCGTCCAAATCAGCGGCATTCAAATCTTTCATTTTTGCTTTTGCAATATCCTCGAGCTGAGCGCGCGTGATCTTGCCAACTTTGTCAGCGTGTGGACGGGGTGAACCCTTGTCCAACTTGATGGCCTTCTTGATCAAGGTGGTCGCTGGAGGCGTCTTGATAATGAAGGTGAAGCTCTTGTCGGCAAAAGCGGTAATGACCACAGGCAAAGGCAGACCTGGCTCAACACCTTGGGTCTGGGCGTTGAACGCCTTGCAGAATTCCATGATGTTCAAACCACGTTGACCCAATGCCGGGCCGATAGGGGGTGATGGGTTGGCCTTGCCAGCTGGTACTTGCAGCTTAACGAAGCCGACGATTTTTTTCGCCATGTTTAACTCCTAGTGGGTGCAAACGCTTGGTGTTTAGTCAAGCTCCCCAAATTAACGACTCTTCTTTTTAAACTTTTCTTGCGGAGTCGGGTCGCAAGAAAAGAGGTTTATGTTTTCTCGACTTGGCCAAACTCAAGTTCGACCGGCGTAGACCTACCAAAAATGGTAACTGCCACACGCATTTTGTTTTTCTCGTAATTGACTTCTTCGACTGTGCCGTTGAAGTCCGTGAACGGGCCTTCTTTGACGCGCACATATTCGCCCACTTCAAACTCCACCTTGTGGCGGGGCTTTTCAGTGCCTTCTTGCATTTGATTAACGATCTTGCGAACGTCTTCTTCTGAAATGGGCGCAGGACGGTTTTTGGCACCACCCACAAAGCCAGTGACTTTGTTGGTGTGCTTAACCAAGTGCCATGTGAGATCGTCCATGACCATCTCAACCAACACGTAGCCAGGGAAAAACTTGCGCTCGGTGGTGCGCCTTTGGCCGTTCTTCATCTCAACCACTTCTTCAGTGGGAACCAGAATGCGACCAAATTTGCTTTGCATTTCTGCACGCTGAATGCGCTCAATGATGTTGCGCTCAACCGCTTTTTCCATGCCCGAATAAGCATGGACCACGTACCACTTCAAATCAGGGTTGGTCGATTCGCCAGCTTTAGGCGCGTTGTCAACAGCATCAGTCATTATTTTTTCCACCCCAAGATCAGATCGTAGAAAACCCACTCGAGCGTTTTGTCGGTGAGCCACAAGAACAGGGCCATGACCACCACGAACACAAAAACATAGGCCGTGATTTGCATGGCTTCTTTGCGCTCAGGCCACACAACTTTCTTGACTTCACGCACGGCTTCTTGACCGAAGGCCACAAACTGCTTGCCTGTATCTGAGATCAGAAAGACCACCACAGCCAAAACCAAGCCAGCAATCAATGCACCCCATTGGGCCAAAGCACCTTGCTTAGAAAGCACATAGAAAGCGGCCAAGGACGCGACCACCAAAGCAATGGCCAAGCCAAGCTTGAGCTTGTCAGCAGTGGAACCTACGGTTTGAACTTCAGAACTTGCCATATTGGCTTACAGACCTTTTTAGGCTCTTTCGAGCCCTACAAAAATTACCTTGTCTTTTAGACGCCGAAGCCCGCCAGGTGATGGCGGGCTTGTTTTGCTCACCCTTTTCAGGTGGCAGGGGCAGTAGGAATCGAACCTACAACCTTCGGTTTTGGAGACCGACGCTCTGCCAATTGAGCTATACCCCTTCAGCGTTTTTTAAAGACGCAAATTAGGCGAGGATTTTGGCAACAACGCCAGCGCCCACAGTGCGGCCGCCTTCGCGGATCGCAAAACGCAAACCTTCTTCCATGGCAATCGGGTTGATCAACTTCACAGTGATCGACACGTTGTCGCCTGGCATCACCATCTCTTTGCCTTCTGGCAATTCAATGGCTCCTGTCACGTCCGTTGTACGGAAGTAGAACTGAGGGCGGTAGTTGTTGAAGAACGGTGTGTGACGACCGCCTTCGTCTTTCGACAAGACATAGATCTCGCCTGTGAAGTGCGTGTGGGGCTTGATCGAGCCGGGCTTGCACAGCACTTGGCCGCGCTGCACGTCTTCGCGCTTGGTGCCGCGCAGCAAAATACCCACGTTGTCACCCGCTTGGCCTTGGTCCAGCAACTTCCTGAACATCTCAACGCCTGTGCATGTTGTTTTCTGTGTGTCGGCAATACCCACAATCTCGATCTCTTCGCCAACCTTGACAATGCCGCGCTCGATACGGCCAGTGACCACGGTGCCGCGGCCAGAGATGGAGAACACGTCTTCCACTGGCATCAAGAAAGCACCGTCGACTGCGCGGTCGGGTGTGGGGATGTAGTTGTCCAAAGCGTCGGCCAACTTCATGATGGCCTCTTCGCCCAAAGGACCCTTGTCGCCTTCCAAAGCCAGCTTGGCTGAGCCGTGGATGATGGGCGTGTTGTCGCCTGGGAACTCGTACTTGTCTAGCAGCTCACGCACCTCCATCTCGACCAACTCGAGCAACTCGGCGTCGTCCACCATGTCGCACTTGTTCAAGAACACGATGATGTAAGGCACACCCACCTGACGCGCCAGCAAAATGTGCTCGCGGGTTTGGGGCATGGGGCCGTCAGCAGCGGAACACACCAAAATGGCGCCGTCCATCTGAGCCGCACCGGTGATCATGTTCTTCACATAGTCGGCGTGGCCTGGGCAGTCAACGTGAGCGTAGTGGCGATTGGCCGTCTCGTACTCAACGTGGGCTGTGTTAATCGTGATGCCGCGGGCCTTCTCTTCAGGCGCTGCGTCAATTTGGTCGTACGCTTTTGCAGAACCACCAAACTTGGCCGCCAACACCGTGGTGATAGCAGCTGTCAAGGTTGTCTTGCCGTGGTCAACGTGACCAATCGTGCCAACGTTGACGTGCGGTTTTGTCCGCTCAAATTTCTCTTTTGCCATATCAATTCTCCAAAGAACAATGCCCGTGTTGTGGTTTTATGTTTGCATCCAATTGCTTGTTCACACCGCACGGGGACAGCGTGGCACTGGATCGCAGACAGGTTTATCTGATCAGTTGGGGACAGAGCAAAACGCTTTGCATTTTGATCAGTCCCGCAAGTTATTTACTTGGCCCTTGATGCCACAATAGCTTCAGCAACGTTACGGGGGGCTTCAGCGTAATGCTTGAATTCCATCGTGTACGTGGCGCGGCCTTGTGACATGGAGCGCAATGTGGTGGAGTAGCCGAACATTTCAGACAATGGCACTTCGGCTTTGATGGCTTTGCCACCGCCGACCATGTCGTCCATGCCCTGCACCATGCCGCGGCGTGAGGACAAATCGCCCATCACGTTACCGGCGTAGTCTTCAGGTGTTTCAACTTCAACAGCCATCATGGGTTCCAAGATGACGGGGCTGGCTTTGCGGCAACCGTCTTTGAAACCAAAGATGGCGGCCATTTTGAAAGCCATTTCGTTGGAGTCAACGTCGTGGTAGGAACCGAAGTGCAATGTGACTTTGACGTCGACAACGGGGTAGCCCGCCAACACGCCTTGGCTCAAAGCTTCAATCACGCCTTTTTCTACCGCAGGGATGTATTCACGAGGAACCACACCACCCTTGATGGCGTCGACGAATTCAAAACCTTTGCCGGCTTCTTGTGGCTCGACCTTCAAGACCACGTGACCGTACTGACCTTTACCGCCAGACTGACGCACGAACTTGCCTTCGGCTTCTTCAACCGTTTTGCGAATGGTTTCGCGGTAAGCCACTTGGGGCTTGCCCACGTTGGCTTCAACGCCAAACTCACGCTTCATGCGGTCGACAATGATTTCGAGGTGCAATTCGCCTTGACCGCCAATGATGGTCTGGCCTGACTCTTCGTCAGTCTGCACGCGGAATGATGGATCTTCAGCAGCCAAACGTGACAGCGCCATGCCCATTTTTTCTTGGTCGGCTTTGGTCTTAGGTTCGACAGCTTGGCGAATGACGGAGTCGGGGAACACCATGCGCTCCAAAGTGATGACCGCGTTGGGGTCGCACAAAGTTTCGCCCGTGGTGACGTCTTTCAACCCCACGCAAGCAGCGATGTCGCCGGCACGGATTTCGTCAACTTCTTCACGGTTGTTGGCGTGCATCTGCACGATACGACCGATACGCTCTTTCTTGCCGCGAACCGCGTTGTAAACGGTGTCGCCCTTTTTCAGAACGCCCGAGTAAACGCGCACGAAAGTGAGCTGGCCCACAAAGGGGTCGGTCATCAATTTGAAAGCCAATGCAGCGAATTTTTCGTTGTCGTCGGCCTTGCGCGTGATTTCTTTTTCGTCTTCGTCGAAACCTTTGATGGCTTTCACGTCCAATGGTGAAGGCATCAGGTCCAAGACCGCGTCGAGCATGCGCTGAACGCCTTTGTTCTTGAAGGCGGTGCCGCACAACATGGGTTGAATTTCGCTGTTGACGGTGCGAATGCGCAAACCAGCCGTGATTTCTTCTTCCGTCAAGTCACCTTCTTCAAGGTACTTGTTCATGAATTCTTCAGAAGCTTCAGCAGCCGCTTCAACCATCTTCTCGCGCCACTCTTTGGCCAATTCCACCAAGTTGCCGGGAATTTCTTCGAAGGTGAACTTCATGCCCTGAGACGCTTCGTCCCAGATGATGGCTTTCATTTTGCGCAGATCGACCACGCCAGTGAAGTTTTCTTCAGCGCCGATTGGGATCACGATGGGCACTGGGTTGGCTTTCAAGCGCAACTTCATTTGCTCAACCACTTTGAAGAAGTTGGCACCTGTGCGGTCCATCTTGTTCACGAAGGCCAAACGAGGAACCTTGTATTTGTTAGCTTGACGCCACACAGTTTCAGACTGTGGTTGCACGCCGCCTACAGCACAGTAAACCATGCAAGCGCCGTCGAGCACGCGCATAGAGCGCTCAACTTCAATGGTGAAGTCAACGTGGCCGGGCGTATCAATGATGTTGATGCGGTGGTCTTCATAAGAGCCGTCCATGCCCTTCCAAAAACAAGTGGTCGCAGCAGAAGTGATCGTGATGCCACGCTCTTGCTCTTGCTCCATCCAGTCCATGGTGGCGGCGCCATCATGCACTTCACCAATTTTGTGATTCACACCGGTGTAAAAAAGAATACGCTCGGTGGTGGTGGTCTTACCCGCGTCAATGTGCGCAGAAATACCGATATTGCGATAACGCTCGATGGGAGTTATGCGAGCCATGATCAACCTCTTGGAATTCAGTTAAAACAAAAAATACAAATGCCCTGCAGGTTCTCTACAGGGCTTTGCGGTCGGTTGGCAACGCAGCTTGAGGCCACGTGACAACCTCTGGAATTTAGAAGCGGAAGTGTGAGAAGGCTTTGTTGGCTTCAGCCATACGGTGCACTTCATCACGCTTTTTCATCGCGCCGCCGCGGCCTTCATTGGCCTCGAGCAACTCGTTGGCCAAACGCAAAGCCATGGATTTTTCACCACGCTTGCGGGCCGCTTCTTTGATCCAACGCATGGACAAAGCCAAGCGACGGATAGGGCGAACTTCAACGGGCACTTGGTAGTTGGCACCACCCACGCGGCGGGATTTAACTTCCACCATGGGCTTGACGTTGTTGATGGCGATTGAGAAAAGCTCGACTGGGTCTTTGCCAGTTTTCTTTTCCATGTTTTCCAAGGCACCGTAAATGATGCGCTCGGCAACCGCTTTTTTGCCGCCTTCCATGATCACATTCATGAACTTGGAGAGCTCGACATTACCGAACTTGGGATCCGGCAGGATTTCACGTTTAGGGACTTCACGACGACGTGGCATATTTCACCTCTTTGCTTCAGTTTGGTGGCTGGACGTCCGATCCAGACACCCTGCAAATTCATTTTGAAGTTGCACTTACTCGACTCCAACATGGAGTCACTTCGTTGAACTGGCTCGTCTCAAAACCAGAGCAACACCTTTTTTTGAAAGCTAACTTAAGCTTTCTTCGGGCGCTTAGCGCCATATTTAGAACGCGATTGCTTGCGGTCTTTGACACCTTGCAAATCGAGTGAACCCCGCACGATGTGATAACGCACACCAGGCAAGTCTTTCACACGACCACCACGTACCAACACCACGGAGTGTTCCTGCAAATTGTGGCCTTCACCACCGATGTAGGAGATCACCTCGAAGCCATTGGTCAAGCGCACTTTGGCAACTTTACGCAGAGCAGAGTTAGGTTTTTTAGGCGTCGTGGTGTACACACGTGTGCACACACCGCGGCGCTGCGGAGAGTTTTGCATCGCAGGGCTTTTTGACTTGGTCTTTTCGACCTCGCGCCCCTGACGCA
>Ga0209552_1000160_pt1 | contig 21245 bp, 18 predicted proteins | sample LauGreFaBDMM15SD_2_FD_188214 | JGI IMG/M metagenome (GOLD analysis project Ga0209552, IMG submission 188214) | Freshwater lake microbial communities from Lake Michigan, USA - Fa13.BD.MM15.SD (SPAdes) (version 2) | ecosystem: Environmental > Aquatic > Freshwater > Lake | place: Lake Michigan, USA... | reverse complement strand
CGGCAACAGACTCTGGGTTGTTTCCAACGCCAAAGTCGCCTACGTAGTAACTCGGTGTTCCAACAACGTTTGTGGACACAGTAACGCCTTGCTGGCCGTTTACGTACTCAATTAAGTTACGCCCCACTGGTAACAGGCCACACTTCTTGTCCTGCAAGAATACTATGCTGTCGTCTCTGTTGACCATATAACGGATTGAACCGTGGATATAGTTAAGGTCGTAGAAAGGCGCTAGGGATGGATTGAACGAAGACAGCCCAAGCCTTGTTACGTCAACAATAAAGGGATCAGAATAGGTTACGGATCCAGTCCTGTAGACTGTCTTTGCATCTGGTAGTACAGCAAAAGGACGACCAATAGATGTGTTCTTTGATGTAAAGAAGTCGCTTACCTCATCGGATTCTACATACTCAACAAAGTAGTTGTATGCGTCTGGGTCATTGCCATATCGAAGCTGCCGCAGGCGGAAGTAGGTATCGCCCTGAGTCAATTCAACAGCTACCAAACTGCTGTTGGTTATGTTCAGTGTATATGTCTGTGTTGCGGTAAATGCTCCCGTAGAAAAGGTGGTGTCTACAAAGTAGTTGTAGATACCGCTTACCTCAGGGTAAACGTTTTGTACCTCAAAGGTATTTCCGCTGCCATCGCTAAGGGTATCTCCAGCATAGAGCTCAATGTTTGTCCTAAACTGAAGTGGTCTTTCGTTGCTACAAATTGCAGAAACTTGGGACACAACAGTTCGGTCACCAGTCAATACTCCGTTGACTACGTCATAAGACTGTCCTATCTCATAGTAAGCCTCTTCGTCCTGTCCTTTGCGCTTGCGGTATATTTCTACCAAACATTTGCTTGACCAAAAATCTGTTCCGAGTACTACTGAATTTTTATCGAATCCATTAATGTTCTTGTCTTTAAGGACAAGAAACTTTCCGGTTGTTTGGTATATGCTGTTGTCGGAGCCTCTGCTTAGTACTGGATTGGTGTCAAGATTATCAGTAAGTTCTTGGTAGTCAACTACTTCAAAGTCAACATCAATTGGATAGACCTTTGTGTCAACACTAGCAACTGAGCTATAGACTGCTACAGCTCCAGTAACAAGACTTCCTAATGATCCAGATGATGGTGGTGTACTGCTTGAGGTTCCAGTAATTACCCCTGCACCTCCAACTAGATTTACACTAGTTACTTGGATGAGCACAAATGTTCCTAGATTAAGTGTAAAAAGAATATCTCCTACGTTTATTGTACCCGTGACAGATGATATAACAAAACTATACTGGTCATCATCTTCTTGATAGGAAACTACCCTAAGGCGGTCTCCCTTGAGGAAGTTATACTCAAGGTTTGCTCCCTTCGCCTCCTTGTATGAGTCATCCTTACCCTCTAGTGATCGAAATGAAACGAAGATGTAATCGTTGTTTGCTACGTTTGATGGAGAGTTTATTGCCTCCACATTGGTTGCGGCAAATGCATCAATAACGCTGTACTGTACAAAGTTATCGATTGATCCCTTTTTAGTGTACACTGGTGCCCAGCTTGCAGCAAATGCGGGAGCTGTACCAGCGAGTCGCATTACGATAGAATTCTTTCCTCTGTAGTTTCTGTTGCCGTACCAGTCAAGGTAAACCTTTCCAGCTTTCTGAACCCCTGTTGCCCTGCCACGATTGTCAAACAAAACGTATCCAAGTTCGTGGACAGCGCCAGACTTAAACTGCTTGTAACCTTCTATTTTATTGGATAAAAAACTTGAAGACTCTAAAACCTCTGATGTCTCTACAAGATTTTCAAAATCGCCAGTTGGTTGCTGAAGTCCAAGACCAAAAACACTATTGCGTGAAGACCCACTTCCGTCTGGTATTACATAAGTTTCCCCATCACCATCATCTTCTTTCTTTACACTTAAATAACTTATATAAGATAAGTTTGAAAAATTTAATATTCCTGCTGAGTCTATGTTAAATTGTTTTTGCAGGTTTGGGTTTGTTGGCCCACCACCAGTAACGCTGGATAGGGTAAGGTTTATTGTTGGAAATCCTGAAATAATAAATTTTAAAGTGCTTCCGTTCAGCCCAGAGCTTTCAACATCCATTGTGCAGCTACCCTGAAAGAATCCCCATCTATATAAAGGCGATTTGTCAACCACAATAAATTGTCTGCGAGAATCGCCTATATCCCCTCCAAACCTACAGGCATATGTCCTTTCCGTAGTATTAGACCCTATCGTGACGGTATAAATCTTTGCAACAACAGATTCAATAGCTACAGTAAAATCAGATATGTCTGATCCAGCGGGAAGAACTACACTTTCCGTTATTGATATTGGCGCTAATTGTGCCTTTATTCTGGTAGCAATTAGACCTCCAGCATTATATTGTACAAGATCTTCGTCTAATTCAACCCAATCTATAAATGCTCCTGGAGCAGACAATATGATATCATTAATTGCTAGGGTAAAGTCAATGTGCAGTACCGAATCAACCTGAGTTGTTAGCGACGAGATGTTACTTAAATCAAAAGAAAAACCAGTTACACTATTTGAATTTACAGAGGATGGAGGAATTTTCTTTGATTCCTTAGTAAAGGATACTGGTATATTAAAGATTGTGGCATCCTTATCGTAGTTTGGATAAAGACTTACCTTAAGATTAACATTTGGATATCCTTCGGTGTAGTTGCCCAAAAACAATCGTGAGCCGGAAATGGTCTGAGACTGAGCCGTAAAGGGAACAGCATCATAGGTCTTGTTTGCCTCGTCTTGAGAGATGAACTGATACAGCTCATCATTCTTAAAGTCAGTATATAGCGTAGCTGGACTTGCAAGGGCGGGATTTGAAATCTCGCCCACAATAAACCAAGGCCCAGTGTTTCCTCTACGTCCCAATACTCTGATGGTCTTTACGTCAGCCGTTGAGGTCTCGACGTATACTCTGATAGCATTAAACTCAGTGCGCTGCTGATCACTGATAAAGCCGTCTAGGTATTGATTCTGAGCAACAGCTAGGTCAGTATACTTAGACAACGCTGAGTACTCACCGTCTAGATAAACATACTGATAGGCAAACTGAAAGTTGTCCTCGTAGATGTTGTTATCGTCAACAGTTGTGTCGGTGAAGAACTCGTAGGTAGGTGGGTCTAGGGGTGGCTTCTTAGCTAGCGTAATGAACTCTAGCTTCTGCTCGTTAGTTCCGTTGGTGATGACCTCTGAATAGCCCCCTATAATGGCTCTGCTTACGTTAATCTTCTTTGGTGGAGTTATACCATCAGTGAAGTAAAGAAGAACCTCGTTGTAGAGGTTATTGATTACATCTCCCTTTACAAAGCTGTCAGACTGGAAGGCCAACACGCTGTCTCGGTAGACTAGCTCTACATTATTTTGTGAAGTGGTAAACCTGTAGATTGAGTGACTAGCACTGCTGTTGTACACAAAGAATATGATTACTCCATTCTTTAGGTCGCTGACAGAACCTACAACTTTATTTGTCCCCCCAGGAAGAGCGTGAGGCAAGCCCTGCCAGTTGTTACCGGAGCGAAATACAACAGCTGAGTTACCAAAAGCGTTCTTGACAACACCTCCATCGCCATTCTCCTCAGACGAGATACGCACATTAAGTGCGTCTGTCATCTCTATGCTTTTGATTATGCGGGCATCATCGTCCTTATTAAGGTATCGCGGTATGAGTTTTTCAATCATAAGTTACTAGTACTTAGGAGATTGCTTGAAATTCTTGCGAATCGTCTTCAGTGCTTCATCCTTAGAGAATGACTTTAGTCGTGAGTTTGCTAGACGGCGCTCGGTGTAGTACTCCTGACGCGCACGAGCCTTCTCTCCTAGTGGTACGTTGCTTTTGCGCTCGATGAGATGGTTGTAGATGTACGCCCTCAGGGCCTGCTCTGCGTAGATGTGGATGGTGGGGCTCGCCGCACGAGCCTCGTCTGCAATGTACTCGATGTAAACAGTGTCTACGCTGGTCCCAGTGGTGAGCTCTATTCTGTTCTGCTCTATGTTTATTCTGTACTCTCCGCTGTAGTGGCCACCACCATAGCCGTATAAGCGGCCATTGGTTGTGGCGTACACATAGTTGCGATAAATAAAGTCGTCAAAGCCAAGCAGGTAATCAGGAATCTGATAAGGCTGCTGGTTGGCGAGTATGTTTTTGTTTTTGTTCTCTCCGAAGATATATACAAGTCCATCTGCTCCTACTATTCCAATTTTTACTAAGTCAACATAATCGTTTGGCAACGTCACGCTGTTGGTGCTTAAGTTTATGTTAAGCTCAGTGGCCTTTAAACGCTTCAGGATGTCGAATCCCATCTCTCTGATACCCCTTAGCGCTAAATTGCGAATAAGGGTGTCTGAGGCGGTATTTGCATAGTCATCGCTCTCCATCGATATGACGAAGTCCGTAATGACCTGCTCAAGTGATACGGTATCCTGTGCCATTATTGCTGTTGGGTTTCTTGTTTAGCGTAAGTGTAAACGTCAGTGTCGCGCAGGTTGACCCCTATAAGCTTTGCGACCTCGACAACTATCTCTGCGAAGTAGTGTTCTGGCAGCTCAAAGTCAACGCTGTTGGTGGCGTCATAAACCTCCTTGCCTGCGACAACAGTATAGCCAAACTTAGGCGATGCCGTAGTGCGCGCGCCAGTGGATGGAACAAGACCCTGTGGGATCTTGTAGTAGCGCATAATAACGCTTGCTATACTCGTTGGATACACATAAATGCTGTCTCCCACCATTACGGCAGGAAACGACGTTGTAGGGGCACTGAGGGTAGACCTTAAAATGTACTCTAGCTTCTCCTCGTCGTAGATTATTTCAAGGCTCTTTGCTGTTGCGTCGGTGGATAGTATAGAGATAATCCTTGCAAGGTCGGTTGGCTTTGCGCCAACCCCAGTGGTTAAGCTAATCGTTGACTTCTTAGAGAAGTACGAGAGGTCTTCGTTGCTTTGCTTGACCCTTGACTTGTCTCTTCCTGCATCAAGCTGCGCCTGACGTAGTCTCTTATCGACTGCAGCATCGCTAAATAACTTGTTAAACAAGTTCATCTGCGCCACCTGAGCGAAGTTATTGAAAACAGCAGGCGTAACAAAGCCACGCTGGTCCTTATTGACCAAATCTTTCAAGGCTGAATATACGCGGTTTACTGATGCCATATCTTAATATCTGTAGTTCATACAAAAGTACAACAAAAGAAAAGGGCCCCATTTCTAGAGCCCTTTCCAACCAATCAACAATTAACCTATGAAACGAGGTTCAGTGTAGGGTGCAAATATACACTATTGCTCCAACTTCTGCAACTCCGTCTTTAAAGTTTCGTAAGCTGTTCCGCCCTTCTCAGTCATACAGAACTGAGTCATAACACTAATGGTGTCCTGACCCACTGGAGTAGCGACAATCAAGCGGTTGCTGTCGAACCAGTACATACCATCCTCACGGGCAAGCAGCATCTGGAAGTCAACAGCTTTCTTAACGTTAGCCCTGGTGGTAACTGTTGGGTTGTCGAACAGGCTGATGAAGCGCTTAGGGTTAGCCTTAGCCTCTAGGAGTAGCTCACGCTTGATCTCAGCGTTCTTCTGACCAGTGTCGACCCCTAACCATATAGCGACAGGAATAAGCTCGTCTACGGACTTGTTACGGATTAGGCCGATAGCATCGTGGAGAAGGAACTCTACGTTGATATCAACCTCTGCGTTATTTTCAGTGTTTACCTCCTCGAACAAGCCGCCACCGTTTGCGCGGTTAGCGGGGTGAAGATCTAGGAATTTAAGCAGGTTAGGCTGGTTAGCAGGAGCGTAGAGTAGCCCACCCTCGAAGACAACGTGACGGCGAACAGCTAGGCTGCTCTGCTCGTCGGCAAAGATAGAAGACTCGTTGGGGCAGTAACGTATCTGTCTGTTGGTATTAGTCTCGGGATCGTAGATGATTGCCTCCGACTTTATTGTGGCAATGATTCCTCCTCCGCTGGGGATGGAGAAAATCTTTCCCTTTCTTTCTTCTGCTTTAGGAGCTGCAGACGCTCGTGCTGGACGTGCCATAGTTAAATAGAATTATAATTAATAATTATGCAAAATTACACTTCTATGCAAAGCGAATTTTTGGCAATAAAAAAGGGGGCCTAAGCCCCCTTCCCTATCAACAAAGCTGTTGATTACTTGGTCAAAAGCACGTGCTGGTTAGCAGCGCGAGTAACTAGTGCGAACTCTGAGCGGTAGTTAAACTGCAAAGCGTCCGTGTTGCTATTGGTAACTCCAAGAATAGAACCTGTCATCCAGTGCTCCATTTCGCGGTTGTAACCATTCGTGGCCTTGTAGTTGAGCTCAAGAGCTGGAGACTTCTCTCCAGTGCGAGGATCAGCAACGTTGGTCAACGGAATCATAACACCTTGGAAGTTGCTAGCGCCCAACAACGTAGGATCGTTGAGGAGCTTCCAGCTGTGCTTGTGGAAGGTGTAAGAGCCACGCATAAATGAAGAGAAGCCAAGCTTCACCATATCTGCAGCGTTAGCAAACTGTCCGAACTGAGTAGTAACACCAGCGGTGATGTTAGCAGCCGTAGACGTACCCTGAGCGATCATATCGTCAATGGCAAGGTCTTGGAGGCGGTTAACGTACATAGCGTACTCAGGCATAGAGCCTTGCTTGTCAAGAGCGGTGATGAGAACATCAAGCTCGTCAAGTGTAGCAATAGCAGCAGTAGAGATTGAGCCAGAGTTAACAACAACACCACGATCAGCGATAGCAGAGAAGTAACCTTCAGAGCCAGCAATAGAACCAAGACCAGTAGCTGATGTGTTGGTAACTTGCTGTCCAAGCAACATCATCATCTCACGCTTGTCGAGGAAGCGTTGACGGGTGTCGTTCTCAGACTTGATGAACCAGCGGTAGTCGCCATTTCCTAGGTTTACCCAGCCAATGTTGGTAGCCTGTGAACCGGTAACCTTGTAGACCTCTTTGATGATCTGGTATGGGTTCGTACGCTTAACAACGTTTGATTCTAGGTATCCAGTGTTTTGATCAGTTCCCTGAGCAAACATATTACCAACGATGGGGTAGTTAGCAGCAGCAGTAGCGGCTGTAGCACTTAAGCCGCCAGAGGTAAGAGCAACAGCAGTAGCGGCAGCAGTAGCTGTCTGAGAGTATTCGCCAGAAGAAACAGCAGTGATGATGAAGCGGTCTACACCACCAACCAAAATCACGTCGTTAACGCGAAGATACTTCTGAGCAGCAGCCTTGGTAGATCCAGTTGCAGTAGCAGCAGCAGATGCAAGGTTAAGGGTCAGGGTAGTAGCTCCAGTTGCAGCAGTAGCAGAAAGGGTAGCAACCTGAAGCTGGTGCAAGCGAGTCTCCTCCCAGTACTGAACCTCATCGGCAGCACCGTTAGATTTGACAGCTCCTACCATCTGAAGGAAGCCTGTGATGCCTTGGTTACCGTAGGTCTTAACGAGAAGATCACGGTTGTCGGGCTTGTTTACTTCATCGATGAAATCACCGAGTGAAGTGTATTTGGTCGGGTCTAACCGACGAAAACTGTTGGGAGAAAAATCCAACGGGGTATTTGTAGTTGCCATTTTGTTTTATGTGTTAGGCGTTTTTATATTTTTAGACGAAGACTGTCGCTATTGCTTAGATAGTTTAGTATCTGAGCAGAGACAGAATCAGCATTCTTTGAATCAGCGGGACGTGGAGATGAGACATCTACATTCGCGGCAGTTTCTACGAGTTTGCGCTGGCCATCACTAAGTCCCTGTTTGTAGATAGAACTGACAATTTCATCAATGTTATCTACTAGGGCTCGGTGAGAGTTCAGCAGCTCGAAGTCCCAGCCTCCGCTGTTATCAACATACTGATCGAAGAACTCATCAAGACGTGCATTCTTATCCTTTAAACTCGACTTGTACTGGTCGTTAAGCCCAAAGTTGAACTCTTGGTCGCCAAGCTGAAAGCTTAGCGCCTCAAGGGCATCAACCTCTTGGCTCATCGTGCGAATCCAGTTCTCGTCAATGGGACTTTGAACTTCGTTATTTGAGACTTCTTGCTTCACAGGCATACGATAATTGTCGCGCAATTTCTCGATGTCCCGTTTAGCTTTGTCCGCATCAATCTTCAATTGAATACTTGACAACCGAATCTCTTCATTACTGTATAGGTCCTCGTCTACTTTGTACTTGGACCTCACCAGTAAATCGATGTCTTCATTAGAGAGATTAGGATAGTCAACAGCTAACTGCAGTTTCACAGCGCTGAGCTCATCCATTTCAGACGGATTAATTGACTGGTATCTAAACCAGTCAAGTGGATCACGTCCTGTCTCTTCAACGAAGTCGGCGATTGCCTTTATTCTCTCGTCAATTGATGGGGCTTTTTGAGCTTCAAGAAGCTGGGTAAGATGTTCGATGCTATCGATAGATACGCCTAGCTTTTCACTGACGTAGCTTGCGACTGCAGCCTCAAACTCTTGCTCAGACATCTCTGGCTCGGGTTCATTTGTAAAAGAACTTTGAACAGTTTCCTGTTCTAGTTGCTGTTGGGGTTCGTAGGTCTCCTGCGGTGCGGCCTCTGGTTGCTCTGGTGTAGACTCTGCAACTTGATTGCTAAAGTCTAAAACCTCTGCTCCCTCGGGTGCTGAGAAGGTGGGGGCGTCTAGTGGCGTTCCCTCTGGCACCTCTCCGCTGGTTATCTCGTATCCCATTGCGCTTAAGGCGCTTTCAATGTCATTGCTCATATAAAATAAATTTTGTTATTAATAACGCAAAATTAGTTCAAATAACTATTGCATATTTTGCAACAGTTTCGTATATGGCTACTTACGGAACCTAGCGATTTTCTTGGCAATAGCCTTGGGTTGGGCAACAAATTGCTTGCCTTGAGCAGTCCCCTCGCGCTTAGCGCGGGTGGTGGCTGCGTACTCTTTAGAGCTTAATGATTTGATTGCCTTCTCTGGAAGGTAGCGTTCTCCTGTTTCGCCTGATGGCTTTCCGCTCTTGGTGCGCCAGTTCTGCTTGGTCCACTTGCTGAGGCTTGTCTTTGTCTTTGCGCCGGAGTATCCTCCTCCTGCTTTCTTGTAGATAGAAACAGCAAGCTGCATAGCTCTGGCTGAGTGCTTTCCGCCCATCTTAGCCTTAGCCTGCGCCTTTGACTTCTCCCAAAGCTCTGGGTTTGTTTTTTTAGCAACCTTCATAACCTACCACTTAATTTTGTTTGCCCAATACGCCGCGCTCATCTTACCCTTGGCGATGTTCTTTGCGTGCCGAGCCTTAAAGCTCGCACGCTTTGCAGCACGGGCACCAGTGGGATTACTCTCGGTTACAGTGTCAGCGCCTTTTTGTCCAAAGCGGATAAGGCGAACCTTATCTCCAACCTTAGCTAATACGATGTGCGACTTCTTTGGATGCGATGGAGTTGCTTTGGCTTTATTAACGCCAGCAAGTCCGTATTTCTTGAGGAGGTTCTTAGCTCTCTCCTCCATTTTTTCTAGCCTTACGCCCCTGATGTAGTTCGTATATCTTGTAGAATGTGTATACAATAGAACCTACCAATAGCACAATTTTTAGCATTGCCTCGACATCGGTGAAGGATACCAGCATAGTTCCTCCATTGATTGCGGTAATCCTTAGGTCGTCATTGTTCATCTTTATAGCCATTGTTTATGTTTGTAATCACTTCTTTGCGAACTTCTCTATTGCTGTTCCAAAGAACATAGCGATCGTAATGTATTCAACGGCTTCAACGAGTTCTTTGCTTGGTGAGATATCTCTTGGACTAAAGCTGTTGATCACCATAGTGGTGAAAAGAACAACAGCGCCAATAGTGCCAATGACACGCTTTGACGATACTTCGTCACTCGTACCAAACAGCTTTACCAACCAGTCTTTCATAGCTACAAAGTTATGCCAAAAAGAAAAGCCCCTTGCGGGGCTTTGCCTTAACCAGCTTATGATAGGTCCCACACTCAGGGACCCATCTGCTCGTTAGTATCTACTCTACAATCTCAGCCTCTGGCACACCGTTGGGGGTGAACTCGCCAGTGTTGAGGTCGATGGTTCCGTCTCCGTAATCCTTGTAGATCTTTTCCCTCACGTCCTTCATAGACACCTCAGCCTCCTCAAAGGAGGCGATTAGCTTAGCCTTGCGTGATTCGATAAGTGTAATGGTGCCAAGCTCAGACTTGATTGCCTCCATTGATGATTGGAGCTGCTTGACAGTGTCGATGAGCTCTTTTGTTACGTGTGTTGTTGATGATGATGACATATATTTAATTATTTATGCAAATATACTACTAAACTACTGGAGCCGGAGGGGTGGGCGGAATGGGCTGACCAATCACCAACGTTATAGACGTTGGATTGATTTGACTCGCGATTTGGTTAGCCACAGAGGTTTCTAGGTTGGTTACCTGCTCTGGTCCCATTGCCGCGGTACACCATCCTGTGGCAATCTCGTTGGTTAGGTCTTCGAAAGGGACGAAGGTCGCAGGGTCGATGTCGTCAGCAGAGACAATCTGCGTGCCGATAAAGGTAGCGGTGTAGGTCTTGGTATCAACAGCTTCTGTTCCCGTTAGGCGCCAGTGGATGTTGTATACTACGTCATCCAGCTCTACGCCTTGCTCGTCTTTGGTGGGGTAGCAGTCTACTGTGCAGCAGTCCCAGGTATAAATTATATCGCTCATTGTTATGTACTAGTTAGTTGGGCAAATATACAAAGTAAGACCTATGCTGCTGGTGGCTGAACTCTTCGTGGAATGTTTATTTCGTTAAGATCAAAATTATATGTACCACCAGTTTCATCTCCTAGGTTTGGATTGGCTGACTCAAAATTATAGAACAAAAGGTTTGACGATATAGATGTATATGTCGCAATAGGGGCAACAGCACCGCCATTGTATATTGCCGTAACATCCGTTTGATTTAATGCTGTATCTATGAATAGTGCGTATCCGTCAATCAAGCATCCAGATGCAATCTCAAATTCATAGTGACCCCCAACAGCTAAATCATATCCTGCGTAGTTTGGCTTTACTGGGTTTCCAGAAGGTGTGCTGTATTGACTGGTTAGAGGGGAGTCATTCCAGTAGTACTTAACATAGTCGGCAGTGCCAAAATAGTTGAAGTCAACAACACAGGTAAGTAAAAAGTATCCATTAGCGTCTAGGAATCCATTTTGGCTAAGAGTAAGACCGTCTGAAACACCGGTAATTCCTGTGTTGTTTGAATCGGAAACGTTTACAGCGCTGTCAAATCCTGGGTATGTAGGGCTCCCAGTTTGAAGGTAAAAGTTATTATTGTATGTCCCTGTACCTGAATCAAAAAGTGAAGACCAAAAGAATCTAAGTAGGAATGAAGGTGACGACCCTGCAGTCGCAAAAGCTGTAATATATCCTACGTTTGTATTTATTATGTTGCTGTCAATTTTAATCCACATACTTAGGGTAAACTGATCTCTGGAAGATGGTTTATTTGTTGATACTACACTTGGATAATCCAGTGTATCCGACCTAAGAAAGTCTGTGACATTACCGCTGTCTACCGGAGAAAATGCGAAATTAGAGTTCAAACAGGGCGCTAGATGATTATACCCATACCACTCCGAATAGGCGTGGGGAGCAGCTGAATTGGGATAGTATGGGCTACAGGTATTGATGGCACCATACACACCCGTTGCTGCGTCCTTGATGGACATTACAGCCGTTGCTGAGCGTCCAAGCTCTACGTTGATGTCGCTGGCCTCTAGAGGGCCCGAAAGGGGTAAGGTCATTTTAATTTAGATTTAAGTTCGTCGATCTGTAGTTGCTGTTCCTTCATACCTTCAATCAAAAGGGCAATCATCTTCTCGTAGCGTACCGATAGGTATCCTGTGTCGTTGGTACGGACAGCCTCTGGGAGTACCGCCTGCACGTCTTGGGCGATGATACCCACGTCGTGTCCTTCGTATCCGTGGACAGACTTGGTCTTTTCCTTCCAATCGAACATTACACCTGTTAGGGACTTCACCTTTTCAAGTGCGTTAGTGATGGGGGTGATGTTTTCCTTAAGCCTTCTGTCGGATGTCTGGAATGCTACGATGTCGTTGGATGCGTCGATACGTCCGTCGGTGGCGTTGGGGGCAACCCCCACGCCTAATGAGCCCGAGGTGATACGAGCGTCTCCAGCAACGTGAAGCAGAGAAAGCGGAGCCGTAATCCCAATGCCGACGTTACCGCCTGCTTCAACTATTATTTGATCAGTATTATTTATTCTAACACGTATATTGGCTCCAGTTGGCCTATTTATGTATAACGTTTGGTCAGTTGGCGACGAAAGAAAATTGTAATTTGTCTCACTAAGCGTTCCGTTTAACGAAATACCCGTATAATTTGAGCCAATAAATCCAGCTATTCCAATTTTTGCAGAGCCAGTTCCATCACCAACGACAACAAGTTTTTTGTCTGGTAAAGTCGTGCCAATTCCGACGTTGCCACCATCTGGCTGAAGCGATAATGTTGTCCACGTTACTCCATAGTATCCAGCCTTAATGAAACCAAAACCATTACCATTGGTATCATATCCTAGAATCATTCTTTTTCCAGGAGTAGTTATTCCCTCAAGAGACAATTGTGCAGTTCCAGGGGTTAGATCACCATCTTTTGTGATGTCGGCAGATATAGTTGTCTTAAACAATGGATTCGTCGTCCCAATGCCGACGTTGCCGCCGCTTAAGATTCTAATTTTTTCTGTGAAGGCAGCTCCTGTCCAAGAAGAAAACACCATATCAGTAATACCACTTCCTCCTGTAAGAATTGCTTTTATTTGAGCATTTCCACTATCTGCATCATAAGTACTAGCTTCAAGTCCAAAATTTAGAGCAGCTGATGCTCCCGCACCAGTTCCTCCATAATTTATAATACTTATTTCTCCTCCTCTACCCGTAGCAGAATCTTTTCTTACAGTTAATACAGAGGCTGGTTGAGTTTCCCCAATGCCGACGTTGCCTGCGTCTGTAATGCGCATTCTCTCTACAACAGTAGTGCCGAATGTATTCCCAGAACTCGTGTTATGGGTATATAGAGCTAGTCCAGAACCCCATCCACTTTCCCTTACTCCCCTAATAGCAGCAGTTATCACATCTTCATTTTGGAACTGAAGTATACCACCGTGACCAGTAGTATATGTACTATTACCTGTTACTATTGCAATTCCATTATTAAATGCGGGAGTTCCAGCTCCAGCATTTACTTCAAGCTTTGCTAATGGCCCCGTCGTTCCAATGCCGACGTTGCCATTCATAAAGGCTACGTCATTTTCAAAGTATTGGGTTCCATACCCATTTCCGCCAATAGAAATCCAATCAATATCTATTGCAACTCCACTAACGTTTGTTAAATCAAATCGGATGGACGTTACATTATAATCAATCCAATCTGTACCGCCAGAACTTAAATTGGACATATCTAAAACTAAAGTATGCCAGGCCCCGTCAGAAACTAAAGTAAAACTCTTATAATAAGACCCGGAATAACCGTGTTGTGAGTTACCGTAGAAAATTTCTCCACCACCAGAGGGGCCAGTTACAACCTTATAATGAATACGTATAATTTGATTTTGCCCGCCGTCAAAATTAAACGATTTGTTGATGTTAGAATCAACGCCGGTACTCGTATATCTTGTGACACTATCGTTTGGTACACTTAATGTCGAGTTAGCCTTACCCCAGTCTCCTGTCGTGTCACTATTAAAATCATAAAATACAACGGGTTTGAATTCCAAATAATAGGATTCTATAACTCCGTTAACCTCTAGTTTTTGAGTAGGCACCGCCGTACCAATACCAACGCTAGTTCCGTCATCGAATATCTGGCTATTCCCAATAGCGCTTGCGCTTGTAAACTTTGGCACATAGTTCGTAGTACCACTACCACTTATACCACCACCACTTGGTGCTGCAATCCAAGAAGTACCAGTTACGGTAGAAGACAATATCTGACCTGATGTGCCTGGTGAGTTTCCGGAGTCGTAGTAAGCTCCCGTTACTCGGAGGTTGCCAGTGACGTGGAGAATCTGTGAGGGTGCGGTATTACCAATACCGACGCTTCCACCTTCGGATATGTACATCCTTGTCTTACTTCCAGCAACATAAGCATCTGTTGTAGCAAAGTACATTTTTGTACCGTAGGCTCCATCACTACGAACATATATTCCAGCCTGAGCAGTTTCTCCATTAGACGAATCACTAGCTCCAAATGTTATAGCATTACCAAAATCGTTTGTACTTACTCCAGGATCCAGATGGATGGTACCAACAGAAAGACCAGGTGTGGTTTCATTCCAGTTAGCTGAACCACCATCTATGTATAATTTAGAAGTTGGATTCGTAGTCCCAATTCCGACTTTACCCGTTATTGTTAAGTTAGCGCTTCCACCATCGCTAACTAACTCCATTGGATATGTAGATTGATTTCCAGAATCATACAATCTTCCAAACTTAATTTTAGAACCAGGATTATCGTGCTGGAATACAATTTGTCCTACGATATCAGATGTTGTTGTTCCGTAATTTGCTGTTATAGCGTGACCTTCACCTGCAGCCCAAAAACCGTGTAAATCTATATCTCTATATGTAGTCGCTGTTCCCTCCCCGGCTGATACTTGTAATGCTGCAAAAGCTTGCTGTGATGTATTCGCACCCATTCTAGCATTTCCTACTACATCTAATTTAGTTCCAGGAAACGTCGTCCCGATGCCGATGTTGCTCGCGTTATCATAGATAGCAGAGTTACCAATAGCGCTTGAACTTGTAAACTTAGAAACATAGTTAGTAGTACCAGTTCCAGTAACAGGATTGGTTAAAGCGTTTTGTTTGTTGTTAAAAGTATTCCAATCCGTAGAAGAAAGGTATCCATCTGCAGCAGCTCCAGACTGGGTAATGCCAATAGTACCAGTTGTAGTAATTGTGCCTCCAGTGATCGGGGCAGTTGTAGCTACAGATGTTACACTTCCACCACTTCCTGTAGCGCTAATTGTAATGGTATCGGTAGTAGAATTCGTCGTTATTGTAACACCAGAGCCAGCAACAACAGTGAGCGTGTCATCGTTGTCGTCAGCAATAATAGTGGACTGACCAGCAACAGCAATGTTCTTAAAGATATTCTGAGAAGATCCCCTATCGCTGTTGGTTACCGTAAAGCTTGGGTAGGTGCCGCTAGTTGTGATCCCAGTGCCACCCGTTAATGAAACCACTTGGTCGGGCGCAGTGTTGGTAACCGTAATAGAGCCACTCGATGTTATAGGTCCACCACTTACAGATATTCCAGTGCTAGCCGTTAGGTTGACAGAGGTAACGGTACCTACAAACTGGTCTGCGTAGTTTGGAATGTTTAGCGTGGCCCCAATCAAGGTGGCAGCACCAGTAGTTCCTGTAGTAGTTAAAGTAATCGCCCCCTGCTTGCTATTGAACGTAGTCCAATCCGTAGAGGATAGAGCGCCCCTATTAGCTGCCGATGCAGTAGGTACCTGCAACGTGATGACAGGAGTCGTTGTACCGTTTGCAACGGTACTCGACAAGTCAGTGCCCGTTGTACCTAAAGTAAGGGCAGCAACACTGGTTACTGTGCCTACAAACTGATCGTTGCTTGTGATGGTAAAGCTTGGGTAGGTTCCGCTGATGGAGGTAGTGCCTGCGCCAGTCAATACCACCACCTGATCGGGTGCGGTGTTGGTTACGGTAATACTTCCACTAGTGGTGATAGGTCCTCCGCTTACGCTGATTCCTGTGCTAGCTGTTAGGTTAACAGAGGTAACCGTTCCTACGGTTGGCTCTGGGACGGATGCCGTAATCTCTGACCCATCCGCCTTTACAAGGTGGAGGGTCTGAGTTCCCCCTACGCTGCTGTAGAACGCTGAGACAATATCGTTTGGGTCGTCGTCTTGTCCGACGGATAGGATGTCTCCACGAAGTTTAGACAGCAAAGTAAAATAGGTGATTACCTTGTCGCTTCGGGTCTGGGGACTATATACGCTAAATTGATCGCTCGGAAGGATCTTAAAGTCTACTTGATTTGCTGCCATACGATTGCAAAGGTACAAAACGTCAAAGGGGCACAATAGGCCCCTATAACGTATATAAAGATACGAATGTTACTCTTCGGTCGGTGGTACTGGAGGCAAACAGTAGGCGGCTGTCGGGTTAGCGGCGCAGTACTCTGACTCGTATGCTGATTCCCATCCCGCGAAGATGTGAACTCCGCAAGGCTCAGGCCACACTTTGTAGGCAACGAAGTCTACAGGCTCTAGGTCCTGCCATAGGATGTCTACCGCCCACTCTGTAGAGAGGTCGGTACACTCACCCGTCTCTGGGTTGGTGGCAAGGCAGATGTTACCAATCTCGTGGACAGCTACTACTACTTCGCTGTTGTATATGGTGTTACCCTCTTCGTCTGTGGTGGAGATTGTTGCTTTGGCTGAGTCCCAAGCAGCTTGGGTGGGGAATTCGTATTTTAAGAATTTCATCGTGTGTTGAATTATGCGGTTAGTTCTGCCAGTTGGGCGTTCGTTAAACGGGTCGTGAATAGTAGGGCTTGACTTAACGGCAACTCGGGGTTTAATGTGCCGCCAAAATTAAAATTAAGGTCGGCAAATGCACTACCGCTAAATGCTGAGGTGTTTGTGCTTGACACTTGGGCTCCGTTTAAGAATACGGCAGAATCTCCCGTTTTGTATGCAATAGCAATTTTATTCTTTCCGTTTATTGGGACTATTGAATTTGCAAAAGTCCAAATTGTAGAACCACTTACAATCAAACGAGCGGTAAAGCTGCCTCCGCCAGATTCTTTTCTCAACCAAAGTTGTGTAGTTCCGCTTATTATTTGAACAATATATTCGTTTGGATAAGAGGCTAACAGTCGGTTGTTAAAATCAACAAATACAACTCCCTCAGTCTGCCCAATCAATGAGCTTATGCCCGTCTTTGAAGCAGCATCCGCAACCCTTGTAACTGATGCCCCAAGCGTGGGGATGTACGAAGTGGCGTAGGCTCCAGCTTCGCATTGTGCGCCCCAAAGCCTTACGTTTGCAGCGTAAGCTGAACCAGCCAAAGAACCCAATACAAAGAAGTAAGTAGTGGCTGTAGCAGTCGTACCAGTCAAAGCCAAGCGATACCAACCATTTCCGTAGTTTTGGCTTGTTGCTGAAATGCTTGTGAAGCCGCCGTGATTCGTTGGAGTGGCAAACGTTTGAGTGTCAAAATTAAATTGAACACTCATACCAGCACTAAAGCCTCCAGCTACAAGACCGATACCAACATTAGTTGAACTGCCTTTTTTAGCGAATACCGAAACGGTGAACGTACCGCTTGAAGTCGTTACGGCTTGATATAAATAGTTTCCGTTTCCAATTTCCGCAATAGTGTCAGCATCTTGATAGCCGCTTGGCGAAATGGTTGTGTTTGCCGTTACGGGGCTACCAGCTGAAGATGCCCAACCCGAAGTGAATTGCTCCGAGTATGGTGAAGTGTTAGTCCGCTGCGGCTCCAAGAGAAGTTTCGGGCAAGTGCTATCGTAGTAGTCCAAACGGGGTAAACCGCTAACGGGGCCAACTGATACCGCTGCGGTGGTGGTGGGGATGTAGTCTGTTGCTATGTCACCAAGTTCCGCTTGAGCAAAGGCAACATAAATGGCCTCACCAGTTGTAAACGAAGCGTAGCCCCCAAGAACAACCGTACTTGTTGAGGAGCCTGCGGTAAATGTGTAAGTAAAACGCTGCCAAGACGTGGTGTAACTGATGTTATTTTGAGCAGCCGTGCTTCCGCTATCAACCCGCAAAGAAACTACACCGCTTGATGCGCCCCTAATGTAAATAGAAAGCGTGTAAGGGCTTGCGCTGGCCGTTGAAAAGTTTGCCGATACGTTAGCGAAATTGGTCAACGATGTGTACAATGAAGCCGTAGTGCCTCCGTTCGGATCGGTTTGGGTTCCAGTTCTTGATACGTCAAACTCTACCCAGTTGGCATTTGAAAAGTCCTGCGAGTAAGTCAGAACATTAGTCCGCACCTTTTCAATTAGGCCGTTGCTTGCCACACGGGTGGCGTCAGAGGCACGGGTGAACGACAAATCTCCGCTCCCGTCCGTTGGGACTGCAGAGTAAACCTTCTGATTCTTGTAGCCAGAGGGAATTAAAACTAGTGATGCGTCTGAGTAGAATGATGACATTTTTTATTGATTTAGCGCAAAGAAAGAATTTGTAAAGCAATCTTCCGCCTCTATGGTTCCGCCGTCGGCAGTCCATCTTTGGAAGATTAGGTCAATGTAGTTGACGGTGTTACGAACACCAAGTAGGAATACAGCACGCTCAAAACAAGACTCTCCCTCCACAGTACCACCATCTGCCGTTACTCGGTTGTAGTAGTCATTGTAGATTAGCTGAGCTGCTTCGCGAAGGAATCCAGCACCAGACGGAGTCAGGCTTACGCTTAAACCGAGACCAATCATCTTTATGCGATGTAGGCAAGCACACGACCAGAGCTAACGCTTACAGCGCTGAAGAGCCCGTAGATGGTAGTACCAGCTAAAAGAGTGATGGCGCTAAGGCTATCTCCAGAAGATGGAGTTACTGTAACAACAGCATCGCTAAGTACCGTTACAGTGCGGTAGAACTCTCCACTAACGGGAGAGAATCCAGATGCAATGTTTCGGAAACCATTCTGACCAAATGCTTGAAGTTGGTAGTTTACTGGGTTGGTAATGTTTGAATAGCTCACAATGGTAAAGTTTAAAGGTTAAAAAGCAACGCTAATGCCCTACAAAGATAGCTATTGATTTAGTATGATATCTACGATATCCTCCTGACCCTCTAGGTCCTTCTTCTGCAACTCCGCACGATCTCCCTTGCGCTGGGCAATCAGTTTGCTTTGGGCAACTGCTTGCTCCTTAATGCGGTTGTCCTTGCGGTCTTCAGCCTCTTGATCAGCACTCTGGCGTACACCAGACTCTATCCTCTGCTCGGCAACACCAAACTCACCCTGCAGTTGAGCCAATTGCATCTTAAGTCCGTACTCTACCTGCAGCAGCTGAGCCTTAGCCTCAGCCTCTAGCTGAATCTTCTGAGCATCCAACTGGGCCTTCATCTGGTCCTCCTGCATCTTGGCTTGGCTTGTGACCTGAGCGACCTGTGCGTTGGCCTGAGCTTGGAACTGAGAGTTCTGCTGGGCCATCTCCTGCCGAACCTTCATACGCTTCTTACGGCGTACGATAAGCAACCTCTCGGCTTGGTCGATGTCCCTTAGCTGACGGATAGCAATCGCATCCTCGATGTCAAGCTCTCCCTGGGCAATAGAAGCCTGGATGTTTTGCTCGAGGTACATACGGTCAATCTCGTTCATATCAGCGACGACCCTAACGCCGAAGTTGTACATAGGCAGATTAGAGAAACTAGACAGCACCGCCATATTCTCCCTGCCAATCGCCGTCTCGTAGGCCTTATATAGGATAGACTTAGGGGGAAGTATCTGAAGACACTTCACAACGTCCTCACAGATCCTGCGGTACAAAACAATCGCTGCATTGCTAATATCCCCAAGAGCATTGTTGCCTGCCGCCAGTTGCTGCTGGCGTACGCCAACAAGCTGGTCTCCCTTAGGACTCGTCCCGTCCATAACCTCGTTGATGCCCGTAGCATCACGAATCATACGCAGCGCGTGGTTGTAGATGGTGATGAGCTCGTTGATGTTCCTGATGCCGTTCTCAAGTGGACGGATCGGTGGGTTCTGGAAGCTGCCGTCAGGGTTCTTACTGCGGTAGTAGAAGATACCCGTCTGCTCGTAGATGTCTTGAAGGTCCAAAGGCTGTAGCTCTCCGCCACGTCCTAGCTGTACGTTCTCAAGTCCCTCGATGTCGATGATCAGTCCATCAGGCTTAGCCTTAGCGATAGACTGCTGGAGCTTTAGGTGGGTGATCTGCAGCTGGTCGGCAAAGCCGATGATGCCGCTCACCATAGACTTAGGGATAGACTTACGGATGTTGGTGGCCACAATGCTGTAGCTCATTCGGGTGCGGGTGAGGTCGTGAACATTTTTAGGAATGTTCTTCTTCAACCCGTAGTCGTAGATGTAGTCAGTCCCTAGGATGTAATTACCACCATAAAGCGTCTGGTTCTGCATATAGACAGCCTCTCGGTCGTACACACTCTGCTGTGGGGCATTGTACTTGTGGCCCTTGTAGTAGAAGCCAACATTACCAAAGCGAGACTCCTTCTTCTCGAAGATGATGTTGTCAACGCTAATGAATTCAAAGTCAAGTACTTCTATGGTATACTCGTCGTATCCGTAGTAGTAGCGCTCCATACCGGGGTCGTACCCAGATCCCATCAGCCTGCTAGAGTCATTGCCAAAGCGGTTCATAACCGTCCGAGCCATCTTCTCGTACTCGTCCTCGGTGAACTGGTTACCTGCGGTTCTCTTAAGTTCAGAGATGCTCATACGCTTTACGTGGCCTGCGTAGGTTATATCCGTAAAGTTTGGGTCAGAGGTAAAGCTGTGGATAAAGAATGCTGGGTCTACATAGTCCTCAACGATTCCGTAGTTGGGGTCGTTGCTGCGCTTGGTGACGGCAATACCGCAGGTGACGAGGTCTTCGACATTGCGCCTAAAAATGCGCTCGTCGAAGTCATTCCAGCTTAGCGTTAGGTTGATTCCAATCTGGGCAGCAATCTCTGCAGCGGTCTTGATGTTAGTCTCAAGGAAAATTTCGGTCTCCTCAGCGGTATCGGGAAGAGAATCTGGGTCTACCTCAGTGCGAAGTCCTGAGTCCTTCGCCTCCTTTAGGATGTCCTTATTCTCGATGAATATCTTCATCTTATTCTTCTCGTAGTCCTTCTCGCTGCGTGACAAAGGGTCAACAGCTTCGATGTTTGGGTAGAACTTGGAAGACAGAATCTTGTTGACTACAATCTTTACAAACTTAGGGACGATAGGAACTGGTGTCCAGTCTAGGTTCACCAGAGACCCATCACCGTTGTTCGGGTCAAGAGAGGTAAGTATCTGCTTGTAGATGGATGTATCCTGCGTTCCGTTGGCGTAGTCCCTAGAGACTTCAAACTCACGGAATCTTTTGCTGTACAAAGAACCCTCGTACTGGGCGCTTCCCCACTGGCCGTAAACAGCCTTTGCGTACTGAAGACCGTACCTCTTGCCTGCCTTTACATCGTGCGAGGCAAAAGGGTCTGGGAACGTAGAGTCGTATGAGTTACTTTTTACAGAGTATTGATCCATTTATCGGAGTTTAT
>Ga0209552_1000157_pt1 | contig 21385 bp, 30 predicted proteins | sample LauGreFaBDMM15SD_2_FD_188214 | JGI IMG/M metagenome (GOLD analysis project Ga0209552, IMG submission 188214) | Freshwater lake microbial communities from Lake Michigan, USA - Fa13.BD.MM15.SD (SPAdes) (version 2) | ecosystem: Environmental > Aquatic > Freshwater > Lake | place: Lake Michigan, USA... | reverse complement strand
TCCAAAAAGACCGACATCGCAATCGCTATTCGATCATTCATCGAGGGCGTGTAGAATCTCCGCCATCAGTTTGAGAAGTTCCGCCTTTGACATGCCCGAGGTCGTTGTACCATAGGTTGTCAACGAATCGTGTAACAAGGACCTATTTGAAGGGGGGTCGGCAGACCCGGCCCCCTTCTTTAAACTTTCCGTAAGTTCAGACCCCGTAAGGCCTAGCGTAGTCGGGGCGAGAGGATTCGAACCTCCGGCCTCTTGCACCCCATGTTTGCGCTCTACCTTTGCTAAGTCGCCACTCTGGTTGGTTTTGCGGGTTGGCGTAGAGGTGCTTGTACCATAGCTTGTCAAAAAGTTCCCTAACATATCCACACCCGCGCGGGTTGGAAGTTGGCTGACATCGGTATAGGCCCCCATCGTCATTCTGATATCGGCATGGCGTGCCAGAGCCTGAATCGTTCGCGGGTTGACGCCTGCGATGATGAGCCAAGTCACATAGGTTTTTCTGAGGGAATGAAAGTCGACGTTCCCGGCCTTTGGATCGACCCGCTTGATGCCTGCGGCTTTGAGATCCTTGTGAAGCGTTAAAGGTCGAGGGACACGCTCAAATAGCTTGCCCTCTTTCCGGTCGCCGATAAATCCCGCCAAGCGTGCCGCCAGATCGGCACTGATCGGCAGGATATCCGCCTTCCCGTTTTTTGTGTGTTCGGCACGCAGGCGGATTGCTGGAGCCCCGTCAAGGACAAGTTGATCGACGGTAAGCTGTGCAATCTCTTCCTTCCTCAATCCGGTTCCCGCTGCGACCCGGTAGACCATGGCTCTTGCTGGAGCCTTTCGCTTTATTGCCGCTCCTACGAGACGTTCGAATTCATCCGGCGTTAATGCCCGCCGGGGTCGCGTTGCCTTATCAGGCAGTTTCCTGAGGCCCTTTAAAACGATTGTTGTGCGGCCCGCCGCTCCGGCCCATCGCATCATGGCACTCATCGCGATCAAATAGCAGTTTACGCTTCGGTTGCTTTCGCCCGCCGCCGCCGTTTTTGCCGCCCACGCATTTATCTGGATCGGATCAATATCTGTGAGTCGCTTGTATCCGAGTTCCTTGGCGAGCCTGTTGAGTCGATACTCAACTGCTTTGACATGATCGGCTCCCGCCCTGAGCTTGAGATCGTCCAGATAAGCCCGGACATGATCCAGATAAGGAGCCTGATTGGATCGGTGCGAAACGATCCCCTGCTTTGTCTGCAATCCGGCCCGGACAAGATCATGCTCCTTTTGCCGTTCTATCGCCCAATTGGTGGCGGACTCCAGATCATCGAGCCCGGTTGCCAAAAGCGTATAGGTGCCCGTTTCTGATCGAATTCGTGCGTAATAACATGGCGAAAGGATTCGCCAGACGCCTTCTTTGTCCCTTTGACAATCGTGATAATGAAGGCGTCTGGATTTATCCCGCCATGAGGCTGAAGCGATTCCGGCCCGTGTCGGCTTTGAGATAGACGCCCCATCTGGTACGGGGTTGGTTTGCCGCCTGTAAACTCTCACTTACTTACTTTTGAATCTTTTTGACAGGCTTCGGTTCATCGGCTTCTTCTGCTTCTTCCGGCATGTCAAGGTGTGCCGGAATATGGATGCGTGCGTTATCCTGCTCCGCCTTCTCCTCGGTGGACGCCAGCATTCCTTCGAGGATTTTTAGGCAGACATCGAGCTTTTTCCGGCGTACCTTCTTCTCCAACGACAGAAACGCCACCAAAACGGCGTTAATCATGCTTTCCTTGTTAACGACTTTATCCTGAAATTTGATCCCCGAAAACGAATTGATGTCCGAGATTTCGAGGTTGAGCGAATTGTAGACTTCTGGCAAAACGCGAATCGCGATCATCTTGCCCGTGTTATTAAAGGTTGCCATCTTGTAGACTCCTGAATAGTAGACCGTATTAGACGACACGTATTGACACTAACAGATATTTTGATAGCACGCAATACTTGTAAACAGTAAAACCTTGTTTAGTGGTCTCTAGTCGCCTAAATTACTTAATTAATCTTCCCCGGCATAAAGCCGGGGTGTACTTGTTTGCCTGATTACGGTGCCTTGACGGTTACATATGTTTTACCTTCGTCGTTCGTTCCATCGGTGTGCGATACTGTGACCATAACCGTATAGACGCCCGGATTCGCCCATGTGTGCGAGACGCTTGATCCGAGCGTGACGCTTTCGCTGGTGCCATCGCCCCAACTAATCAAGGCTGAAGCGATCCCTGTCGTTTTGCGTGTGCTGTAGGCATAGACCGCGAAAGCCGCCCCGGCTGTTCCGATTGTTGTAATCTGGAGCCCGCATGTCGGCAGGATTGAAGGTATCCGGGTCCCGAATGGAAGACAGAGCATATTCGCTTCGTTGGCGTGTTCCGGGTAACCTGCTTCTGAATCATCAGGGATGAATTCGCCTTGGCCCGGATATCCGCCAGTCCATGTTCCGCCGCCCGCTGTCGCACGTTTCCAAGGGATTTGCTCTTCAAAGCTAATTGTGTTGTAGTCTCCAAACTTGTAAAAATTAAGAAATTTTGACCCAATCAGGGTTCCATCAGAGAACCATTCGATGTGCATGTACCACCATTTGTCAGACGCTTGGCTGAATCCGAAAGAGATCCCGATAGACTTTGCGTAACTTGCTTCTACGTTGAATAGTGGGTCAGGCGGTTCGTGCATGGTTTCGAAAACTTCCGCTTGGCTGTAGGAGACTTCGTCCGCCGCTGGTAGATCGTAAACATCCTTGATTACCTTGTAAGGGTCAGGACGAGCCCAATTGTTCGGGCTTGTTGGCGTGCTGCGTTTGTACCATATTGTCGCTCTTCCTTGGATGTTGTAGCGGTCCATCTTTCCAGCATTACTGATAGACCATTCTTCAAGATACCAGTGGTGATATCCTGCAAACTGTATGACGGATCCATAGGAAGTTATTCCTGTTTCTGGATTATAAGAGGATAAAGGCGTGCCTTGAATTGGTTCGTCAGGGAATGGCACGAAGCCTGTTGCGATGACCCATTCAATGTTGGCCCCCCAAGTATAATTGCGTGTTACCGAATTTTTGAGTATATGGTCGCCAAAATGGGCGTGCCATCCGTTTGTCCTGATCCTAATCCCCCGCTGCCCATCTATAATCAATAACGTGTCTGATCCCGGATGGAGCCTGATCTTGTTTCCGCTTGGAATTACGGACCCGAGATCACCCCAGTTCTGAATCGTTGGAGCCTTGCCCGTCAACGACACGGCACATTTACTGAGTAGTTCAAACTTCATGGTGTGATAAACCGTATGATCGGTAGATGCACCATGCGGACCATAAAGATAGCTCATCCTGATTGGTCCAGCGTAGCGATCAAACACAATCGTAAAGGGAGGGCTGTCTGGTGGCGTATATCCGTTTGAGACAAAATAATGCCCGCCAAATTCCGTTAGGCCCATAAAGAGTCGTTCAATCCCGTAAAACTTAGGATAATAAACACCAGGTGCCGTTGGGTCGGCGTATCCTGTCGGCTTGTTTGCCCACCACATCACAAAATCCCGCCAGTCAGTTCTGCCCTGAATCACGTCCATTTCATCGTTGGCGGTTGCGTTAACATCGACTTCGGATGTGCTTGAACTAGCCTGAAAATACCACCCGGAATAGCCACGGATTTGGTAGGTATTCCCATCATCGCCCTGCATGATGGCAACACGCCAATCCTGTATGTGTTCCAAGGCGAGCTTGTCCGGCACGGAGGAGTTGATATAGTAGTTCCCCTGCTCATCCTGCAAGTCTAAATAAACGAATTCCATCAAGCCGCCAAAACCAAAAAGACTGACAGGCCAGCCCGGATCTTCGGGTGCTATGCAATTTCCCTTTAAAAAAAAAGCACCTGTCCGCTGTTTGGTTCCCTGTAGGCCCGGTAGACGGTATTAACTGGAGAGTCCTGATTGTTAACCTCAAAAGCCGGGTCAAGGCCCGGCCCGCCGCCTGCTCCCGTTGTTGTCCATTCTGTCAAGTTCCGTACTACCGCCACCCAAGAATAAACAAGCGTTAGCCCGACTGTGTACTTCTTAATAAGGCGGATGTAAAACTCCTCTTCGCCTGTAATTGGTCGTAAGCGGGTGCCGTTTTGGTCCGTTGATCCAGACACGCCAGACATCGAGAGCTTTCGCCTATTGTTTGGCCGATTCATCATAGCGGTGCCGCTCCTGCTTTCCAGAGTTCGTACTGTGCCGCTTTCGGTATACCGTAAAGCGTAAAATCAAACGATGCTTTGACGACTTCGTCCGGGGTTGCTGCGAATTCAATACTTGTGACAAATCCCCGGCACTCGTAGTAAACCGATCCGATCAATACCTTAATCCAGATAGGCCCGCTTGTTCGCGAGACGCTAAATGGTGTTGTTGGCCCCGTTGGCGTTGGATCTGCTGCTAATACATATCCATCCGCTGAGCCCGTTATAACGGTATTTCCGAGCGTTGCCGTGACGAAGCCATTACAGGCGGTTGTTGGGTATGTCGTCACATCGGTTGATTCGTTGATCGAGATCGAGCCATTGACGAGTGAAACGTAAACGGGTGCGGTTGCTTCGTTGACGTAGGGAGCCAGACCGAGCCACTGATAACTGGTTCGGCTTCCGGCTGTTGTTGAGCTTGCAAGCCCGGCACCCGTAAATATCTTTCGGATGCGATCAAATGGACTCAGTTCCGGCATGTCATCCCCTTTAGCTTGCCAGCATGTTAACGGGTGGCGTATACCAATTCGCCGCCGGATTGAATCCGTAGTAAAAGAGGTTGGAGACTACTTTTGAAGAGACGTATTTGAAGAATTGGTCATACTGATAAATCCGGTTCTGATAGTTGGAATAGGTGTTTTCAAGCGTTAAATTGGGATAGATGCCAGACGCCTGAAAATTGGCGTTGGTTTGTGTGTAGGCAGTCAAAGGCGGTTTGTAGCTTGCCCACCCGTAAGATATCTGGTTCCACGATATGTTGGCGGTTGAGTTCGCCACAGAGGGTGGCATGATTGGTACGAGATTCCAGTCTACTTGGCGAGCCGTAAAATGGTGTGTAACCTTGAATCCCAGAGTCCCTAATGGCGACATCGCCGATTCGACATCTGAGCCTTCATAAAGGAGCGTTCCAGCGTACCATTGCAAGATGTCGTTGAGATTGATTTTGCCACGCAATGCCCGCATTGCCTGCTGATTGACGAGTGCTGCATCGACCCAAGGATATTCGATTGTAACCGTGTCCTTCGGTTCAATCAGCGTGTACCCTTTCGCCAGATTGTTGATCGGTATGTACGACCATGTCGAATTTGACCAAAGCGTTGAATTTGCCGTAGTGTTGCCTGTAATGACGGAGATGCCGCTTCGGCCCGGCGTGTCCAGTGGGTATCCTGTACCTGTGCGGGTGTCCTGCTTCATCCAGCATGTTCGGTCGGCACCCATCTCGTTAAATTCGCCTGTTCCGTTAACAGACATCGAGCAACAATTAATACCAAAGCTGTTGATCGGTTTCAAATGCCATTCAACGTCTACGAGAGCCCACGGAGCGTTCTGGATAATGTTCGTGGCGTTGGTTTGCCCTTGCCAAAGCCCATCCGTAGAAGTGCCGTTGGCGTTGACTGAGGCAGCGTTATAGCCCGCCGCTGGTTTGATGGACATCCGCTGAGATGTCAAAAGAGGATAAAGCGATTGTTCGATTTGTTCCTTGTACAAGTAAGAAGGCGATGGTGTCGCCAGAGTGGCGTTTGCTGTCGCTTCAAATCGTGCCTTGTAATCAATCAGGTTGAGAGCCTTGAGAAGCGTATCCGTCGAGTACGGTGCCAGCCATCGGCCCGTGTACTGGACATCGTTTCCCTGCCCTGAGTATCCGAATCCATCTGTGACAGGGACCCAGTTTTCAAAGATTGTTCCGGGGGTGGCGGTAATCGGCATTTTAGAGTCCCATCGCTAATTGAGGTTGGCTTGCACGCGAGGGCGTTCCCTGAGCCACATCTGATACGCCCGTGCCCTTTGGCTTCGTGTTCTCTGCAATTGCTTTGGTTGCCGTAAGCATCTGATCTTCGTATTTCTTCCCGCCGCCGACTACATCCTGCAAGAGACTGTTGAATGCCGACCTAGTCGATTTTGCGGTGTCGTTTGCCTGCGTCTGAGGCATTTGCAAGCCCGGCGGCGTCCCGGTTTGCCCGGCACCTTCAAACTTCTTGTAGAGTTCCTTCATGGCCTCATCGTATTTGGCCTTTTGGTCTTGGATTTCCTGCATCCCTTGGTCAATCTTCTTCTGTGGGGCTTCTTTCTGGTTGCTGTTGTCGGTTCGCTCAATCAATCCTAAAGTCAGTTTGTTCGCGACCCAGTTGATTTTGTCGGCCAGTGCAATGCCTGCAAGCTGGATCATCCCAGAGATGATGTCGATGACGGATTGAGGCTTGGTAATAACAGCCATCACGATGGTCGCCATAAACTTGATGCCCTCAACCAATCGTTCCATCCAGCTTATGACGGTGCCTGTAAGCGCAGGAAGGATTGTTTCGAACGCCATGCCGATATAGCCGACCGCATCGGAGAGCATTTGTCCGATTTTTTTAAAGGCCCCGGTATTGGCGATCTGAAGTATGACGGACAGGAATCGGCCCCGAAAATACTGGAAGGTTTGCCCGACCGCTAATAAGTCTTGACCAATCCGGGTTGATACACCTTGGCTTTTGACATCGCCTTGGCGTTCCAGATTGGCGTAACTGAATTTCGTCGCTTCAAAGTCGCCTTTTGCCGATGCTGTCTGCTTTAGAATCTCTTGGACAATCCCCTTCGCCCGAACCTTCTGCTTCTCCGCCGCACTTCCGCCTCCTCCGCCGCCCCGCTGGTCAAGTTGTTCCGCTGAGGTATAAACGGACATGCCCCGTAAGGCTTCGAATTGCCCGGCCAGTCCCGATTGAACCATCTCCCGCAATTGTTCCGGCGGTAGGTTGCTCTGAGACGAGATGTCCGCCATTCGCTCTTCAAGAGCTTTCGCGGACATAAAGGCTTCCTGAGTGCTGAGTCCCTGATTCTTCAAAGCCAGAAACGTATTGCTGAAGGAATCCAGCACGGTCTTTGAAGAGGCCACACCAGAGGCTTCCATCTGGTTGGCAAAGGCAATGGCTTCGTTGGCGTTGTCGCCAAGTAAAGCCCTTGTCTTTGAGATAGATTCATTGAGATCGGATGCGTGCCGAATAGCCGATGTAAAGCCAGAGGTCAGACCGTTTATGGCTCCGCCAATGTTGTTGGCGATTATGTTGCCGACTGCTACCTTGGATACATCGTTCGCCCATTTTGTCACATCGGCCAGTGCCTTGTTCAGCCCGGCAGATAGCCCGGCTGTTGATGCCCCAATCAGGACATATAGCTTGCTGATTGCGTTGTCAGCCATAATATTCCTTTAGAGAGCGTTTCATAGCGTCAAGGGTTTCAAGTTGCAGGAGCCCCGGCGGGTCGGATTTTTCGGTCAGGATGACCGCGATTTGCCGGGGTGTAAGCTCCAAAACTTCCCGGTAGGACATATGGAATTCTGTTACCAGATGCCGCACAATCCTTTGCCAGTTTACTGGGTCGGCGTTTCCGACCCCGAGGGGTTTGGGTCGTCCGGCCTCCGGCCAGTCCACGCAAAGCTGAAGAGCTTACCGAGCGTTTCGATCCCGATCTGCTCCGAGATTGACTTTGCTTCTTTCAGCCCTGATTCTGGGTGTTGCCGACGAAGCATGGCCCGGATCATCTCTTCCTGAAGTTCGATCGTCTGCATCAGGAGCGTTAGCCCATCAGGCGAGTCAATAGCAGGAGGCCAGTGCCGCCGCCTATCCATTGCCCTATCCATAATGTGCTGAGCGATTTGAAAGGGCTGGTCCTTGCACGCTTCCCTTGCGACATCAATCGGGTTGTCCGAATACTTCCTAAGCAGGGTTTGAAGTCGGCCCCGATCTCCTACGGACAAAGGACTAAGCCGAAAGGTTTCCCCCCCGGCCTGAAGTTCCACGAAATCGTCGCCGATATCCGACAGGTAAAACACATCAGCCATTTGTTGCCTCTATCAAGCGGTTCCGTTAGCGGTCAGGATAGCCACGTTTTTCGTTGTCATGATCCCATGCGAGGCCCATGACATATCAAGATTGACGACTTCGTTCGGATCAATCGTCATCGAGTTCTTGGAGAGCATGAACGTCCCGACGGTATTGGCGAGCCCGGCGGTAATGTTGGCGGTAAAATAGTCGCCCACTGCAATCGTCCAGTTTGCCGATGCGTTGACGGGCCCGGTTCCGTTGGCCCCGGAGACATAGGCAGAGACTTCAAGGCTTGTTTTGGTGTTGCCGACTGTAATCAATCGGCCAAACAGGTTGGTTTCGGCTTCGGCCTCTGAGCCTTCTTCGTCCAGAGATATGGATTTGACGACCAGATTGATTGCCGTGCCGTTTGATACGATTGCCCCGTTAGCAGTCAAAGGCGTGACGATTGCCGTTGCCTTCTTGCCTGTAATCGGGTTGCCAAGGACATTGTAAGGCATCTGTCGGACTCCTTAGTTGGAAGGCTGAATAGTAAACTCAATCGTGAAATTGTATTCCCACACGTTCGCCTGCCCTGTTTCCGATGGTGTCGCAAACTGTTCCGGCGTTGGGTTGGTTTGGATGTGCCCGGACGGTTCGAAAGCGTTGAGATACGCGACCGCTTTAAATCCTGCTTCATAGGTCGCGACTGGATCGGTTCCCAAGAGGCTGAATTTATAGCGGTAGGTGTCCATCTTGAATCCCACGTTGGCGTATTCGCGGCTGAATCCATCGGCCCAAAACACGGCGATCGGTGGGTATTGCCCTTCGGGTGCGTATTCGTACCAAAGCGCAGGAAATCCAAGGCTGTTGGCGTTCCAAAAGGCCAGCACTTCTTGCGGTAGGTTAGCCAATTGTTAGCTCCATAGGCGGGTTCTCTATGACGGTTAATTCGGAATGATGCCCGGACATCCCCGGATATCGGATCGAGTCAATTTGCCCCAAAAACGTCATTCCGTTGGCGTTGGTTTTGACACGCACCCATGTTTTTGTGTTCAGCGTTGGCGGTAGTTTGTTTGTGAATAACCGAAACACCCGCCGCCGCTGTTCGTAGTTCCCATCCTGCACCATCCGGGCTTCGTTGCTCATATCGCATCGAACCTTCGCCGTGCCGATAACAGTCAGCACTTTGGCGGGTTGCCCGAATGAGCCTTTGGGGTTGCTTTCGCTGTAGAATGTCGCTGTGGCGTTGAACAAGTGGTTAGGAATGCCCATCACTTGGCCCCCGCTTTCTTGATTCCGTATTTGATGATGCGGTTGCACATATCTATAACTGCATCAAACGATGGTCCTAAAAATGGGCGTGGCGGTAATGTTGCCCGCCATGCTCTACCGCCAAGCTCTTGAATCCGTGCGTAGACCAGTTTATCGCGTGGCCCGACTTTTGCCGTTAGCCCATCACGCGATATTTCTGCGTCAATTGCCCGCCGCAATGATCCAGTTTGTTTGTGCGGAGGCGTGCCGGGTTCTGAGGCTGTAGTCCATTTATGGGCCGCCTGATTCCAATACACGCCTTTAACGGTTTTGTTGTCAATATCAATCGAGCCGCCGAAATGCCGGACTCCATGCGATTGGAGCCCCTGCACACGGTTCATTCCGCTCTGAAAGCGATCTTTTTTTTTGACTTCATTGAGTGGCGAGACAGCGTTTTCGCCCGGCTTGCTTAAAGCGTTCCGGGTTGTCTTGACGACTAACTGCGAGGCCCGCCGCATTGATGCCGCTGTTTGGCGGTTGACGTTCTGGACGTACTTTTTAGCCTTCCATGCTATCTTTACGATGGTCGCCATTTTATACCGCCAGCATGTGTCTGTAGGGATTAAGCAGTGCCGTAACCGAATGCGGCACGCCTTTGATATCCGCCCGCATCTGGTAGGTGTACGACCCAATAACCTCCATCGCGACGAGGCCAGATCGCTGTGCTGCATCGTTGAACCAATTCATGACCGAACCGATCAATAAATCCTGAGTTGGTTGGTCAAAGCCTTTGGATTCATAATTGACGCTTACGTTTCCGATCCCGGCCCGCCATCCTGACATCTGAGTCCAAAAGCCTTGCGGTTGGATGTATAACGCCCCTTCGGTCGTCCAGTCATAAAATCCGCTGCTAAGCGTGTAAGTGTTGGCACTGCTATTGCTCTTTATCACAATCGAATTTACTGTGACGATAGGCGTGTTCGGCAGGAATAAAATCGGTTGGTTGTAGCCCGAAAAGGTCTCTGTATATTGCCCTGAATCGAGAGCCCGGTTTAAATAGCGTGTCACCCAAGCCTCTGCGGCTGTCGCACAAACGCCAAGCGCGGCTTGATCGAGAGAGTTCAAGCCCGGAAAAACGGTTGTAACTGCTGGTGACACGCCCATAGGTTAGCTCGGTATTGCTGTGTTTGCGTTGACGTACTTGTATTCCGGCGTTCGCGTAACCGTGACGTTCGTAGTCAAGGCCAGAGCGTTGTAAGTTGTTGCGTACAAGCCATCGCCTTGGTGCGTTTCGTTGCAATACCAAGAGTCAAGACCGCCCTGTAATGCGGTCCAGATGCCTTGGATATTGGTTCCGTTGAAGTTGGCGTCCTTGGCGGTAATTGCCGCCCCGATTGTTGCCAAATTTGCCGTCAAGGTTGTATTTGACCCGGCCAGCGTGTTGAGAGCTTTGTAAACCGTGATATTCATTGGATCACCCCTTTCAAAAAAGGGGGTTAGCGGGTTCCCCACTATCCCCCTTTGATTATGCTTATACCCTTTTCCGCATCAATTGTGTTTGAGAGCCCGGCCCGCCCACGGTTGGACAACCCGCCCGCCCATCCTTGAGCGCAGTGCAAAGATGTAGTTCCCGGCGGTATACTGCGGTTGGTCAAGTATTTTGACGGTAGGTCCGACTCTGGAGAGTAGGAAGTAAAGTTTTTGCCAGTCGGCCAGATAAATCGAGACATTGCCTTGAGCAACGTCAGGCATGTTTTCAGAGATGACGAAAGGCCGTCCCAGAATGGTGCCGTTTGACCATGTTGCTCCGCCGCCCGGCGTGTCGCCCATGTACCCGAAATTCGGCAGATACAATGGACGCTGGTTGCCATCAACAAGACTAGCGACTGCCCCAAGCGTTTTGCTGTTCAATAGCCAGACGGATTGAGCCCGGTATTGTTGAGGCAGTTGATAAAACACGTTGACGAAATCTTGGAATTTAATTGCTGCGGATGCCCCGGTTGTGGTCGCGGCTGTTTGTGGAATGATTCCGGTTTCATTGAGCCCCCACGGTTGCGGGCTTGCTGAATCCGTTGTGCCAGTTCCCGAAATGATCTTGGAGTCCAGATCGACATCCAAGGATTCTTGGAAGACTGTTGGGATATAGCTTTGAAGGCTGTAAGCGTTGTCTTCCAAAAGAGAGATCGAGAACAAGCCCTGTGCGTAAACCTCATTGACCTGGATGTCAACATTTGTGGTGTTGAAGTTTGCCCCCTGATTCGGGTTTTGTGTGCTGGTTGGCTGTTCGCCGCCCCATGACACTTTAACCGGATAGGCAGGATAGTTTACGTTCGTCGTTTGAATGCGTGGGAATCGCATCAGTTGCGTATTGACTGCCATGTTCCGCACGCTTGAGCGGAGCATTCCGTTCATTGGCGGGTTGGTAATCAGTTCCCCCCACTGGATCGGAACAAGCACTCCGCCTGCCCCGGCCTCCGTCATGGATTTGAGCACCATTTCGGGTGTATGCCGCCCGCCGGATTTGAGGAATGTCGTAAACTCCGACAGATAAGCCGGGGTTGAGCATCCCTGAATGGTGTCGTCGCTAAATCCATCCTTTTTCAGCACCCGGACATCATCTTCTGACAGCTCTACTTCTGGTAGGTAATTCTTGCGTGTGATTCCGGCCACGGGCTTCCCTTTCTGAGAGACGTTGTAAACATGAGCGGGTCGGTTGCCCTTTGGCACACGCTCGTCAAACTTCTTTGTTTCTGCTAAATCTGCACGCAGTTCAATCTGAGCCTGCGCGGCTTCTTCGTGTTCAACGATTTGCTTTTTGACTTCTACAAGTCTTGCCCGCAATTGCGGTATTTCTTGGCGTTGTTCAGCACTGTATTCGCTGAGCCCGGCTAGCTCGTCAGCCCGCTTGACGAGAATGTCTTTTTCGCTTTTCAAGGTGTCAATCTGATTCATCGTTCGCCCATTCTGTCAAGAGGATTAGAGGTCTAAAACATCGTACCAGTTCAGCCCGTTAAAAAAAAGGTGCTTCTTGTCACCAGTTTAACGCGCTTGCCGAAAGCCTCTTGCGAGGCCATCCCTGAAGATTTGACAAGGCGAAAGAGTCGCCTTGACCAAGCATCCTTCCAACGGTCTCATCATCGGCCCAAAAACAGGCGGGTGAAAGTTCCTGCGGCCCGCCTGAGAAATAGGCCCCCCACGAGTTGGCAATCAAGGCCCCCGGTATATCGTGCCTGACGCCTACGACCACCATTTGATGCCCCCATCGGCCCGACGGTTTCGCAAAGCCGTTGGCATTTCGCGTCCGTGTAAAGCCTTGATTTGAAGCGATCGTCACCGGATAGCCTGATTCGATTGCCCTTGCAAGCTCTTCAAAGGTTTTGCACTGGGCATAATCTCTAACCGGATGTTGCCGTGCTATCGGTTCAAGCTCGTTTGGCACGCCCCGGTTGGCGTTTGGCCCACAACATACCGCCGCGCTGTAGGTTGATAAATCGCATCCCGGATACTGAGCCTGAATCAAAACACCATAGTCTTTAAGCCATTTTACCGCCCATGCACCAACTGAGCCTTGGCCCCACAACCGATTGCCGCCGATTTCCACGCGCGAGCCCCAATAGATTGACATTGGATCGGTTCGGCCTGTCGGCTTCTCCATCGAATGCTCAATCATCTGGATAGCGACAAGCAGATCACATCCCAAAGCCGCCCCAAAGGCCACGCAGGAGCCACAGGAGCCTTGATTGAGATACCACTTCTCTCCGTATGCCTGCTTGAGATAACTGGTCAGGTCCGTAATCATCCGCCGATCCAAAACGTCCGTTGGCCCGATTAGTTCCGAGACTTGGCGGACATTGTTTTCAGAAATGATTGCCTTGACTGCGTCTGGATCATCAATCCATCCCGTTCCAAAGTTCAGGAGCGTTGCGTCCAGTTCTTCGCTCATTTAACCGCCTCCATCCCGGCCTTGATGTCGTTCAATACCCGGAATAGCTGGTCGGCTGTTGTGACGTTGGCCCCGTTAAGGATGTCCCCAAGACGAAAGCCTCTTAGGAGTTCGTTGACCTTTGCCGCTTCGGCGTTTGCCGCCAGACTGTTGATGATGATTTGCGGGTCGGTTGTTCCGAGGCCCCCCGCTTCGCCTATAGTGCTTTCGATGGCTCCAATCAATGCTCTTGCCCCCAGAGATCGGATCGTCGGATCAGGGACGGCTTGCGTGACTGCATCAAGGACTTGCTTTGAAAGCCCTGATAGAGTTCCGGGGTTTGGTCGAGGGATGACAGGGCCCGGCCCGCCATCGTTGAGGATACTGATCTTGCCGGATTGGGTCCCGACTGCGTAGGTTCGGCCCCGATCCGTAAAGACAATCGTCCGCTCTGAGGTTGGCGGTATGATGACAGACGAGAGATCGGCAGGGGTTTGAGCCCCTACCGATGTCGCCGTTAAAAGCATAAGCAAAAAGCCGTGTCTCATTCGCCCGCCTCCTGTGCCGCTTTGGAGAGGATTCCGTCACACCCTTGAACGATCAAGGCCACGGATTGCGGGTCAAGCGTAACCGCCCCGCTTTCGATCTTGTCCGCCAGCATTCGCAATAAATCAGGCAGGATTTTTGGGACAAGTTCTAAGGCGAATTTCATGAGTAGCTTTTCGAATAGCATTACTTGTCCTTTTTGGCTTGCGTTATAACGGTTGCCTGCACTGGTACAAGCCGCCCGAATAGGTTCCGCTTGTACTGGACAGTCGTTTTGGCGTTGGTTGTAAACGGAATAACCGACTCCGTTTTTGTGACCGTCTGCGTAACGGTTGTAGCCTGATTCGGGCACTGCCCGGTTTGGCATGTCTGGATTGGCTGAAGAGCGTAAAACACGATTTGTGGAAGCATTCGATTGCCTTTCAAGATACTGCACCACTGTTCACCATATTGCCGACATCAGCAAAATGGTTTTACCCTTTGTTTCGCGGTTCCCTGCATGATCGACGGTATGCCGCAATGGCATAAATGATTGCCGCCGCTGCGTACATGGTCTGAGGGATTGATGAGTCGATTGGCGTAGATTTTACGACCTGGTCGGTTGCGATCTGAGCCACTGGGACGATCCATCCGTAATCAGGATTAATCACTTCTTCGATTCGCATCATTCGTCCTTTGGCGGTTCATCGCCTTGGCGTAGGTAATAGAGTGCCTGTCCGATCCCAAAGGCCAAAGCCATTCCCAAAGGACTGGTTGTTGCCACGATTGAATCCAGATGTTGGCTTAAGACGCCAAGTGCCGAAATGGCCCCGACGAGAGCCATCCGAATGATTGTTGCCCTAGCCTGTTGAGCGTTGATTTGTCCGATCCAGTCAGTCTTCATTTCGGCCCCCTTGGTACGGTAAAACAATGTCCTATCACGATCCCGATCCCCAACGCAAAGCTGAGTGAATGCTGATTGACTTCCCAGATAGATTCCGACCATGTCATTTGCCCTGTCTGCCATTTGACCAGGTCAATCAATAGCAGGACGATCGAGGCTGTTATCAGGAAGATAAAGTTCTTCGCCGCTGCGTTGAACGTCATGGCAATGGCCCGATTGTTGGTTCAATGTATACCTTTGTCAGTCCGCACGATTTGACGAAGGCATCAAAACCGGGGTCCGGGTCTCCCGGTATACAATCAGGAGCGTTGCCCTCGACCACGATTCCGTTTGGGTATTGCGTTTCAATCGGCTTGCCGTCTGGATCGGTTTCGCCTGCATTGCTTGAGAAGACGACACCCCGATACCATGCTTCCGCCCCGGCCAGACACACTCGGTTGACTTCATCAGGATAGTAGAGGTGCCCGCACGCTCCCCACCAGATTGTTCCGGTTCCGCCCATCAGCTTGACGGACGATTCATCAATCCGGCCTGAGAGGCATTCGGCATACTTTGTGCGGTTCTCGTCTGTGACTGCGATATAAAGCCTGATCGGTGTCATGATACTCCCCATTTGGATTGGATGTAGTTTTTCATCAGCGTCTCTTCGCCTGCGGTCAATGCCCGCCCAAAAGCAATTACTTCGTAGTATGAGCCTGTAAAATAGCCGTCTGAGCCGTTGGTATTCTTGCCCATCGTCAGCTTTGTAAGCGTTCTGGTAACCGTTCCGATCGTGCCACTTACGGTTGAGCCTGCGACTGTATTGGAGCCAGTAGTCCCGGTTTTGCGGTGAATGATAAGCATGGCGGTATTGTTTGTTACCCCTACACCCATCGCTGTGCCGCCATCTGTCGCTGTAGAAGTAATCGCCAGCGATCCCGGCCCGGACTGTACCGCCACGGGCGTGTAGTTTGTTGTTGGCGTCTGGACGTTGTCGGTTAGGCTTGCATCGGATTGACTGATGATTCGCGACCCTGCTGCGGATGCGTTCGTGTTCTTGGCAACGATAAACAGGGTTAGATTTGTGTAGTTTGTCCATGCTGCTTCAAAAAACTGTGTCGTGCCGTTAAGAGCGATTGCCGCGAGTCCGTTGGTTCCAAAGTTTGGAATTTGCCTTGTCGGCCTGTTTCCTGCGGTTGATTGCGTTGCGTTGCGAGATGAGCCAGAGAGGTCAACGAACGTATCAATAGCCCCGTTATATGCTGTGACCGGGGTTGGCGTAATTGCTCCTACCGTTGCTCCATCTACCCGGCTTGCGTCCCACCATCCTACTGAGCCTGTGACCGGAAGCGTTGTCCAGCTAAAGAAGCGTCCCGAAATATCGGCGTGTGAGGCAGATACCTGAGAGGCTGTTAGCTCTTGTGTGTAAAGGTATGCCCCGTAAAACTCTTTTGTACCAAAACCTGAGTTGTCGCCTGTTCCTCCGATACGAAATGGAATTGGAGTATAAACGCCAGTTTTCGTCGTCGATGCCGTAGTATTCGAGGTAATCAGATTGCCGTTTAGATATATTTTGCCCGCACTTGTCCCTGCCCCTGCTGCGGATTGAGAAGTTGCTGTTGTTGAGAACGTGCCGAAAATAGTTGTTTCACCAAAAGGGTCGTAAGTTCTTACGTCATTACGAGTGCCCCCAAAACTAATACTTTCGCCGCCATAGGCCCAATATGGGCCACTAACTAAGTTGTAAATGCCCGGCGTGCCGGTCCATCCGAAATTAAATCCGATATACGCAATATTCCTGTATCCGTAGTAAGTCCCCGGTTTTCGTAATGCTACTGCCATAGACATCTGAGATCTGTTGTCCCATATTGCTGTTATTGTAACCTGTAGCCATTGTACTGTCGCTGCTGAGTTTCCGTCCAAAAACTGAATGTAAGGCTTGCCGTGAGAAGGAGCGAAATAGATCGGCCTGTTTCCGTGCGTAGCCTGCGTAGCAATTAATCTGCCATCTATGGATGTCCAGTTAATCACCTTGTTGCCTGATACCGGGCTTGAATCAACCGTAACTCCATCAGTACCGACTGTCTGCACTCCGTATGTTGTTTCCCATGAATGATACGGTTGAACCAAAGGAGCCATCGGCCATGTGCCGTTTTTGGTGTTTAAGGAGGCTTCGTCCGAATTCCAGACACCGATTGCCGTTGACCCTGTTGGTAAGTTGATCGTGCCTACAATACGTCCGTTCATGATAGCACCTCATAACTGCAAACGGCTTCAAGCGAAAGAGTGGCCCCGGCGGTCAAGCGTAAGGCATCACCCTCTTCAAGATATAACTGTAAATCCGATCCCAAAGGCGTCAGGGTTGCATAAGCCGGAATGGACATCGAGAAAGCCATACGATAACCGACTGAACTTCGGAATAGGTCAATGTTCAGCGTTATGGCTGTTGATCCTGTGACGTTCGAGATCATCAGGCTTCGGATTTTTACAGTCGTATTCGATGCCGCCGCATTGCTGACAATCGCGGTTGGCGTTATTCCTAAAGCCAACACTGCGGTTTTTGCTGTGCATGTTGTTGGGTTGAATAGGTTCGGGTTTGCCACTCATCGCCCCCAGATCATCGCGTAAGAGATGGACTTTGCCGCACTCAGAGAGGTTCCGCCGCCCGTAATGTCTACGACAGTTCCATTCCCCTTTTTCATGTAGAGCTTGCCGTCCGTTGTATTTACTGCCAGTTCACCAAGCGAAAGGTTCGCCGCCGCTGGTATGGCGGAGGCAGTAGTTGAGCGTTTTAGCAGGATAAGTGCCATTAGAATGTGCCCCCATCAATCGTGCTTGAAGGAGCCAGATAGTCGGTTCCGGCGGTTGCCGCACTAAATGCCGTTGTGCCTGAGCCCTTGATAAGCCCGGTTATGGTGGCGACTCCGGTTCCGCCCTGAGCCACGGTTAAGGCGGTTGTAAGACCCGTGATACTGGTAATGTCGCCGTTGGCCCCCGATGCCGCTGCACCCAAGCCTGATCTTGCCAGCGCGGCTGTCGTGCCGCCTGTTCCCCCGTTGGCGACTGCTACGGTTCCCGTCACGTTGGCTGCGTTGCCCGTAATGTTGCCGCTAATTGCCGAGCCCGGAATGGTCGTTGATGCCGTCATGGCACTGGAGCCGTTGCCGTACACGTACCCCGTTAGGGTTGTTGCCCCAGTTCCGCCGTTGCCCACCAAAACGGTTCCAAGCGAAATGGTGTTCCCTACTTTGGAGAGCGGAGAGTTAACCGTAATTTGCCCGGCCCCGGTAAACTGCACCCATGTAATCGCGGTTGTTCCGAGCGTACCGCCTTGGTCGCTGGTACACACATAGCCATTTTCGGCGTTGGTTGTTCCCTGCTCCACAAACACGTAGGCAGAAGGGATTTCCGTCCAAAGGTTCATATCGTCTGATCTTGCCCACGCGCCTGCTGCAATGACATAGATGCCGTTGGTTGCGGGTGTCGTTTGATCTTTTAGCAGGACACGGTCGCCTGCAATCAAAGCAATTCCGTCAATTGTTTGGGCCCCGCTTAAAGAGGCCACGTTGGCGGTTGATGCTGCTTTAACCGATTGCTTCGGCTTGAGCCCCTGAAGGTTCGTATCGACATAGTTTTTGGTCGCCGCATCCTGAGCGTTAACCGGGTCGGCCAGACTCGTAATTTTCCGGCTGTTAAACGAGACATCCGCCGTTGGGACTGCCATCTGATCGAGGCGGGAAGTCCGGACTTGCGTATCAAAATCAGATATCTTGGAAGCGGTCAAGGTTGGAATATCCGCCGCGACCAACGCCCGGAATGTTGGACTTCCTGCTGATCCGTTTGGAGCGGAAAAGAACGTGTTAGCGGTTTGGCTTGCCAACGTTGCGGTCAAGGTTCCGGTAGTTGTGACAGGCGAGCCTGTAACCGTAAAGATAGCAGGCAGAGAAAGTGCTACCGACTGTACGGTTCCGCCGCCAAGCGTCGATATTTTGGCTGTTACCCATCGGGTTGTCGCCACTTTTGTACTGTTTTCGCCTGTCGTCAGGCTTTCGGTATAATCAAGCGTACCTGTAACCGAAATGGCCCCGGTTGCCGTTTTGGTGCCTGCAATGGATTGATTGCCCGTTAAGGAGACATAGGCCCCGGCCCCCGCAATTGCTGAGACGGAGCTTGCAACGCCGCCGCCTGCGTCACCAAAGCCATAATAAAGCGTATTATCGACTTCATTGTATGCAAGTTCTGCATTAAGAAGTCCGGTTGGCGAGCCTGCGGCACCCCCAGAAAGTCGTCGCTTGATCCTGATTGCGTTTGGCATTAGAAGTTCCCCCCGTCAGTGACTGCGGTTTGTTTGATGTTGACCCACTTAAGATTTGTCTGGTTGTAAGCCACCAGGTCGCCACTTGCCGGGCTTGTTAGCATGACATCGGTTAGGTTGGCGAATGCTGTCGCTCCGCCGCCGCCGCCGCTGCTTATGGCTGATAGCACTCCGTTTGCGGAGATTGTCAGGTTGGCCCCGACAATAATTGCCCCGGCGGTTGTTGGTGTCGCCAAGGGAATAACTGAGGCTGTTTTGAACGTCAAAAGATTCGGGCTTGAGGCCCTTACTGTGACGGTTGTTTCAAGCCCTTTGACAACGATTGGCGTAGGGTTGGTTTGCCTTACAATCAGCGTTGTGCTCATATTGTTACCTGTGCCGAAATGACGATGCCGCCCTGAATCGGTCGGGTTGCTTTGCCTGCTGCGTCCGTTAGTTTTAGATCATAGACATAGTTCCCTGCTGGAATTGCTGCCAGTTGTGCCGCACTCATCGCAATTGTTGCCGTTCCATTGGCGACAGAGTTTATCGTTATGCCGCTGCTTGGCGAGCTTAGAGTCGCGACTGGATCGGCCCCGACAACTGCCCTGATCTGCATCTTGAAGACACATCCGGTTAGGTTTGTTGGCGTTCCGTCTGCGTTCTGGAAGACGAGAGGCAAATACCAGTCAACGCCTTGCTCCATGTCGGCAATTTCGTAGAATGCTGCACTCATATTGCCCCCATCAGCATAAGCCTGAGTGCCTCATCCTTAAATCGGTCGTTTTCAGATTGGTCAAACGACTTCTTGGATTTCCCTCTTTGCCGCGCAAAATCCTCATCCTGTTCCGATTCGTCAGAATCGGCAGGTTTGCCCTTTGGTTTATCTTCCGCCTCACCTTGGCCCATTTCCGGCTTAGCGTCCGCTCCGTCCGCTTCGCCTGCGGGCTTCTTATATTCTTCTTCGCCCTCTTCTTCTCCTTTTTCACCGTCTTCTCCTTCGCCTTCGGCTGGAGCCTGCGAGACCAGCATCAGGAGATTGTTCATCTCGTCTGTGATGGACGTTAGGACTTCAACCATAGCCCGGAGTTTCATTTCGTTCTTGCCGGATAAGACTCTTCCGGCTTTGATGTCTAGGCGTGCAATTTCCCAGAATATCCTTCGTGCCTTGCCGATAAAACTGACAAAGGCTTCTGGAAGCTCTTCGTGGTTTTCGCCTAACTTCTTAACTGCCAGTATTCTTGCTTCGTCGTTGGCTGGAATGGTCACGGGTGATACTTCCTTGAGGCTTGCCCGGTGAATGAGCCGGATTGATTTGTGTGCCTTTAATCTGCGTTCATCGTCTTTGGTTGGCATATACCCGGCCTTTTGCCACATGGCCTTGAGTTGGCCCGCTGTGACTTGGCTTGTTTCGAGCCCTTCCCGATCCAGTCCGACCGAGAGCTTTTGCACAACCCGATCCAGTAAAAGAGTGCGGGCTTCCTTGCCCGAGGTCACGTCACTAAACCTTCCTTCGACGAATAGGCCCCGATCATCTTCGTATGCTTTGACGAACCTTCCGGCGGGTCGATCATGATCGTGCCCGACTCCGCCCATAAAGCCCTCATCAAGAAACCTTGGCAACGAATCCCGGAATGCTCCCGGCAGGATAACGTCACCATGCTTGTCAATGTTCCAGAATACCGACCCATAGCCTTCAAAACCGCCCGGATTAGTTGACCTCTTGAGGTCTAAATATATCTTCATTGGCTGAGTCCTTGGTTGCGGTTTTGGCCTTGACAATATCAAGTATATTACGGTTCAGGTTCCCGGCTAGCAAGTCGTTATTCATCGACCTCTAGTCGTAGGCTTCCTTGAGTTGTGAGATCAATCAAGGGCTTTGTCGGCCTTGGAGTCACGGACGAGACTGTGATTTTGCCCGCCTCAATTCTTGCTGGAGTCGCGAACCGTGTCTCTTCAAAATCGAGTACCGGGTTAACGGCACATCGGCAGTTCGGGTGCAAAGGCGGACATCTGATCTGCGAATAGTTGGCGTTGCCGCTCATATTGACGGCAAAGTTCGTTCCCTTCGCGATTTGCCTTGGTTGACCATCCTGGTCAAGCCCGACAGCATGGCATAGTTCGCACGCATCCGATGACAGACACCATTCAAAGCCTAAAACCTCCTCATAATCGGCCACCCCTTCGATATATCCGATATTGTTCGAACGTGCCGATTCCGTGTGGGCGATTCTGCGAGCCCTCCATGCTGCATCCGTGCTAAAAAACTTTTCGAGCTTTTGGGTCAGAGACAGAATCGTTTCCCCGCTCCTCTGATTGTCCAGAATCTCTTGTCTGAGTTCTGCCAGTATTTGCTCATAGGCTTTGCCAGTCGCCACTGTAAGCTCATCTATGGTCGATTGGCATAGATCAATCAGTCCATCGGTAATCTGATCGTAAACGGATTGATTCGTGATGGACCATTCATCGGCGGGTTCCAATCCGTACCGCATGGTG
>Ga0209552_1000156_pt1 | contig 21464 bp, 21 predicted proteins | sample LauGreFaBDMM15SD_2_FD_188214 | JGI IMG/M metagenome (GOLD analysis project Ga0209552, IMG submission 188214) | Freshwater lake microbial communities from Lake Michigan, USA - Fa13.BD.MM15.SD (SPAdes) (version 2) | ecosystem: Environmental > Aquatic > Freshwater > Lake | place: Lake Michigan, USA... | reverse complement strand
CAGCCCGGGGAGGGCGGTGGCGCAGTATCGCCTCTGGTACCAGTCCCCAGCGCGCGGTGGAGCAGAACGCCCAGACCCGCGCCTGCGAGTTGTGCCAGCACAAAGCCCGTTGCATCGGCCGGGCTGATGCCGGCAAAGGTGTTGCTCATCATGCGGCCGAATACCGCGGCCGGGTTGGCAAACGAGGTGCTCGCGGTGAACCAATAGGCCGCGCCGATGTAGCAGGCTACCAGCGCCGGGGCTTTACCCGCAGGGGCGCGAAAAATGACGAACAGCAGGCCGGCAGTGGCCACCGCTTCGGCCAGCCATTGGGCCGGGCCTGTGCGGACCTTGAGTGACCATTGCACGATGTCCAGGCCGAACATGGCATGCGCCAGCCATGCGCCCAGCGCGGCACCGATCAGTTGCGCCGCCACGTAGGCACCGGCGAGTGTGGGGGGCAGCGCCCCGCGCATCGCCATCACCAGCGTCACTGCCGGATTGAAATGCGCGCCGCTGATGGGCCCCAGGGTTTCAATCAGCACATACAAGGCAAACACCGTAGCCAGCGTGTTGGCCAGCAGCGCCACGGCCACATTGCCGCCCGCCAGGTTCTCGGCCATGATTCCTGAGCCGATGACCGCGCACAGCAGGGCGGTGGTGCCCAGCAGTTCGGCCAGGCAGGTGTGGCGTGCACTCACGAGCGGGCCAGCGCACGCGCCTGTTCTTGCAATGCCATACCGCGCAAGCTGGCCTGCGGCAGGCTGATAAAGAGTTCCAGGCGGCGGCGGATTTGGTGCAGGGTCTGGGCAAATGCCAGGCGCTTTTCATCGTCGCTGCCCTGGCCCTCGGATGGGTCGGCATAGCCCCAGTGCGCGGTGGCCGGCTGGCCCGGCCAATAGGGGCAGACTTCGCCCGCAGCGTTGTCGCAGACAGTGATTACCAGGTCCATGTGGGGCGCATCCGGTGTGGCGAACACGTCCCAGCTCTTACTGGACAAGCCTTCGGTGGAGATACCTGCTTTGCGCAAGGTCTCCAGCCCCAGCGGATTGGGTTGCTGGTTATCACGCGGGCTGCTACCGGCGGAAAACGCTTGGAAGCGCCCCTTGCCCATGTGGTTGAGCAGGGCCTCGGCCAAGACGCTGCGGGCCGAATTGTGGGTGCATAAAAACAGGACGTTCAAGGGCTTGGTGTCGGACATGGTGGGTTCCTTCGTGGTTAACAGGTGGTACAGACCGTTTCGGGGTCGACTTCGCAGATGGCACCCTCGCAGCAGTTGCGGCTGAGGTAGCTAAGCAGCGCGTTCATGCGGGCGAACTCGGCGCGGTAAATCAGGTTGCGCCCGGCGCGCTCCTGGCTGACCAGATCGGCATGGCTCAGCTCTTTGAGGTGAAAGGACAGGGTGTTGGCGGCGATAGACAGGCGCGCCGCCAGGTCGCCGGGGGTCAGCCCTTTGGGTCCGGCTTCCACCAGCGCGCGAAATACGGCCAGACGTGTTTCCTGCGCCAGCGCGGCGAGGGCTTTCACTGCATCGATTGGTTCCATATTTCGATGATAGTCGAAATACAGGCGGGCGCGGGGGACGGGTAGTACGCAGCAAGGCCCTCAGGCGGTCTCAGGGTCCGGGGGCTAGGACGTATTCCCGTCCCAGCAGCCATTGTCGGGGGTCGGCGATGTTGTCCAGGCGGACTTCACCGGCTTTGTGGCGGCTCTTGACGAACCAGCGTTTGTCCAGCACCCGGCAGCTGGGCAGGCATTCGGGTTGGGCGTCGGACTCCACAATCCAGACCACCGCGTCGAACTGGCGCAGCAAAAACTCCAGGCGCTGGGGGGCAGGCATGGTCGGCTCCAGCACCCCGGTGTTACGGCCCAAAGCATCGTAGGGAACCAGATGCGTGCCCGGCAGCACAAAGCGGAAGCGCTCGAACTGGCCGGTGAATCCGTTGGGTACCGCCACCCGTTTACCCGCCAGGGCAGTTTGCGTGGCGGGGCTGAACTGGGCGCTACTCTGGTCCAGGGGTGCCGTCATGAGAAGAAAACAGGCGTACAGACCGGCGCAAAGCCATAAGGCCCCCATGCGGCTGTACCTTGGAATCAGAACGACTGCCAGCGCTGCTGCCAGGCTGGCAAGCGTTAACGCCATAGCGCTCCATAGAAGCAACGGGCTACCGATATCGCTGTGCCCCAATACCCAGGCAATCCGCGCCAGCACCGCGACGGCGGGTACCAGCACGAGCGCGGTGGCCACGAACCAGCCGCGACCGATACGCTCCCACAGCAATGCCAGAGCGATGGCCACGGCCGGCATGGCCGGAATCAGGTAGCGCGCATCGCGCTGGCTGGGGATGGCAAATACCAGCAGCCAGACCAGGGGCCAGACCCACAGCAGGTGCAGCACAGGTGGCAGCGTGGTCTGCGCACCGCGGTTGTGCCAGCCCAGCTTGGCGGCGCTCACCATGCCCCCCACCACGACCAGACCCAGCGTGGCGGCATTTTCGGGATAGGCCCAGAGCTGCTTGTAGACCGGGTCATTGCCCCATAACGCGGCTTGCCAGTAGGGCAGGGCGCTGTCCATCTTGCGGGTGTTCTCGCCCAGCACAAACTCCCGCCAAACGGCTGTGGGATCTGGGTCGAGCCAGAACCACAGCGCAAAAACGGCGAGCGCGATGGCACCGCTCAACGCTGCGCCCAGAGTGGCCGGGACCAGCGCTTGGCGGCGTGGCTGCGGCGCAGCCAAGAGTGCCGCGCCCCATAGGGTGGCGCAGGCCGGTGCAATCAGCGCAAAGGATTTGTACAGCGCACCGATGCCGAAACAGATACCGCTGATCAGGTACAGCCAGAATGGTGCGGCGCGCAGTGCTGCCTCGCCTGGGCGTGCAGCAATCCACAGATAAGCAAACAAGGGCAGGCCGAACCAAAAGGTCTCCGGGGCCGAGGTCAGATAGACCCGGCAGTAGCGGAAGGTGGAGAAAAACAGCAGGTACAGGGCGGCCGCAACGCAAGCCTGGCGCACGCTGCCGCTGATCCGCCGGGTCAGTAATGCAACTAGCGTGGCGGTCAGCAGGGTGTAGACCACACTGGGCAGACGCAGCGCAGCCATAGACCAGTTCTGCCCCCAGTCGCCAGCGACCATGGCCTGCCAAAACAGCAGCGGCGGCTTGGTGTTGCGCATCTGTTCAAGCTCGCTGGCCATGGGCAGCCATTGACCGGTTTGCGCGGTGGCGCGGGCGATGTGCACATAGACCAATTCATCACCATTGGTCGGCGCGTAGGCGCTGTCCAAGCCAAAAAAATACAGCAGCACCAAGCCAGCCAGCAGCAGCACCCAAGGCCACAGCGGGGCGGGCGGCGAGGTGCGCAGGCTGTTCATGGCCTTGGCTTTTTGAAGGTCCAGCGGTCGTTGGCCAAAAAGTTGCTGACGCTGGCCACCGCTATCGCCAGCATATTGGCCAGCATGTAATGCATGAAGTGGGACCACCACAGCGTCAGCCCATATTGCAGGCCGATGCCGAACCAGGACGCGAGCGCGTACTTCAGCAATTGCTGCGAGAAGCCGGGTGCGGCCTGCTCAGAAACATCCGCGCGGCGGTCGGCCCAGGTCCACAACCGGTTCCAGCTAAAGTTGTTCAGGGTTCCTACTGCGATGGCCACGGCCAATGACAGGTACGGTTTTCCAAGGTCCGCTTCCAACGCGTCAAATAGATAGTTGTGGCAGAGATAGAGAACCAGCATGTTCACCACGGTGCCGCTGGCACCGACCACGCCGAATTTGAAATAGCGGATCCGGCTCAGCCACTGCAAGAGCTGCAGCGCGCGCTGCTGCCAGACTTTCACGCGGCGCTTTCCAAAAACTGCAGTGCCTGGTCTAACACCGGGTCGGGCGCGATGCGCTTGAGGCATTGGTTGTCGCCGTCGCAAAAGGTTTGCCGGTGGTTGTAGGCGCTCAGGCAGGGCGAGCAGGCAATACCGGATTCCAGCACCAGGTTGCGCGAACCCAGCGGGCCGTACAAACGCCCGGTCTCGGGTCCGAAAAAAACCATGGTCTGTATGGGCGTGAGCGTGGCGAAGTGTCCCGGCCCGCCGTCGTTGGTGATCAGCAAGCTGGCGGCGTGAAAAAGCATCAGCAGCTCGCGGATGTTGCGGGTGTAGCCGGTGAGGTCCAGGCAGGCCTCGTGGCCGATTTGGGTGCGCAGGGTACGCGCCAGCTCGGCATCGTCTTTCAAGCCGATCAAACCAACCGCGTAGCCCGCCGTGCACAGGCCTTGGGCGACGCGCACGTAGTGCGCTGCCGGCCAGGCCCGCTCCGGTAGCAAGCCGCCACCGGCATAGAGCAGCACCAGCCGCCGCGCGATCGTCGCGAGATGGTCTTTGTGCAGTTGGGCGCGGTAACTGTCGAGCTCGGTGGGAGAAAAATCCACGGCCAGTTCGGGTTCCTGGGGCACGCTGCGGATAGGCGCTGTTTTATTGCGCGGAGCGCCTGCGTCGGTCAGTGCGTCGACCAAAGATAAAAACTGCTTGCTGATGTGCTGGTAGGGGTTGTACGGAATGCCGTGGTGGATGAAGCTGCCACGGTACAGGCCTTCCTGCGTGTGTGGGGTGAAACCCACCCGCACGGGCGCACCGCTCGCAAAGGACAGCAGGCTGCTGACGCGCGAGAACAGTTCACAGTCCACTACGGCGTCCACCCCCAGGCGGCGCATACGCCAACCGAAGAGCAGGATATCGCGCAGCAGGCGCAGGCCGGAGCTGTCATCCAAGGTGTGCAAACGCGACTGCTCTGTCAGCGCCAACAGCCGCGCGACCTCCTGGTTTTTCTTGAGCTGCAGCACGTGGATGTGCGCACTGGGAAAACGCCTGCGCAACTGCGCAAACATGGGACCTGCCAGCACGATGCTGCCCATCTCGGACAGCAGAATGACCACGATGTGGCGGGGTTGCGCTGGCAGCGTTGCCGCGCTGCGTTGCGTCAGTCCCACCCAAGCTGACACCAGTGCGCACAAGACCTGGCCCAGCCAGCGGTCAATCGCGCGTTGGGTTTGCAGCTTCATCGTGCCCTTTTTACAGCCCCGCAGCCGCCCGCAGCGCTGCGGCTTTGTCGGTGCGTTCCCAGGTGAACTCGGGCTCTTCGCGGCCGAAGTGGCCGTAGGCTGCCGTCTTTTCGTAGATCGGGCGCAGCAGGTCCAGCATCTGGATGATGCCTTTGGGGCGCAGATCGAAGTGCGCAGTGATCAGGGCCGCGATTTTTTCATCCGAAATCACGCCGGTGCCTTCGGTGTAGACCGTCACGTTCATGGGCTGCGCCACGCCAATCGCATAGGCCACCTGGATCTGGCATTGCTTGGCCAGACCGGCTGCCACGATGTTCTTGGCCACGTAGCGCGCGGCGTAGGCGGCTGAGCGGTCCACTTTGCTGGGGTCTTTGCCAGAGAAAGCGCCGCCACCGTGCGGGCAGGCGCCGCCGTAGGTGTCCACAATGATTTTGCGCCCGGTCAGGCCGCAGTCCCCTTGCGGGCCGCCGACCACAAAGCGGCCGGTCGGGTTGATCAAATAGCGGGTGTCTTTGAGCCATTCTTTGGGCAGCACCGGCTTGATGATTTCCTCGATGATCGCCTCGCGGAACGAGTCTTTCATCTTGGTCGCGGTTTCCGACTGGTCCGGGCTGTGCTGGGTGGATAGCACCACGGTGTCGATGCTGTGCGGCTTGCCGTCCACATAGCGCATGGTCACCTGGCTTTTGGCGTCCGGACGCAAAAAGGGCAGACGGCCGTCTTTGCGCAATTGCGCCTGGCGTTCCACCAGCCGGTGGGCGTAGTAAATGGGCGCGGGCATCAGTTCAGGCGTCTCGTTGCAGGCGTAGCCAAACATCAGGCCCTGGTCGCCAGCGCCGGTATTCAGGTGGTCATCAGACGCATGGTCCACGCCTTGGGCGATGTCATTGGACTGCTTGTCGTAGCAGACCATGACGGCGCAGCCTTTGTAGTCAATGCCGTATTCGGTGTTGTCGTAGCCGATGCGCTTGATGGTGTCGCGCGCGACCTGGATGTAGTCCACGCGCGCGTTGGTGGTGATTTCACCGGCCAAAACCACCAGACCGGTGTTGGTCAGCGTTTCCGCTGCAACACGGGACTTGGGGTCCTGTTTGAAGATCGCGTCCAGGATTGCGTCGGAGATCTGGTCCGCCACTTTATCGGGGTGGCCTTCAGATACGGACTCAGAGGTAAAGAGAAAATCGTTCGCCATGGTGGTGTGCTCCGGTAATTAGCTTGATACAACATTTGCGTTGCTTAGGGCCTCGGAGCTTTCAGCGAACGCTTTAGCAGATGGGGCTGCTGCCCCGATGCACAATCGCCACTCTTTTGGAATCGCGCCTGTACCGGTCGCCCTGCAAGTAGTTCATAACTCAGCGACCTCGCAAGTTTAGCCCACGATGCCTCTCTTTTTTCGATTGCTCGCCCGGATGCCCTTGTGGCTGCTGCATGCCGCAGGCTGGCTATTGGGATGGTTGTACTTTTGGGGCTCCAGGGGTTACCGGGACAACTTCCGCGCCAATGTGGCGCAGTCCGGGCTGGCTTGGGACGCTTGCAAAGGTGCGATTGCCCAGTCCGGCATGATGATTGCCGAGTTTCCGCGCATCTGGCTGGGTACCACGCCGCCCTTGCGCTGGGAGGGCTTGGAGGTGGTGGAGTCGGCCTATGCCGCGGGCAAAGGGATCGTCTTCCTGACGCCCCATATGGGGTGTTTTGAACTCGCTGCGCGCGCTACGGCAGCGCGTTTCAGTCCCCGCTACGGCGATTTGACTGTGCTGTTCCGGCCTGGCCGTCGCCCTGCGGTTGATCGTTTGCTGGAATCCGCGCGTGCTGGAGCGGGACTCCAAACCGCGCCCACCAACCTGGCCGGTGTGCGTCAATTGTTGCGCGCCTTGCGCGCCGGCAAAGCTGTGGGCTTGCTGCCCGATCAGGTGCCACCGGACGACATGGGTGTGTGGTCCCCATTTTTCGGGCGACCCGCCTACACCATGACGCTGGCTGCGCGGCTAGCCATGCAAAGCGATGCGCCGATGATCTTGGCCTGGGGCGAACGCCGTCCCTGGGGCGCAGGCTATGTGCTGCGCTTCAGCGCCATGCACAAGCCGTCCACCCGCGATGTCGATGAGGCTGTTGCGCAGATCAACCGCGCCATGGAGGCTTTGATACGCCAGTGCCCTGCGCAATACCTCTGGTCTTACCCGCGCTACAAAAATCCCGTGCCACAGCCGACTGCGTCGGGCGCGGACCCTCTCCATGCAGCACCTTAAAAGCGCGATTGCCGCATTTTTGAGTCACCTTGTGCTCGGCTTGGTGCGCGCTTTGGGGCGCTTGCCCTTGCCGGTGGTTCGGGGCGTGGGCTTGGCGATGGGTTGGATCTTGTTTGTGCTGGCCGTGCCCCGATTGCGGGTGGTGCTGGTGAATCTTGCGTTGTGTTTCCCGCATTGGACGCGCCGGCAGCGCTGGGCACAGGCCTTGCAGAGCTTTGTGTATTTTGCCCAATCCTGGCTCGACCGGGGTTGGCTGTGGGAAGCGCCAGCCCATGTCTTGCAGCAGCGGATTCGCCGGGTCGGCAATTGGGAGGCGCTCGACCAAGGCGGGCCTGTGATTATTTTTTCGCCCCATTTTTACGGGCTCGACGCAGCGGCCTTGGCAGTCAGCCTGCGCACCACGCGGCAATGCACCACGATTTACACGCCGCAGCGCAATCTGCTGGTTGATGCCTGGGCTGCGCGCGGACGTCAGCGCTTTGGCGATGTGCGTTTGATGACGCGCTACGACGGGGTGAAGTCCATCGTCAGCCTGCTGCGGAAAGATGGCTTGCTGTTTCTCTTGCCCGATATGAACTTCGGGCCTGAGGAGTCGATTTTTGTCCCGTTTTTCGGTATTCCTACGGCCACCGTTCCATCGCTGTCACGGTTCGCCCGCATGGGACGGGCCCGGGTCATTCCGCTGTTGGCGCGCCTGACCCCGCAGGGTTACGACATGGAAATGTTGGATGCCTGGGAGGGGTTCCCGAGCGACGATGTGGCTGCCGACACCGCCCTGATGAACCTGCGTCTGCAAACTTGGATTGAGGCTATGCCTGCCCAGTATTTCTGGGTGCACAAGCGCTTCAAAACCCGCCCGGACGGCGAGCCCTCGGTGTACTAAACCGCTACCGGTGCGACCTCGACGTCGGCGGTCGCAGTCGCAGTCGCAGTCCCGGTGGGATGGGCCCAGGCCCAAAGCAAAGCCGCCACCTCGTCGATCCCTGTGCGTTTGGTCGCGGAAAACAGCCGCACCTCGCCGCCGCCAGCTTGTAGTTGGGCGATGGACAGTGCTTTGGCCGCTTCGCTGCGCGTCAGTTTGTCGGCCTTGGTGAGAACCACCAGGAACTTCAGCCCCTCTTGCACCCGGGGTCGCAAGAGGTCTAGCAGAATCTCATCCAGTTCCGTCAAACCCAGGCGTGGATCGCACATCAAAACGATGCCCTGCAGGTTTTTGCGCGTGACCAGGTAATTGGCCATGACCTGTTGCCAGCGCACTTTTTCCTGGCGCGGGACTGCGGCATACCCGTAGCCGGGGAGATCGGTGAGTACGGCGTCCATCACGCCCTGTTTGCCCAAAGAGAACAGGTTGATGTGCTGGGTACGCCCCGGTTTTTTGGATGCAAAAGCCAGTTGTTTCTGTTGCGTCAGGGTGTTGATGCAGGTGGATTTGCCAGCGTTGGAGCGTCCCACAAAGGCAATTTCGGGAATATCCAAGTCTGGCAGAAAGTGCAACTGGGGCGCCGTGGTCAGAAAACGTGCGGTATGGAGCCACCCCAGCGCCACCTCGGCTGCGGACTTCTCAGCGCGCGCAGGCGCTCGGGCTGCGGGGCTTTCTGCGGGTACCTTGTGGGCGGTGCGGGGTTTCGTCATTGTTCTATTTATGCGGCTGTCGGTCCTGATTGGACCAGGCTATCCGGAGTGCGGCGCAACCCCCATTGTAGAATGCGCCGACTTTTTTCTCCCCCCCATTTCCTTCCTATGAAGCCGACATCCAACCTCATCGCCGTGCTGACCCTTGCGCTAGCTTCCCTGACCGCCAGCGCCAATGCGCCGCAGGCGGCTGTGGCAAAACCGGATATGGCCAAGGGCGAAGCCAGTTTTGGGGCGGTGTGCGCCGCCTGCCACGGTGCCGACGGTAACTCTGGCACCCCTGCGTATCCGAAGCTCGCGCAGCAACATCCGGAATACCTCATCAAGCAGCTGCAAGAGTACAAGTCAGGTAAGCGTGACAACGCCATCATGAAGGGCTTCGCTACCGCCCTGTCTGAAGACGATATGCGCAATATCGCTTATTGGCTCAGCAGCAAAGACGCCAAGCCCGGTTTTGCGAAAAACAAGGAGTTGGTGGCCTTGGGTGAGCGGATCTACCGGGGCGGCATCGCCGAACGACAGATTGCGGCTTGCTCCGGCTGTCACGGCCCTGGCGGTGCCGGTATTCCGGCCCAGTACCCGCGTCTGAAGGGCCAGCATGCCGATTACGCGGCGGCTCAACTGACTGCGTTTCGCGGCGGTGTGCGGAATAACAACCTGCAGATGACCCAGGTCGCGGCCAAGCTCAATGACCGGGAAATTCAGGCCTTGTCGGACTACGTGGCCGGATTGCGATAAACTGAATTGTTATTTTGATTCGGGCGGGCGTGTCGACAGACCGTCCGCCTTTGTTTTTGGTTCGTTTGCACTTGGGGAAACAGGTATGCGTGCTTCAGAGATCACTCCGCGCCCAGTCTACGAAGACCGCCGCCGTTTGTTGCAGGGCTGGGGTGCCGCTGCGCTCGGCGCCATTGGTGCGCCTTCCGTATGGGCGCAGTCCACCCGGCCGGGCGTTCTTGCGCCACTGGATGCGCGCAAGAGCACGGTGGCAGGTGCGATGTCCATGGACAAACCGACGCGCTACCAGGATGCATCGTCCTACAACAATTTTTATGAATTCGGGACCGACAAGGCCGACCCGGCGCGCAATGCGCATACCCTGAAAACCACGCCGTGGGCGGTAGAGGTGGGCGGTCTGGTGAAAAAGCCGGCTACCTTTGGGCTGGAGGATTTACTCAAACTGAGTCCGATGGAGGAACGTATCTACCGTCTGCGTTGCGTCGAAGGCTGGTCTATGGTGATTCCTTGGGTCGGGTATTCGCTGGTAGAGCTGATCAAGCGGGTGGAACCTCTGGGCAATGCTAAGTATGTCGAATTCCTCACCCTGGCCGATCCCAAAACCATGCCTTTTGTGGGAAGCCGCACCCTGGATTGGCCGTATGCCGAAGGCCTGCGGCTCGACGAAGCCCGCCACCCCTTGACCTTGCTGGCCTTTGGCATGTACGGCGAAGTCATGCCCAAGCAAAACGGCGCGCCGGTGCGCCTGGTTGTGCCCTGGAAATACGGTTTCAAGAGCGCCAAAAGTATTGTGAAAATCCGCTTTACCGAAAACCAACCCGGCACGGCCTGGAACAAGGCGGCCGCCAACGAGTACGGCTTTTATTCCAATGTCAACCCTAAAGTCGATCACCCGCGCTGGAGCCAGGCGACCGAGCGGCGCATTGGCGAGGATGGATTGTTTGACAAGCGCCGCAAGACCTTGATGTTCAACGGCTACGAGCCTGAAGTGGGGCAGCTCTACGCGGGCATGGACTTGCAAAAGTTCTACTGATCAGGGAGCAGCCGCGTGTTGGCCGCCGCGCCGCGCATGTCCGTTAACCGCTGGCTCAGCGCGCGGGCGGTCAAGCCCCTGGTTTTTGTCTTGGCTTTGGTGCCGATGGGTTACTTGCTGTTCGGCGCGGTGACCGGGCAGCTCGGCCCGAACCCCGCCGAAGCGCTAGTGCGTTCAAGCGGCGACTGGACCCTGCGCTTTTTGTGCGTAGCGCTCGCTGTGACGCCTGTGCGCCTCAGTTTGGGACTGGCCCCATTGGCGCGCCTGCGCCGCATGCTGGGCTTGTTTGTCTTTTTTTATGCTGTGTTGCATTTCTTGGCCTATAGCTGGCTGGACAAGGGCATGGAGTTCTCCGAGATTGCCGTGGACATCGCCAAGCGTCCGTTTATTCTGGTGGGCTTCGTGTCGCTGCTGCTTTTGAGTATGTTGGCTGCGACATCATGGAACGGGGCGGTGCGTCGCCTGGGTGCGCTGCGGTGGCAGCGGCTGCACCGGGCCGTGTATTTGATCGCGGGCTTGGCGATATTGCACTTCTTTTGGATGCGCGCCGCCAAGAATAATTTCGCCGAAGTGGCGGTCTATGCCGCGATTCTGGGTGCCTTGTTGGGATGGCGCGTGCTGCACCGCTGGCGCAACCGCCAGCTACCGTCCGGCCGGAGTTCTTAGCGCAGCTTTTCGTCTGCGAACAAGGAGGCGACGGTTTCACGCGGCCGCAGCACGTGAACCGTGTCGCCGTCAACCAGCAGCTCGGCCGCGCGCGGGCGGGAGTTGTAGTTGCTGGACATGCTGACGCAGTAAGCCCCTGCGGATAACACGGCCAGGTGCTCGCCCGCTTGCGCGCTGATCGGCCGGTCGCGTCCGATCCAGTCGCCGCTTTCACATATCGGGCCAACCACGTCACACAGCATGGCTGTGCGATCCGGGTGTTCGTGCAGCGGGACGATCCGGTGAAAGGCCTGGTACATCGCAGGGCGCGGCAGGTCATTCATGGCGGCGTCCACAATGCAGAAATTCTTCTGTTCGCCGGGCTTGAGATACAGCACCTCGGTGACACACACGCCAGCATTGCCGACCAGCGAGCGCCCGGGTTCGATCATCAGTTTGCGCTGCCCGAAGCCGCGTGCGTCCAGCTTGGCCAGCAACTGTGCCCACAAGGCATCGGCCGCCGGTGGTGTATCTCCGTTGTAGTCGATGCCCAGTCCGCCGCCCAAGTCGATGTGGTCGAGCTGAATCCCCGTTGCTTCGATGGCTGTTACCAGATCCAGCATCCGGTCCATGGCGTCCAGGTATGGGGCGCTGTCGGTGATTTGGGAGCCGATGTGGCAGTCAATGCCCACAATGCGCAGGCCCGGCAGTTGCGCCGCGCGCTGGTAGGTCGCCAGTGTGTGCTCATGGGCCACACCAAATTTGTTGCCCTTGAGCCCGGTAGAAATATAGGGATGGGTTTTCGGATCCACGTTCGGATTGACCCGGATGCTGATGGGTGCTTTGCAGCCAAGTTCCAAAGCAACCGCGTTCAAGACCGCGAGTTCGGCTTCGCTTTCCACATTGAAGCAGCCGATACCGACCTCCAAGGCCAGGCGCATTTCCGCGCGGGTTTTGCCAACCCCTGAAAAAATGACCTTGCCCACGTCGCCACCGGCGGCGATGACGCGGGCAAGCTCGCCCGCCGAGACGATGTCAAAGCCGCAGCCCGCCTGGGCAAAAACCTGCAGCACCCCCAGCGTGGAGTTGGCCTTCATGGCGTAACAAATCTGGGCCTGGCGACCGACGAAACCCCGTTGGTAGGCGGCCAGCGCCGACAGCATGGCCGCTTTGGAGTAAACAAATAGCGGGGTTGCGTGTGTGTGCGCAAGGGTGTCTAGCGCCGAACCTTCGACACATAGCTTTCCCCCGCTGTAATGGACAAAGGGGTAACCGGGAAGCGCGGAGGTGTTCATGCCGTGCCCAGCGCCGCCATGGGCGACGCCTCGTTCCCCGGGTGCAGGGGCGATGGCAGGCTGGCAGCCGGCTTGTCCTTGGGGAGATACAGCGGGCCGCTCTGGCCGCAGCCGCTAAGATGGGCCGCGCCCGCGCACACTGCGCCGGCACACACCATGGTTTTCCAGTACTTCAACATCGTCAAATTGTAATGAGCCCATCGCAGTCGGATTCCGAATTCATGAACCAGGCCGAGGCTTTGCTGCGCGCCGTGGAATTGGCCTGCGACCGGATCAACGATGGGGCAGAGGCAGACATCGACAACCAGCGTGTGGGCGGTATGGTCACGCTGGTCTTGGAGAACCGCAGCCAGATTGTGGTGAACCTGCAAAAGCCGCTGCACGAGGTGTGGCTGGCCGCGCGCTCGGGCGGCTACCACTTCCGCTGGGTAGAGGGGCGCTGGCAGGATACCAAGGGCCAGGGTGAGTTTTTTGAGATCCTGACCCGCGACGCGAGTGCCCAGTCCGGCGCAGCGCTGGTTTTTCGCGCAGCAGGCGCCTGAGGAATACGCCGTGCTCAGTTGCGAAACAGGTCAAAAATCGATTTTTTCTCTTCCGGGCTGACGACGATTGGCGGCGCTGCGGCAGGATCGGTTGGTGCGGGGGCCGGGGCTTTTTCGTCCTGCTCCGGCTTGCTGCTGGTGGTGCCTAGGCTGTTAACGCCCGCGCCTTTGGTGTACTCCTCGTAGTACCACTCGTTGCCCAACTGAATCAGGCCTTCGGGTACATCGGGCTCCATCACGGGTACGTTGCGCAGCGCGGTTGCCATGTAATTGATCCAAATTGGCAGGGCCAATCCGCCGCCGGTTTCCTTATCACCGAGTTTCCGTGGGGTGTCGTAACCAATCCAGGTGATCGCGGTGGTGGTCGCTTGGTAGCCCGCAAACCAGGCGTCCATGGCGTCGTTGGTGGTGCCGGTTTTGCCGTAGATGTCCGGACGTTTTAGCGTGGACTGCGCCCGCGCCGCGGTGCCTGAGCGGGTCACTTCCTGCAGCAGACTGGTCATCAAAAATGCGTTGCGCGCGTCAATGGCGCGGTTTTCTTCGCTCAGCGGAACCGCTGGCGTGTCGACCAGAACCCGGCCGCGTTGCTCGGACACACGGCTGATCAGCCAGGGGTTGACGCGGTAGCCCCCGTTGGCGAAAACCGAGTAGGCGGCGCCCATTTGCATGGGCGTGACTGAGCCCGCACCCAGCGCCATGGTGAGGAAGGCCGGGTGTTTGTCCGGCTCAAAGCCGAAGCGGGCGATCCAGTCCTGGGCGTAGCCCGCGCCGATGGAGTTCAGGATCTGGATAGAAATCATATTTTTTGACTTGGCCAAGCCCCGGCGCAGCGTCATCGGACCCTCAAAAGTGCCGTCATAATTTTTCGGCTCCCAGGCCTGACTGCCGGTTGTGCCGGCGTCAAAGAACAGGGGGGCGTCATTGATAACTGTGGCGGGCGTGAAGCCCTTTTCCAGCGAAGCGGAATAAATGAAAGGCTTGAAACTGGAGCCCGGTTGCCGCCAAGCTTGGGTGACATGGTTGAACTTGTTTTTGGCGAAGTCGAAACCGCCCACCAGGGCCTTGATCGCGCCATCGCGGGGGTCCAGCGCCAGAAAGGCTCCTTCTACCTCGGGGAGTTGCGTGGCCTCCCAGTTACCTTTCTCTGTTTTAGCCACCCGGATCACGGCCCCGGCGCGGATTTTGATGTTCGGCGCTGCCTTGTCCGACAGTCCGGAGAGCACCGGCTTGAGCCCCTCACCCACGATCTCCAGTATTTCCCCCCCCTCGCGCTGCGCCACCATCCTCTTGGGCCCGGCTTCGAGTACGACCGCTGACAAGATGTCGCCGTTGTCGGGGTGCTCTTCCAGCGCTTCAAAAATGGCGTCTTCACGTTCCTGCGGGTCATCGGGTAGGGTGATGAATTTCTCCGGGCCGCGGTAAGTCTGGCGGCGCTCAAAATCCATGATGCCCCGGCGCAGTGCGCGGTATGCGGCTTCCTGGTCTGCGCTGCGCAAGGTCGTGCGCACATCCAGGCCCCGTGTGTAGGTTTCTTCCCCATACTGCGCGAACATCAATTGGCGAACCATCTCGGTGACATATTCTGCGTGCACCTTTTGTCGGGATGCCAAGGTTTTGATATGCAAAACCTCTGCCTTGGCGGCCTCGGCCTCTGCTGCGCTAATGAAGCCGTTTTCCAGCATGCGCTCAATGATGTACTGCTGCCGAATCCGCGCCCGCTTGGGGTTTACAACCGGGTTATAGGCAGAAGGTGCTTTAGGTAGTCCGGCCAGCATGGCCGCCTCTGCAACAGAAATGTCTTTCAGCGGTTTGCCGAAATAGGTGTCGGCCGCCGCCGCAAAACCGTAGGCGCGGTTCCCCAGATAAATCTGGTTCATATAGATTTCCAGAATCTGATCTTTGCTGAGGTTGTTTTCCAACTTGAAGGTCAGCAGGATTTCGTAGATCTTCCGGGTAAACGTCTTTTCTGAGGACAAGTAGGCATTTCGCGCGACTTGCATGGTGATCGTGGAGGCGCCTTGGCTTTTGGATTTACCCACATTGGCCAGCCCGGCGCGCACAACGCCCAGGTAATCGACCCCATTGTGTTGAAAAAAGCGCGCGTCTTCGATGGCCAAAATCGCGTCTTTCATCACCTGGGGAATTTCTGCAATCGGGGTAAAGGTCCTGTGCTCTTCGCCAAATTCACCCAGTAAATCGCCCTCGATCGAGAAAACGCGCAGCGGCAGTTTGGGCCGGTATGAGGCTAGATCCGACACCTCGGGCAGGTTGGGGTAGGCAATCGACATGACCAAAGCCACCAGGCACACCACACCCAAAGCAGCCGCGATCGAGGCACCCATCAACCAGGCTAGGGCCTTCAGCAGCAATCCCAAAATCGGGTGCATCCGCGCGGGATTGACCGCTGCTGGGGATGGCTGTTGGGCTGGGGGTGGCATAGGCACAGGCTAATCGATCGGGCGATTGGGGTAGCTACGTTGGTGCGCCTATATGCGCAGTTCGATATACAAGAAAAAAAGATTGCATATATTGTTGTAATATGGCGCAGATTGAGGGATTTAGCGGGGAGTTAAAAAATGAATCAAACGGTCACAGCGCCGAACAATGCGGCGCAATTATCGGATAGCCAAGGCGTGTTTCTTCGGCTGGTAGTGATCTTTGTATTGATCGGTGGGGGTGCCTCGGCTGCGGTGTCTTATCTTATGGGCCGCTCCATCGACGTGCAGCACACCAATATTGCGCTGCTGGAGCGCGAAAACACCAATCTGGATGCGCAAATCAAGGAAATTGCCTCCTTGGAGGCGGATATCACTGTTCTGCAACAGCGTCAAAACGCGGTGGAGTCTTTGCAGGCCATGCGCAATCTCCCCGTGCGGATGATGTCCGCACTGGTGCAAAGCACCCCCGAAACAGTGGTGCTGACTACCGTGACCCAGGTCGGGAACCGTTTAACGGTCAACGGAATCGCTCGGTCTAACGCGGAGGTCGCAGCGTTTCTCAGAAATTTGGATGCGATGCCGGAGCGCTTTGTGAATCCTGAGCTGGTGGAGACGGTGTCCTCCGAGGCGGGTGCAAAGGCGGTCGGAACGCAAAAGGCCTTGACATTCAGTACCCACGTGGATTTGGTCACCGCGGTACCAGTGACTGCGGGGAACACCAAATGAATCAGCGCAACGAACTCACACTGTCCGAGCGTATTGGCGCCTTGGGAGATGATGTCCGCGAACAGTTCTCGGACCTCGATATCCGCGATCCCGCGCACTGGCCTCCGGTTCCGCGATCGACCTTCTTGGTGGTCGTGGCGCTGCTGGTTTTTGGCCTGTCGTGGTACGCCTTTCTGGGCGATTCTTACAACGAACTCAGCGGCCTCCATGCGAAAGAGGCGCAATTGCGGGAGTCCGTAAGCAAAAAACTGGCGAAGACAGCCCGCCTGAGCGCATTCAAAGAACAACGTGACCAGGTCCGTGGGTATGTCGAGGAACTTGAGCTGCAATTGCCGGATCAAACCGGGATGAACGAATTCCTGACGGAGATCAACCGTTTGGGCTTGTTGCGCAATTTGCAGTTTGATTTTCTTCGCCCGGCGCCCGTGGTTCGAAACAGGTATTACGTGGAAATGCCCATTGGTTTCCGGCTGCTGGGTTCTTTCCACAACGTGGCTGCGTTTGCCGCGGACATTGCCCAAATCCAGCGCGTGGTGCATCTGCAGGACCTTGCTATCGCCAGCAAGCCCGATGGCACCCTCAGTGTCGAAGGTACCTTGCGGGGCTACCGCCAGTTGGATAACGCGGGCACTGCAGGGGAAAACGCCGCCAAAGGTGACGGCGCATGAAGCGCAATCGCATCACCCGTTCGCGCTTATTGGCGAACCTCGTATTTCTGTCCATGGCCTTGGCTTCCTGCGGCTTCTCCACCACCGATGAGTTGAACGCCTGGCTGGCCAATGAACGCAAATTGCAAGGTACTGCTTCGTTGCCGATCACCGCTCCCCGTGTCTTTGAAGCAGAACCCTATGAGTTGGCCGGACAGATCGATCCTTTTTCCAGCAGCCGGCTCCCGGTTGACCAGGACCTGTCAAGCAGCGTGTCCAGTCCGGTCAAGAGAGATACCACCTATGACCTGGAGCTTGCCGGCGAGCGGCGCGATTTAGAGAAGGTTTCTCTGGAAGCCGTGGAATTCAAAGGGACCCTGTCGCAGGATGGAGCACCGGTCGCCCTGGTCTGGGCGAATCGGGAATTGCACCAGGTCAGGCTCGGGGACTACCTGGGACCGAACCGGGGCAAGGTGCTGCAGATCAGCGCCCAAGAAATCCGGCTGCGTGAACTCTTGCAGGATGGGTCGGGGCACTGGGCGCCCAAGACCACGGTATTGGCTTTATCCGGGGGCGGAAAATGAAGAAATCGATGGACACCACAAGCACGTGGCAAACGCTGATATGGGCCTTACTTCTTATCATGTGCAGTGGGCTGGCCAGTGCTCAGAACGGCTTGCTTGGAATGCATGGCTACGTACAGGATGGCGTGGAGTTCTTGCGGCTGGATTTTGCGCAAGAGGTACAACAGGCTCCACGCGGTTTTGTTTTGCAGTCCCCACCGCGCATCACATTGGATTTTCCCGGTGTCGAGAATAAATCACCACAGAGTAGGTGGGCCTTCAGCACTGAAAAGCTGGAGTCGGCACAGATTTTTGTTGCGGGCGAAAGGGCCCGCATTGTGCTGAACCTCAAGCAAAGTGCCGGGTATGCCAGCTCGGTGGACGGTAAGAGCGTGCTGATCCGCATACAGGCTGAAACGCCAGCGCCGACGGCCATTGCTTCGGTTGCACGGGCTGCGGCCATGGCTGCGCCCGCTGCTTCTGCGGCTGTGGGGTCGCAAGCGCCGGTTCCGAATGCGCCACCCGCGTGGCCGGCGCTGCAAGACATCGATTTCAAGCGTGGCCCACAGGGTGCGGGGCTGGTGCTGTTCAAGTTGCCTTCGGATCAGACCGTGGCGGATATTCGGCGGCAGGGCACAGGTTTGACGATTGAAATGAACCAGGTGCGATTGCCTTCTGCTTTGCGCAGGCGGATGGATGTTGGAGATTTCGCCACCCCCGTGCAAACCATCACGAGCACCCAAACCGGGGATCGTGTGCGGGTCGCCATCGAGCCGAACGGAAAATGGGATTTCAACTCCTTCCAACTCGGGAACCTGCTGACGGTGGAAATCAAGCCGATCGATGCCAAGGCGGTGGAAAGTGCAAAAGCGGCTGAATCCGGCGGCTATACAGGTCAAAAACTTTCCCTGAATTTTCAGAGCATAGACGTGCGCTCGGTGCTCCAAGTCATTGCGGATTTCACCAAGTTCAACGTCGTCACCTCTGACACCGTGACCGGTACGGTGACCCTGCGGCTGGAGGATGTGCCGTGGGATCAGGCCCTGGACATCATCTTGCAGTCCAAGGGTTTGGCGATGCGGAAAAAGGGCAATGTCATCTCGGTCGCCCCCAAAGAGGAAATTGCGACCCGGGAAAAACTGGAGTATGAATCCCAGGTCGCGGCGCAGAGTATGGAACCATTGCTCAACAGGTCTTTTCAAATCAACTATGCCAAAGCCGCTGATGTGGCAGGCAAGCTCAAAGAGACTGCGGGGTCCACGGCAGCGGCTGCTCCGGCAGCGGTATCCACAACTCGCAGCGCTTCGGCGAGCACCACCGGCGCAGCACCGTCTGCTGCGGCCCCCGTTCCTGCGAGCGACCGTATCCTGAGCGCCAGGGGTTCGGTGTTTGCGGAGCCGCGCACTAACCAGGTTTTTGTGACCGACACCGCAGCGAGCATGGACCGGGTGCAGCAGTTCATTTCCAAAATTGATATTCCCCTGCGGCAGGTTTTGATTGAGGCGCGTCTGGTGGTGGCCAGCGAAGACTTTGGTAAGTCTTTGGGCGTGAAGCTCGGGGGCGTTGATGCAGGCGGCGGCTCGGTTATCAGTGGTAACACGCGCTCCACTTTCGGAACCAATTTGAACAATTCGATTGCGGCATCTGGCCTGACGGGCGGGACCATTTCGGCTACAGATACGTTTTTGAATCTGCCTGCCGCATCGTCTGCTGCAGCGGTACCCTCTATTGCATTCACCCTTTTTAGCTCGGCGTCCAGCCAGTTGATTGGTCTCGAATTGCAGGCCATTGAAAGTAACTCAGCGGGTAAAGTCGTGTCCAGCCCACGGGTTCTGACCATGGACCAGCAGGCGGCCGTGGTTTCCCAGGGTGTCCAGATCCCCTACACCACCACTTCGGAAAATGGAACCGCCTCCACCACGTTTCAGCGAGCGGACCTCAAGCTCGAAGTGACACCGCAAATCACCCCGGACGGAACCCTGGTCCTGACCTTGGATGTGAGCAAAGACTCCCTGGGCCAGCTGACTACCGCAGGCTATGCGATTAACACCAATCGCGTGAAGACACAGGCCTTGGTGGAAAACGGAGGTACGGTGGTAATTGGCGGTGTTTACGAATTGGATGAAACCAACTCAGAGAACAAGGTGCCGTTTTTTGGCGACCTTCCCATTGTTGGGAACTTGTTTAAGAACAATGCTAAGAGAATCAAAAAGAATGAGTTGCTGGTTTTCATCACGCCAAAAATCGTCATGGACAAGAATTTCACCAGTCCCTGAGCGCTAGGGGCCAGAGGCGCCCCAGGCCAATGGCTTCGATGCGATCCACGATGTACGAAAATAGGGTCAACGCGCAGCCAGCACAGCAGCATAAGCCCCATGCCTCCATCCTCAAGCTCTCCAGCCGCCCCTAGCCGCCTCATGATTTTTCTGGTCGGGCTGCCCGGTTCTGGCAAGTCGACGGTAGGCCGTCAACTTGGGCGGCGCTTGCGAATGCCGTTCATTGACTCCGACCAGGCGATTGAGATGCGTCTGGGTTACACCATCCGCGCGTTCTTTGAGCGCGAGGGCGAAGCCGCTTTTCGCGAGGTGGAGGCGCAGGTGATTGATGGCCTGACTTTGGATGGCCCCCGCATTTTGGCCACCGGCGGCGGCGCTGTTTTGCGGCCCGAGAACCGGCGCTGCCTGCGGGAACGCGGTTACGTGGTGTACCTGAAGTCACAACCCGAGGAACTGTTGCGCCGGGTCCGCCATGACGCCAAGCGCCCGCTGTTGCAGGTTGCCGATCCTTTGCAGCGGCTGCGTGAGCTGTTCGCGATCCGTGACCCGCTGTACCAGGAGATTGCACATTGCACGGTGGAGACCGGACGGCCCTCGGTGGGCAATCTGGTGCAAACCGTGTTGGCGCAGTTGGCGCTCGACGGTCTGATCGACGCGCCGGACGTAGCGGGTTCTGCAAAGGTCACGTAGCGCAGGGCATCGCCCCGTACCCGTTCGCTTGCGCCTAAACTTAACCTCCATGCCCACCCTCGCTTCCCCAGCTGCATCCAACGTTGTCATTGACCTTGGCGAACGCAGCTACGCCATTGCCATAGGCACGGGTTTGATCGGCGGGGCGGGCAGCTATGCGGATCTTCCACGCGCCAGTCAGGCGCTCATCGTCAGCAACACGACGGTTGCGCCCGTGTATGCCCAGCAGGTCCGCGCGGCGCTGACCGCCCAATACCAGCAGGTCCATGTGCTGGCGCTGCCCGATGGCGAGGCCTTCAAGACCTGGGAGACGCTACAGCTCATTTTTGACGCCTTGCTGACCCATGGTTGCGACCGCAAAACGGTGTTGTTTGCGCTGGGCGGCGGCGTCGTGGGTGATATGACGGGCTTTGCCGCAGCCAGCTTCATGCGTGGCGTGCCTTTTGTTCAGATTCCCACCACCTTGCTGGCGCAGGTCGATTCCTCGGTCGGCGGCAAGACCGGTATCAACCACCCGCTGGGTAAAAACATGGTCGGGGCCTTCTACCAGCCGCACCGGGTTATCTGCGATCTCGACACCCTGCAAACCCTGCCCTCGCGCGAACTCAGCGCGGGCCTGGCCGAAATCATCAAGTACGGGCCGATTGCGGACACCGTATTTTTGGATTGGATTGAAGCGAACTTGCCGGATTTGCTGGCCCGCGCGCCGAAGGCGCTGGCGCATGCGGTGCGGCGTAGCTGTGAAATCAAGGCCTGGGTGGTGGCGCAGGACGAGCGCGAGGCCGGGCTACGCGCCATTCTGAACTTTGGCCACACCTTTGGTCACGCCATTGAAGCCGGCATGGGTTACGGCGCGTGGCTGCACGGCGAGGCTGTGGGCTGCGGCATGGTGATGGCAGCGCGTTTATCCGCCGCTTTGGGCATGGTGGACGCGGCTTTTGCCGAGCGACTGGTTATGCTGGTAGC
>Ga0209552_1000154_pt1 | contig 21579 bp, 24 predicted proteins | sample LauGreFaBDMM15SD_2_FD_188214 | JGI IMG/M metagenome (GOLD analysis project Ga0209552, IMG submission 188214) | Freshwater lake microbial communities from Lake Michigan, USA - Fa13.BD.MM15.SD (SPAdes) (version 2) | ecosystem: Environmental > Aquatic > Freshwater > Lake | place: Lake Michigan, USA... | reverse complement strand
GATTTCGTGGGATCAGGCCCTCGATGAAATTACTACCAAGATGAAAGAACTTCGTAGTAAGTTCACACCGGATTCAATCTTCTTTATTGGTTCATCAAAGTACAACAATGAGCAAGCTTATCTATTGCGTAAGTTTGTTTCGTTCTACGGTACTAACAACACCGACCACCAGGCACGTATTTGCCACTCCACCACAGTTGCGGGTGTTGCGAATACATGGGGTTATGGTGCGATGACCAATAGCTATAACGACATGATGAATTCCAAAGCAGCGTTATACATTGGTTCCAATGCTGCAGAGGCTCACCCTGTATCGATGTTGCATTTGCTACACGCTAAAGAGAATGGCTGTAAGGTAATCGTGGTTGATCCACGTTATACCCGTACCGCTGCAAAATCGGATCAATATGTTCGTATCCGTTCGGGAAGCGATATTCCCTTCTTATTTGGCGTCCTCTATCACATCTTTAACAATGGCTGGGAAGATAAAAAGTACATTAGTGACCGCGTCTTTGGTATGGATGACATTAAAAAAGAGGTGATGGAAAAGTGGACCCCTGCAAATGTCGAAGCTGCCTGCGGAGTGCCAGAAGCTCAAGTCTACAAAGCAGCTGAGACCATGGCTAAGAGTCGTCCAAGTACGATCGTTTGGTGTATGGGGCAGACACAGCACACCATTGGTAATGCGATGGTTCGTGCATCGTGCATTCTCCAGTTAGCACTTGGCAATATTGGTGTTTCGGGCGGTGGTGCAAATATTTTCCGTGGACACTGTAATGTTCAAGGCGCAACCGATGTTGGTCCAAATCCTGACTCTTTACCTGGTTACTATGGTTTAGCAGCAGGATCTTGGAAACACTATGCTGCCGTTTGGGGTGTGGATTATGACTGGATCAAAGGTCGTTTTGCCCCTGACATGATGGAGAAGTCTGGTACAACTGTATCGCGTTGGATAGATGCGGTACTCGAAAAAGACGAGATGCTCGATCAGGCAACGGCTGTGAAGGGCGTGTTCTTCTGGGGCCATGCACCAAACTCCCAAACCCGTGGTTTGGACATGAAGCGTGCCATGGATAAATTAGAGTTACTCGTCGTAGTTGACCCTTACCCAAGCGCTACCGCAGCGATGGCAGCAATGCCTCCTGCAGCAGGTGGAGCCGTCAATAAAAATCGTGGTGTTTATCTCTTACCGGCTACTACTCAATTTGAATGCGTTGGTTCGATTACTGCTTCCAACCGATCGATTCAATGGCGCGAGAAGGTAATAGATCCCTTATTTGAATCGGTTCCTGATCATGTGATCATGCAAGCTCTCGCTGACAAACTTGGCTTTGGTAAAGAGTTGTCTAAGAACTTCAAGATGATGGATTCGAAGTTTGCTGGCAAGACCTGGAAAGAGCCAGAAGTTGAATCTATTTTGCGCGAAATTAATCAAGCTGTGTGGACGATTGGCTATACCGGCCATACTCCCGAGCGCTTGAAGGCTCACATGAGAATGATGAGCGTATTTGATCCGAAGACATTGCGTTCACGTGGTGGTAAAGATCCAGTTACTGGATACGATACTGCTGGAGATTACTTTGGATTGCCATGGCCTTGCTACGGTAATGCAGCGTTAAAACACCCAGGCTCACCCAATCTGTATGACACCAGTAAGCACGTGATGGATGGTGGCGGTAATTTCCGTGCCAACTTTGGTGTCGAAAAAGATGGTAAGTCACTTTTAGCTGCCGATGGCTCATTCTCGAAAGGTGCTGATATCAAGACTGGCTACCCTGAGGTTGATCATGTCATGCTCAAGAAGCTTGGTTGGTGGAATGAGTTGACCGAAGATGAGAAAAAAGCGGCTGAAGGTAAAAACTGGAAGACCGACCTGTCTGGTGGAATTATTCGTGTAACCATGAAGAACCATGGCTGCCATCCGTTCGGAAACGCAAAAGCACGAGCCGTGGTGTGGAACTTCCCAGACCCCGTTCCGCAGCATCGTGAGGCACTTTATAGTACACGCCCTGATTTAGTAGCTAAGTACCCGACGCATGATGATGTGAAATCTTTTTGGAGAATGCCAACACTATTTAAATCCGTTCAAGATAAAAATATTGCTGATAAGCTTCATGAGAAGTTCCCGATCATTCTTACTTCAGGACGTTTGGTTGAGTATGAGGGCGGTGGCGAGGAGACACGTTCGAACCCATGGCTTGCAGAGTTACAACAAGAAAACTTTGTGGAAATTAATCCAAGTGCTGCGGCTCGACGAGGCATTAAGCATTGGGACTTTGTTTGGGTTAAATCCCCAACAGGTGCCAAGATTAAGGTGCGCGCCATGGTGACCGAGAGGGTTGGGCCAGATACTGCATTCGTACCATTTCATTTCTCGGGATGGTGGGAAGGCAAGGACTTACTCGACTTCTATCCAAAGGGAGCATATCCAGTAGTTCGTGGTGAATCTGTTAATACAGCAACTACTTATGGTTATGACCGTGTCACGATGATGCAAGAGACCAAGACCACGATCTGCCAGATCGAAAAAGTTGCTTAACTAAAGCTAAATATTCAGGAGATTTAAAATGGCACGAATGAAATTTATCTGCGACGCAGAGCGATGCATCGAATGTAATGGCTGTGTTACTGCATGTAAAAATGATAATGAAGTTCCTTGGGGTGTTAATCGTCGTCGCGTTGTCACAATTAATGACGGCATTATTGGTGCAGAGAAATCCATCTCGGTAGCTTGTATGCATTGCGCAGATGCTCCTTGCATGGCAGTTTGCCCCGTCGATTGTTTTTATCGAACTGACGATGGTGTGGTCTTGCACAACAAAGATACCTGTATTGGGTGCGCCTATTGCTCGTATGCATGCCCATTTGGTGCTCCTCAGTTCCAAAGTTCTGGAGCATTTGGTCTGCGAGGCAAAATGGATAAGTGCACCTTCTGCAGTGGTGGTCCCGAGAAAAACGGAAGCGTTGCCGAGTTTGAGAAATATGGTCGTAATCGTTTAGCAGAGGGTAAGTTGCCTCTATGCGCTGAGCTTTGCTCTACCAAGGCTTTGATTGGTGGTGACGGTGATGTGATCGCGGATGTATTCCGTACCCGCGTCGTTAAACGGATGGCTGCTGGTAAAAATGCCGGTGCCGATGTGTTCGGTTGGGCAACAGCTTACGGTAAGCCAAGCGCACCAGCGCCTGCAGCTAAACCAGCTGGAGGTAAGTCATGAAATTAGCCCTCGTGGGTTCCCTTGTTGCAGCCTCCCTTTTGGTGGGCTGCAATGAGTCGGGCATGAGCGCCTCAAATCGACCTGATGTGGCACCTTATATGGGGGCAGACAATGGGTACATGGCTAAGGGCTGGAAGCCAGGCGATCAAGCCAGTTGGAATGCTGAAATTACTAAGCGCAATCAGTCTCAGTCGGAATACAGCCGCATCAAGTAAACGATTTCTCCATCACCGTATTGATTTGAAGGAAGCCTCATGAACACACCATTGAGCAACATTGCTCGTGTTTTGCTTTTGACCGTTGGTTTTGCGACGGCTGGCATTAGCCTTGCCCAGCAAGGCGCACAATCACCCACTCCCCAAAAAGTGGAGTCTGTCAACATCATGGATGTCGGCCGTGCACCGAATGCCACTTCACAAGCAGCGGTTGAAGCCGGTAAAAATCAACCGGGTAACAATGCACCCATTTGGAGAACTGTTAATAGCGAGACCATCAATTACACATCCATCCCTGGAGCTGAGAACGGCGTATTGATTCAGAAAACTGGTCAAGAATGGCGCTTAATTCGCAATGGTGTAATTACAGTCTACGGTGCATGGCTGCTTACGTTTGTATTTTGTGCGATTGTTGCTGTATTTATTCTGAAGGGTTCAATTAAGTTGCATGAGCCAATGTCGGGTAAGACGATTCAGCGCTTTACTTTGTTAGAGCGTATTACCCATTGGACTATGGCTTTCACCTTTGTGGCCCTTGCGCTTACCGGAATATTAATTTTGTGGGGTAAGTATTTCTTGTTACCACTCATGGGCCCTGGGCTATACGGACCATTTTTACTAGCCTGTAAGAACATTCATAACTTCGTTGGACCTGCGTTTACGGTCAGTATTATTGTTTTCTTCATTTTGTTTGTGAGACGTAATCTTCCAGAACAGGGTGATTGGGAATGGGTTAAAGGTTTGGGTGGCTTGCTTACAGGAAAGCATATCCCAGCTAATTTCTTCAATCCTGGTGAAAAAATGTTGTTCTGGGGGCTCCTAGTAATCCTCGGCTCGACTGTTTCCGCTTCGGGATGGGTGCTTAATATGATTGTGCCGTTTATGCAAATTGAGTACTTCCGTGGCACGATGCAAATAGCAAATATTATTCATAACGTTGGCTCCATTCTGATGGTAGCAATGGCGCTTGGACATATGTACATTGGCTCAATCGGTATGCAGGGCTCGCTGGATGGGATGCGCACTGGAAATTGTGACGAGACTTGGGCTAAAGAGCATCATCAACGTTGGTATAACAAATTAGGAAAGGGTTGATTTAATGAAAAAGCTTATGATTAGCGCTGTTTGCGCACTCGGAAGTTCTGTAGCCCTTGCTGCGCTTCCTCCACAAACCCCGCAACAAGCAGAAGCAGCCAAGCTCGCAAGTGCAAAGACAGCTTATGCAGGCGTTGTCGGAAATTTTCAACTTTGCCAATCGATTAATTCGGTTTCCATGAAGTACAAAAAAGCGGGTACCCCAGATCCTGCACCATGTGTTGCACCACCACCATTCGTGGCTCCAGTGACCGCCGCTGCACCAACTCCAGCTGCTGCCCCCGCTAAGAAATAAGCCTAGTTAAGCAAACCAAGATCCCCAAGTTTTATCTTGGGGATTTTTTTATCCCAACTCAGGATTGAGGGTATATCGCCCCATGATTTGAGCGCTACCCAGAATATGACGCTGTAGTGCTGCCAGGGCAGTTTTGCCATCAAAAGTCCCACCCAGTGCCAGAGAAGGTGTATCTAATGCATAGATGGTGAAGATATAGTGGTGCCAAATACTATCGTTCCAGGGAGGGCAGGGGCCATCGTAGCCAAAGTAATTACCCTTCATCTCAGCATCGCCTGAAAACCAAGCGGTATAGTCATTAATGCCATGGGCACCACCGATTGGGGTCTGGGGTCCTGGTTTGCCTTTAGGGGTCACCTCCGAAGAGAGGGTTCCCGCTGGGATCTCACGAACATCCTTAGGGATATCAACTAGAACCCAGTGAAAGAAATCAATTCGGGGCAAAGAAGCCGGTACCGTTTTACCCTCTTGGTTCACATCATCGGGTTTGGAGGGAACATCGGGATCATGGCAAATAATGGCAAAGGATTGGGTACCTGCCGGAACATCATCCCAATGTAAATGCGGGTTACGATTTGAGCCTAAACAGACATGCCCGCGATCATTGGGGATGCAAAAAGCAAACTCTCCAGGGATCACTTCATTATTCTTAAAGCTATTGCTGATCAAGCGCATATGACCTCCTAATAACGATATCTACTTATTGTGCAATAAATTCGCGGGTAAGGAACTGCGATCCCTCTTTGGTCTGAGGGTTTTTAAAGAACTGTTCTGGAGATCCCATTTCAAAGATCTGACCATCGTGCATAAAGAGAACGATATCCGCTAAGCGTTGGACCTGGGCCATATTATGAGAGGCAAAGATCACCACCTTTGATTCTTTTACCAATTGCATCATCATGCCCTCAACATCATCACTCGCATTTGGATCTAAATTAGCAGTAGGTTCATCGAGCATCACCAATTTTGGATTCTGTAAGCGGGCCCTCGCAAAGCATAATTTTTGCCGTTCTCCTGCGGATAGTTTTTGGGCAGGATTATTTGCCAAATGGCCCAAGCCCACGCTTGCAAGTGCTTGATCAACGGCAGAATCACTTACCGTGAGATTGGTGTCACGTAATAGCGTTAGATGCTCGCGTACGCTGGCTTTGAGCATGGGGGTGTAGTGCAGAACCAAAGCACTTTCATGCTTTTCAAAGGGGCTAAGACAGGATCCCGAAGCAGGCTTTATTAAGCCGTGGATCAGACGTAATAGCGTGGTCTTGCCAGCCCCATTGGATCCAACTAAGGCAATCATGCCATTCATCGGAATTTCAATATGATCAGCACGAAAGATCGTACGCCTGTCGGAAAATACCTTTATTTGATCCAGTGTGAGGAGTTTATCCATAGCGTCGCTCCGCAATCTGACGAACTACAAATATGAAAATATTTGCCAATAGAACAATTCCCAGCAGCACAATCCCAAGAGAGAGCGCTAAAGCAAGATCACCTTTACTGGTTTCTAGGGCAATGGCAGTGGTCATGGTGCGGGTCACCCGATCAATATTGCCACCCACAATCATTACTGCACCCACTTCGGAAATGGCTCTCGCAAACCCCGCGAGAATGGCGATGGTGAGTGAGAATCGGCAGTCCCAGATTAGCCATTTAAGGCGAGCAAGGGGCGGTAGACGTAAGGTCATGAATGGTTCCCGATGAACCCTCCAAGAGTCTTCTAGTATCTGACGGCTTAATGCAGCAATGAGAGGGGTGGTAATAAAAAACTGGGCTACGATCATTCCTTTCACCGTAAAGAGCCAGCCCCATTCGCCAAATGGACCGCTGCGCGACAGGATTAAGTAGACCAAAACCCCAACGATTACTGTAGGGACTCCCATCAGGCTATTGAGGATCACAATCGCTACCTTCTTACCAGCAAACTCTTCGGTGGCAAGCCATGCACCCAAGGGAAGCCCAATAAGGGTTCCTAGAATGAGGGCGCTTAAGCTAACCTGAATAGAGGTAATGACGATCCGAATAATCGTGGCGTCAAGCTGGGCTAACAAAGAGAATGCGTCGATAAAAGCTTGGTACATGGGGGCTAGATTAGACAGCCTTAAATTGAAGTCTATTGATTCTAACAAGCCACAAAGAGTATGGTGCGTTGGTAATGGCACAATCGAGCCATGGCATATACGGTATGTGTTTTTTGTGGCTCGCGACCCGGCAAGAACCCTAATTGGGCTTCTGCGGCACGCGAGCTTGGTTGCCAAATTGCCAGTCGTGCTTGGCGGCTCGTCTTTGGTGGTGGAGGACGGGGCTTAATGGGGGAAGTAGCACGCGGTGCGCTCTCTTGCCAAGGCGAGGTGGTAGGTATTATCCCCAGTTTTATGATGGAAGCTGAGCCTGTCTTGGAAGGGCTTGATGACCTTCACGTAGTACAGAACATGGTTCAGCGTAAGGAGATGATGATCGAGCTCTCCGATGCCTTTGTGGTTCTCCCAGGCGGGATTGGTACCTTTGAAGAGTTATTTGAGGTTTGGACCGGCAATCACATCAGGGCGTATACCAAGCCCATTATTCTTGTTAATCTCGAAGGGTTCTATGACGGCTTACTCTCATTCGCCAATGAGGTTCGTAAAGAAGAGTTTCTGATAGAGCAGCACTTTACCCATCTGAAAGTAGTTAACTCGGTCACTGAAGCAATTGCCTTATTACAAGAACAGGCGCACTAAATTACAAACATTACAACTATGGCAGACGTCATCTGTTTATGTAATCAAATTTGGGATGAAGATTTGCGTGAGTATCTCGCAAATCACGAGATTAATTCAATTGAAGAGTTGCGGGAAGAAGCATCGATTTGCAATAAATGCATGCAATGTGAAGAACTGGTACAAACAGAAATCTATCATGCACGTATGAGACGCCAACAGAATCCACGCTAATTCTATGGTTGCACTACGCGTGATCACGCTCAATATGCATAAAGGGCTTTCTCCCCTAAAGTTAAACACTACGGTTTATCGTCTGCGCCAAAAATTAAGGTCCCATCATCCTGATCTAATCTTCATTCAGGAGCTACAGCAAGAGAACGTAAAACGGCAGCGCCGCTTTGCCAGTTGGCCAAAACATGAGATCACCCATTTTCTGGCTGATGGCATCTATCCAGACTGGCACTATGGTAAGAATGCCGAGTATCGACATGGCCACCACGGCAATGCGATCTTGTCAAAGTTTCCTCTGCATAAAGGTATCAATTACGATATCTCGGAGTATCGGTTTGAGAGACGTAGCTTACTGCACAGCACGATTGAGTTAGATTGACTGATCTTGTTTTAATTTCGCAATTTCAGTATCGCTATAACCTAGCTCCGTGAGGATGGCAACCGTGTGCTCCCCCACGCTAGGTATCTTATCCATACGGTATTGATAGGCGTTATTAACTCCGGGTGGAAGCAAGGCAGGCATTTGCCCCTTCGGGGAGTCTACCGATACCCAGCGTTGCCGAGCTTTAAGTTGCTCATGATCCCAAAACTGATGCATATCATTTAAAGAGGCATTCGCAATCTGTGCCGCATCGAGTTTGGCAATCACCTGCTCGCTCGTTAGGCTTGTAAATCGATCCAAGATAATTTGTTGAAGCTCAATACGGTTCTCGTTGCGTTTGAAGTTCTTCTCAAAGCGCGGGTCCTTGGCTAATGCGGGTTGATCTAACACTTTTTCACAAAAGAGTTCCCACTCCCGTTCATTCTGCAAACCCAGCATGATCGTTTTACCGTCACCTGCTTTAAATGGCCCATAGGGATAAATCGTGGCGTGGGTTGCACCAGTTCGGGGTGGGGGTGATGCGCGATCGGTACTGTAGTACATGGCATACCCCATCCACTCGCCAAGAGCTTCTAGCATAGACACATCAATCACCGAACCCTTGCCAGTTTTCTGGCGCAGCAATAATGCTGCCATGATGTTGGTATACGTATACATACCTGCCGCAATATCCGCAATCGAGATACCCGCTTTACTCGGCTCATCCGGAGTGCCCGTAATGGAGAGGAGACCCGCCTCACTCTGAATAAGAAGGTCGTATGCTTTCTTATCTCGGTAGGGACCATCCTCGCCATAGCCTGATAGATTGCAATAGATCAATTGCGGATTGATGGCTTGCAGTGCTTCAGGGCTTAAACCCATGCGTACTGCTGCACCTGGGGCTAGATTTTGAACAAAGATATCGGCCGTTTGTAATAGTTTCTTGAGGATCGAGAGTGCAGCATCTTGCTTGAGATCGAGGGTCAAACTTTCTTTAGAGCGATTCACCCAGGTAAAGTGCGATGACATCCCCTTGGCCCGCTCATCATAATGACGGGCAAAGTCACCGTCACCAGGACGCTCAATCTTGATTACGCGAGCTCCTAAATCAGCAAGTTGGCGTGTCGCAAAAGGTGCGGCAATGACGTGCTCTAGAGCGACGATTGTGATCCCATCTAATGGACGCATGCGTAAGGAGCTCTAGTTAGAACGAACGGGGTAAACCGAGTAAATGCTCTGCAACGTAGGAATAGATCAAATTGGTTGAGATGGGCGCTATTTGATAAAGACGAGTTTCTCTAAACTTACGCTCTACATCGTATTCACAGGCAAAGCCAAAGCCACCATGGGTTTGCATACACACATTCGCAGCCTCCCATGAGGCCTTTGCAGCCAGATATTTCGCCATATTGGACTCGGCGCCGCAGGGCTCATTATGGTCAAAGAGTTCACAGGCCTTAAAGCGCATGAGATTCGCTGCTTCGGTCTCAATATAACTATCCGCAATCGGAAACTGGATTCCTTGGTTCATACCGATGGGGCGATCAAAGACCACCCGATCATTAGCATATCGTCTGGCACGATCAATAAACCAATACGCATCACCAATACACTCAGCCGCAATTAAGGTGCGTTCTGCATTGAGACCATCCAGAATATATTTAAAGCCTTGGCCTTCAGAGCCGATTAAATTCTCGACGGGGATTTCGAGATTGTCAAAGAACACCTCATTAGTTTCATGATTCACCATGTTTGCAATCGGACGAACTTCCATCCCCTTACCAATTGCCTGATGAAGATCGACGATGAAGATGGACATACCTTCAGACTTTTTCTTAACCTCGGCTAGCGGAGTCGTGCGAGCTAAGAGGATCATTAGGTCTGAATGCTGAATGCGAGAGATCCAAACCTTCTGCCCGTTGATTACATAACAATCCCCTTTTTTGACTGCAGTAGTTTTGAGCTTGGTAGTGTCTGTGCCAGTAGTGGGCTCAGTAACCGCCATACTTTGTAAACGCAGTTCACCAGAGGCAATTTTGGGGAGGTACAGTTTCTTTTGCTCATCCGAGCCGTGACGCAGCAAAGTGCCCATGTTATACATCTGACCATGGCATGAGCCCGCATTACCGCCCGAAAAATTAATTTCTTCCATGATCACCGAGGCCTCTGCGAGACCCAGACCAGAGCCGCCATACTGTTCGGGGATCAAGGCTGCCAGCCAGCCAGCCTCGGTAATGGCATTCACAAAGGCTTCGGGGTAGCCTCGCTCGTGATCGACCTGTTGCCAGTATGCGGAGTCATAGCGGGAGCATAAGTCGCGCAGTGCCTCGCGCATTTCTTGATATTGATCGGGTTTTGGAATGGGGTGAGTCATAAGAGCTTAGTTGATTAATTTATTGCTGATATCAATAGTTTAAGCTAGATACTTATTTGTTTAATGGGCTCATTGCAATGCATCAAATTCTTTCTGGAATCCGTGTCTTAGAGCTGGGGCAGTTAATTGCAGGACCCTTTGCTGCCAAGACCTTGGCTGATTTTGGGGCGGAGATTATCAAGGTGGAATCCCCTCAAGATGGTGATCCCTTGAGGAAGTGGCGCATGATTCATGAGGGCACTTCGGTATGGTGGCAGGCCCAATCCCGTAACAAACAATCCATTTGCATTGATTTGCGACTGAAAGAGGGACAAGACATCGTTCGTCGCTTGGCCAAAGAAGCCGATGTGCTGATTGAGAACTTTCGACCGGGCACCATGGAGAAGTGGGGGATGGGTTGGGATGAGTTGCATCAACTCAATCCTAAGTTGATCATGTTGCGCATTTCTGGTTATGGTCAAGATGGTCCACGGCGGGATGAGCCGGGCTTTGCAGCAATTGCGGAGGCAACTGCAGGCCTGCGCTATCTCACAGGTCATCCGGGCGATGTGCCTGCGCGCGCCGGCTTATCACTTGGCGATACGATCGCTGGTTTGCATGGTGCCCTTGGAGTATTGCTAGCCCTCTATGAGCGTGATGCTAGGGGTGGCAAAGGCCAAATGATTGATGTGGCTTTATACGAGGCAGTGTTTAACTTAACAGAAAGTCTATTACCTGAATACCATGTGTTTGGAGCGGTACGTCAACCGGCTGGAGGCGCATTACCAGGTATTGCCCCATCCAATGCTTACCCTTGCGCAGATGGACAATACATCTTGATTGCCGCCAATGGCGATTCTTTATTTAAGCGCCTCATGGAATTCATTGGGCGATCGGATTTAGCCCATGATCCTGACTTAGCCAGAAATGATGGGCGAGCAAAACGCGCCGAAGAGATTGATCAGATCATCGGGCAGTGGACACAAACCCAATCCATTGATCAGGTCTTAAATGCATTGCAAGAGATCGCAGTACCCGCAGGGCGTATTTATACGGCAAAGGATATTGCAGAGGATCCGCACTATCGTGCCCGTGGTGTGATTGAAACGATTGAAAGTGCTAATGGACTTAAGGTGGAGATGCCCGGAATTATTCCGAAATTATCCAATAATCCTGGCGCCATTCGTCATCGCGCGCCCACATTGGGAGAGCATACGCAGACAATTCTTCAATCGATTGGCTTGAGTGAAGAGCAAATTAAAGCCCTAAAAGAGGCTGGCGTCCTAAATTAATGGAAGCAGTGCTTCAAACCCTGTTGGATTGGTTTGGAATGCCCACAGTGGGTCTACCCGCAGTATTTATCGTAGCAACTGTTTCGGCAACCTTAATCCCGATGGGTTCCGAGCCCGTGTTATTTGCTTATGTGAGTCTCAATCCACAAGACTACTGGTTAGCAATTACAGTTGCAACAGTAGGCAATACGATCGGAGGAATGATCAATTGGTGGCTGGGACTCTTGGCACGAAATACCTATGAATCACTGAAAGGTGAAACGAATTCTCGAGCACAAGCTTGGTTAGAACAGAAGGGGCCACCAATGTTATTGCTGTCATGGTTACCCGCGATAGGCGACCCTCTGTGCCTAGTTGCCGGCTGGCTCCGCTTTAATTGGCTGCAATGCTTGATTTACATGGCGATTGGTAAACTACTGCGCTACATCACCCTAACATGGCTTCTCACGGAGATACCGAAAGAGTTTTGGGAGGGGATTGGAAAGCTTATTGGCCTATAAGAATATGATGTTATTTTTAGTTGGTATTTGAAGGATAAAAAATGATCTTAAAAGGAAAAACAGCACTCGTTACCGGTTCCACTAGCGGAATCGGTTTGGCAATGGCTAAAGCGATGGCTAAGCAAGGTGCCAATGTGATGATGAACGGTTTTGGTGATAAGGAGACTGCCATTGATGCGGTGAAGGCCTATGGAGTTGCGGTGGATTATCACGGCGCCGACATGAGTAAGCCCGATGAGATTGCTCAAATGATTACTGCGACCGAAAAGCGCTTTGGCTCGATTGATGTGTTGGTAAACAATGCGGGCATTCAGCATGTTGCCAATGTGGAAGATTTTCCGGTCGATCGCTGGGATGCGGTGATTGCGATTAATTTAAGTTCAGCGTTTCACGCTACTCGTCTAGCACTTCCGGGCATGAAACAGCGTAATTGGGGGCGGATCATTAATATTGCCTCGGTCCATGGTTTGGTGGCCTCCATGCAAAAGGCTGCCTATGTGGCAGCTAAGCACGGCATCATTGGCTTAACCAAAGTGGTTGCTTTGGAAAACGCTAACACCGGTGTGACCTGTAATGCGATTTGCCCAGGTTGGGTATTGACACCATTGGTACAAAAGCAGGTGGATGCCCGTGCCGACCGTGAAGGAATTTCTAATGACGCCGCAAAGCATGCCTTAGTTTCCGAGAAACAGCCATCTGGCGAGTTTGTTAAACCAGAACAATTAGCTGCTCTCGCAGTCTTCTTATGTGGACCGGATGCCTCTGAGGTGAGAGGTGCTGCCTGGAATATGGATGGTGGTTGGACTGCACAATAACGCTTACGCTTTAAATAACAATAAGAAGAAAGAAGAGCATATGCATCGAATAGTGATTGTGGGTGGTGGTGCTGGTGGTCTAGAGTTAGCAACTCGCTTGGGCGATCGTTATGGCCCGCGCAAAGGACGAACAGGAGAGCTATCGATTACGCTGATTGATAAGAATCGAACCCACATTTGGAAACCAAAACTGCATGAGATTGCTGCGGGCAGCATGGATCTGGGTGATCATGAAGTGGACTATATCGCTCAAGCGCATTGGCATCATTTCACATATCGGATTGGCGAGATGATTGGTCTGGATCGTGAGCGTCAAGAGGTGTTGGTCGCTCCTTATTGTGATGATCAAGGAATTGAGATTACGCCACAACGTACCGTCCCGTACGACACACTGATTCTTTCAATTGGTAGTCTGAGTAATGACTTTGCGACGCCTGGTGTAGAGCAATTTGCTCTGCGTTTGGAATCTCAAAATGATGCGAAGCACTTTCATACCAAAATGCTCAATGCCATTATTCGGGCGCAGGCACAAACGAGTCCCTTAACACCAGATCAATTGCATGTTGCCATTATTGGTGCCGGAGCGACTGGAGTAGAGCTCGCTGCGGAGTTATATCGCACGACGCGTGAGGTGGTCTCATATGGCTTAGACCGCGTGGACCCTAATAAAGATCTAAAAGTGAGTGTGATTGAGGCAGCTCCACGCATTCTCCCAGCCTTACCGCTACGTCTATCGCTTGCTACTACGGCATTGCTTGAGCGCATGGGTGTTGAGGTCATTACGAATAAGAAAGTTGCTGAGGTTGTGCCTAATGAAGTCCGCTTTGCAGATGGCAGCAGCTTACCTGCTGAGTTAATTGTGTGGGCCGCGGGTGTGAAGGCGCCTGATTTCTTAAAAGAGATTGAGGGTTTAGAAACTAACCGTATTAATCAGCTAGTGGTTTTGCCAACCTTGCAAACGAGTAGGGATCCTAATATTTTTGCCATGGGAGATTGTGCTGCGTGCCCATGGCCTGAGGCCAATGATGGGAAGGGTGGTTTTGTGCCACCCCGTGCCCAAGCTGCTCATCAACAGGCCTCGCATCTCTTTAAACAAATTCAGTTACGCATCGCCAATAAAGCGCTTAAGCCTTATCGCTATCGCGATTTTGGTTCTCTCGTATCACTCGGTAAATACAGTACCGTAGGCAGCATGATGGGCGGTCTCATTGGCGGTAACCTCATGATTGAGGGTAGCTTTGCTAAGCTAATGTATCTCTCTTTATATAAGATGCACGAACTAGCTTTGCATGGCTGGGCAAAGGTCAGTCTTGATACTCTGGCGCGGATGATTACGCGTCGCACAGAACCACACGTTAAATTACATTAACTCAGTTGCGCTCGAATCTCGGCGGATCGATCCCAGAGGTTGGGTACTTGCGTAGAGGAATAGCCTGAAACAAAGTTTTTGATTGCTCCAGAGCTGGGGTCGTAAACGTGACGCTTCACACCACCAATATTGCCACCGTACACATGAATGCTAATCGAGGTTTTATCGGCAAAGGCATTCTTCACAATATGAATATCGCCAATCGTTGGGCTGACCTCGTCAATATCGCCAGGCATTAAGGCTTCTTCACGGCCTACGGGCTTTAATGACCCATCGGCATCTCGTTCATAGCGTTGCCCTCTTTCTGAACCACGTAGCATCCCAATCAGACCCCACACCATATGATCATGAATCGGGGTCACTTGTCCCGGACCCCATACGAAACTAACTACCGAAAATCGCTCAAGTGGATCGGCATAGAGTAAATATTGTTGGTAGAACTGTGGGTGTGGCACGGTGCAAAACTCTGGCAACCAGTCATCCGAAGCAATCAACTCTTTGAGAAGGGCTTTGGCTTTGGGCCGCACAAAAGACTCCTCATGAGATTGACCAATTAAGTGGGTCATTTGGGTCACAAAATGACGTAATGGTGCAATCGAATCAGTGGGTAAATTAGTAGGCATATTTTTTAAGAACTTTATAAATAGTACATACTATTATCCATTAAATCGTAGAGTGATATGTTGAACAGAGCCTAAATCTTAGATGCTTTACTAAGATCGTTAGAATAAAGCATTCCATTGAAAAGAATGCTCCCGAACATGCCGACTACTGGATCTGTATTAAGCCCACTCCATGGCGTTTGTGTCATTGAGATTTGCAATGTCGCTGCAGGCCCCTTTTGTGGAATGCTGATGGGGGACCTAGGAGCGGATGTAATTAAGCTTGAGAGCCCTGGAGCAGGTGATACTCTCAGAGCTTGGCCACCCCATACCGGTCCTGAGAACGATCGTCTCAGTGAGAACTTTGCCTCGCTCAATCGAAATAAGCGTTCGATTACTCTTGATCTTAAAAATCCCAAAGACAATGCTAAAGCGAAGGAGCTTATTGCAAAAGCTGATGTCCTGATTGAGAACAACCGCCCTGGAGTAATGAAGCGCTTGGGTCTGGATTTTGACTCGACCTTGAAACTTAATCCCAAGCTTATTTATTGCTCAATCTCGGCATACGGACAAACAGGACCAAGAGCCAATGAAGGCGGGTTTGATGTCACGATCCAAGCCATGAGCGGGATTATGAGTGTGACCGGTGAAGCAGGCGGCGCTCCCGTAAAGTGCGGTGTACCGGTAGCTGATTTCACGGCGGGCTTATATGGCGCAATGAGTATCTGCGCGCAATTGCGCCATGTGCAACTTACTGGACAGGGGGTTCATATTGATGTGCCCATGATGGGAACATCGTTAGCAATTGCAGCCCTTCAAACCTCAGAGTATTTTGGTGTTGGTAAAGATCCTGTCAAGCTGGGATCAGCCCATCCGCGCAATGCACCATATCAAGCCTTCAAAGCAAGTGATGACTATCTAGTGATGGCAGCTGGTACCCAAGCCTTGTGGGAAAGTGTCTGCCGAATATTACAAAGTGACAGCCTCTTGCAAGATGAGCGTTTTAGTTCAACCGCACTGCGTGCAAAAAATCAAGTTGCTTTAAAAGACTTGATAGAGGTGATCTTACAAACGAATACTGCTACCTATTGGATTGAGGCGTTTAGTAAATCAGGGATACCATGCTGCCCTATCAATCAGTACTCTGCTGTTTTGAGCGATCCCCAGACAGTTGCCATGGAATGGGTGCAGTCCTTAGAAATGGCCAATGGTCATCAAACGAAGACCGTAGTGAGCCCAGTGAAGTTTAATGGTAAGAATGCAGGTATTGCAAAGCGACCACCCCGCTTGGGTGAGCATAATGACGAGTTAGTGGGGTAAAGATGAACACAATTCAGGTAGAGCATTCCGGGCATATCAAACGCGTTACGCTTAATCGTCCCGAGAAACGAAATGCCATTAGTTATGAGCTCGCTAATGAGATTCTTCAGGTAAGCAAAGAGTCTGAACTCGATGGTACCCGACTATTAATACTTAAGGGAGCAGGGCAGGGCTTCTGTGCAGGCTTTGATTTCTCGAACTTGGATGATGCTAGCGCAGGCGATCTACTCTTACATTTCGTACGTATTGAACAAATGCTGCAAGCGATTGCTCACGCCCCATTCGATACGATGGCGTTTGCGCACGGACAAACAATTGGTGCAGGCGCTGACCTCCTCTTGGCTTGCCGCCATCGTGTTGGCTCTGAGGATATGCGGATGATCTTTCCAGGGGCACGTTTTGGATTAATCCTTGGCTCACGTCGCCTTGCTGAATCTGTAGGTTCAGATCGAGCACAGCAGTTAATTGGGAACCCCAGACGGATTGATGCCCATCAGGCAAAAGAGTTTGGTATCTTGACCGCAGTACTTGAGGCAACCGATTGGCATGCCTACGAAGCTCAGGTACTCGAGCATATTTTGGAGATTCCGCCAGACGCTAGAGCGATGGCGCTCAATGCTTGTAAGCGTGATACGCGCACACTGGATCTGCATGACTTAGTGCAATCAGGATCAGTTCCTGATATCAAGCATCGGATTGCCGAGTACTTAGCAAAAGTGCAAGCGGCCAAAAAATAAACTAGCTTTGGCAAACTTTTTCGTAGATACGATCTACTTTCCCTGCCAATAAGAGTTGGCTAGGAAGTGCTCTGCCAACCAGATCACGGAGTTTTGCAGAGCATTCTAATAAGAGATCTAAATTGATATTGGTGTTGTAGCCCATTAGATCAAACATATGAACGAGTTCTTCGGTGCAGACATTGCCGGTTGCACCTGGGGCATAAGGACAGCCACCAAGTCCGCCCAAGGAAGAATCAAAGCGATTGATTCCAACTTCTACAGCCGCTAAAGCATTCGCTAGACCCATACCCCGCGTATTATGAAAATGTAAAGTCCATTCCATCGCTGGATATTTAGACTGCGCTTGCTCGCAAACTTCTTTGACATGCTGCGGATTTGCCATTCCAGTGGTATCGCAGATACTGATGCCACGCACACCTTCATTGACAAAATGATCAATCCAGTGCATTAGCTCGGATATTGGAGTCATGCCACTCATGGGGCAACCAAAACTGGTGGATAGAGAGACATTGACCGCCACCTTAGCATCATGCGCTATACGAATAACATTACCTAGTGCTTTTGCAGAATCCGCTCGCGTCATGCGCAGATTTGATTGATTATGGGCCTCACTCACTGACATTACTAGGTTGAACTCATCCACACCAACCTCTAGCGCACGTTCAGCACCCTTGAGATTGGGAATCAAGACGGTGTACTCAACACCTGGCACTCGGTCTATCTTACGCATCACTTCTTGGGCATCGGCGAGCATGGGGATCGCCTTAGGGCTAGTAAACGAGGTCACCTCAATTTTGGCATAGCCAGCTTTGCTCAAGCGGTTAATCAGGGCAATTTTGTCTGCGCTTGGTATGAAACTACTTTCAGCCTGAAAGCCGTCGCGAGTAACTACCTCTTGAATATAGAGTCTTTGCATGAGAATAATCTTAATCCTTTCAAAATAATGATTTCATCTTAGACGAATAGGCTGTACCTGGTTTATAGTAAACTTCTAACATTAAAGGAGACTTAAAAAATGTCCTCAATCTTGACTTCTCTCAATCGTACTATTTTGGTTGGTTTTGCCCTCACACTTTTACTGATTATTTTATTTGGCTCCAAAAGTGTCGAGAGTCCAGGCTATGCAGCCTTCTTTTTTCGCTATCTTCACGTAATTTCAGGAACCATGTGGATTGGACTGTTATGGTACTTTAACTTTGTTCAGATTCCGTCAATGTCTAAGATTCCTGATGAGCAAAAGCCTGCTATTAGCAAAGTTATTGCTCCGACTGCCTTGTTTTGGTTCCGCTTTGCTGCAATGGCAACTGTACTCACTGGAATCATCCTAGCGATTCTGAATGGCTATGCACACAAGGCATTTACCTTGCAACAGCCATTTTTGGCGATTGGTTTGGGTATGTGGATTGCTTTAATCATGGCATTTAATGTCTGGTTCATTATTTGGCCTAATCAAAAACGTGCTCTTGGTATTGTTGTGGTCGATGCAGATCTGAAGGCGAAATCTGCTCGGACAGCCATGCTGACTTCACGGTTTAATACAATCCTATCGATCCCCATGTTGTACCTCATGGTGGCACAGCAAAATTTAGGTTTGTTGTAAAGAAACTGCTCTAGTCAAAGCCCGCAGTAGCGGGCTTTTTCTTTGCGTGCTTAGAACTGATAAAGCCTGGCTGGATTGATACTCAGTATCTGCTTGCGCAACGCAGGTTCTGGAACCCACGTACTGAGTAGATCCAATAAATCGGCATCGTTCGGCATAAAACCATTCACCATGACATGAGGCCAGTCAGTGCCCCAAACAACTTGGTGCGAATTTGCCTCTAGTAGTGTGTGGGCAAATGGATTGGTATCGGAATAGGGCGGACGATCTTGCGAGGAGATTCGGTAGGGTCCGGTTAGTTTGACCCAAGCACGCTCTTCGCGCATGAGCGACAAAAGACTTTGAAATCCTGGATCCTGAATACCTAGACCAGTTTTAAGATAACCCAGGTGACCGAGCACGATGGGTACCGGAAAATGTCTAAGCGTTTGGTCAAGATCGGGGAGCTCATTGACATGCATAAGGAACTCAATATGCCAACCGAGGGGTGCAATCTTATCGGCAAGATAACGAAGCTTCATAATCGGCAGCACACTTTTTGCCTCAGCGAGATCAACAATATTGCAACGTACCCCACGAACACCTGCGTGATGCATCTTTTCTAAATCCTGCTCTGAGATCTCCCAATCTACTACAGCAACACCCCGTAAGTGAAGTGGATCTACTTTGAGGGCGGCCAAGAGGGCGCGATTGTCATCCGCATAAATACTAGGCTGAACGAGTACGGCCCTCTCAATACCCAAATGATTTAATAAGGCCCGATACTGCGGTAATAGCGCATCGGGTGGTGTGTAAATTCGTTTTGAGGAGTAAGGGTAAAGCGCTGCTGGCCCACAAATATGAGCATGGCAATCACAAGCATGTTCATCTAGAACAAGACCAGGTTTTTTGAGGACCTGGTCTGGTGCTTGGCACAGTGGGGGATTATTGGGGTTCGATTCCAGCGTCTTTAGCAATCTTGGTGTACTTAGTGATCTCACTGCGGACAAACTTCTCCGTCTCGGCCAAGCTCATTGGTTTGATAGTGATTCCAGCCTTTGCGTAAGCAGACTTCACATCAGAATCTTGCAGGGCACGATTGATGTCGGTATTAATCTTTTGGAGAACACCAGCGGGTGTGGCTGATGGTGCCCATACGCCAACCCATAAACCAATTTCAAAATTTGGAAAACCTTGTTCTGCAATCGTCGGGATCTCTGGTGCAGCCTCGGCGCGAGTCGCACTAGTTACACCAAGAGCGCGCACTTTACCGCCTTGGATTTGAGCAATCGCGGTTTGTAGTGGCGCCATGTAATAGGCAGTCCGTCCGGCAATCGTTTCCTGAATCGCCTCTGGTGATCCTTTAAAGGGTACATGCAGCATTTTGATGCCCATGGTCTGATTAAAGTACTCTGCTGCTAGGTGGGTTGAGCTGCCAACGCCTGCGCTAGCAAACGGAATAATTTCGGGTTTGCTCTTAGCGGCATTCACTAAATCCTTTAAAGACTTATAGGGACTCTCTGCCGATACAACTAATGCGTAGGGACTGGTACCCAAGATATTGATATCCTTGAGGCTCTTGAGGTCATACGGTAATTTCTTATAGATGGCAGGATTCGCAGCATAGGAAGCTGATTGGACTAAAAGGGTATAGCCATCTGGATCGGAGTTCACTACAACACCGGTTCCCACCAGACCACCAGCGCCAGGGCGATTCTCAATAATCACGGGCTGCTTCCAGCTCTCCGCTAAATTTTTAGCCACAATCCGCCCAGCAATATCAGCTCCGGATCCAGGGGTAAGGGGCACGATCATCTTGACCGTTTTATTAGGGTAGTTGGCAGTACCAGATTGGGCTGATACCCAATGACTCTGTAGGGCAAGTGCCCCAGCAAATAGTGCAAATGTGCCTAGTCGAAAAGTTTGTGAACGCATATGATCTCCAGTTTTTATGTTTGTATTAGTAACAATGACTATGCCACAGAGTCTAAGAATCCCCGTAAAGCCTTGTTAAATGCCAGTGGCTGCTCGATATTGGCCAGGTGTGCCGCTTGATCAAGGACCACCATGGAGGAGTGCGGTATCAGACGATGCAAGACCGTCGCTTGATCTACAGTGCAAGCAGGATCTTGTTTGCCGACCAATACCATGGTGGGCGCTTTGATCTTGAGTAGCATGGTGGACTGAGCCATATCGCGCACAGCGCTAGCGCAACCAAGATAACCATCTACAGGAGTACCCAAGATCATGTGCTTCACATGTTCAATTTGTTGTGGCTCACGTTGAATGAACTCACTCAAAAACCAGCGCTTGATCGTGCCATCGACCAGACCCGCGATACCTTGTGTGCGAGCAATCGCAAAACGTTCCTCCCACAAACTGCGCGGAGGCATCTCGCTAGCCGTATCGCAAAGACTGAGAGACAGAGCACGATCGGGATAATTGGCACCAATATATTGGCAGATCATTCCTCCCATCGATAGCCCAACCAAATGCGCTTTTGGAATATGCAGAGCATCCATCAGGGAAACCAGATCATGCGCCAATAAAGCAATGCTATAGGGACCTTCGGTCACTTGAGTTTGACCATGACCGCGAGTGTCATAGCGAATCACGCGATAGCGATCGGTCAGCGCATGAATAGTGCTGTCCCACATCTCAAGGCTAGACATGAGACTGTTACTCATCATAACGACAGGACCATTTTCTGGCCCATCCATTTGATAGGCCATCTTGATTTGATTAGCGTTAATGTGGTTTTTCATGCGAGAGTCTCCCAGAAGACTCTATTTTGACACTAATAGATCTTGGCTTCTCCGGCCGGGCGATTTTTAAAACGTTTGTGAACCCAATAGTATTCAGCAGGGCGTAAGCGAATTTCATCTTCAAAATACCGAT
>Ga0209552_1000147_pt1 | contig 21870 bp, 25 predicted proteins | sample LauGreFaBDMM15SD_2_FD_188214 | JGI IMG/M metagenome (GOLD analysis project Ga0209552, IMG submission 188214) | Freshwater lake microbial communities from Lake Michigan, USA - Fa13.BD.MM15.SD (SPAdes) (version 2) | ecosystem: Environmental > Aquatic > Freshwater > Lake | place: Lake Michigan, USA... | reverse complement strand
ATCGTATTTATGGAACGCATCTTTTTGATCCTGCCAATGGTGGAGCGATGTTGTTCCAGCACTTGTTCTGGTTCTTCGGTCACCCTGAGGTGTATATCTTGGCGCTACCATTCTTTGGTATTGCAACCGAGATTTTGCCCGTCTTTAGCCGCAAGCCAATCTTTGGATATAAAGGTTTGATTGCAGCAACGATTGCAATTGCCGCACTCTCTGTATCAGTGTGGGCTCACCATATGTTTGCAACCGGCCAAGTTCTCTTGCCCTTCTTCTCATTCATGACTTTCCTCATCGGTGTTCCTACTGGCGTGAAGTTCTTTAACTGGATCGGAACGATGTGGCGTGGTCACGTAACTTTTGAAACACCAATGCTCTGGGTGATGGGCTTCCTTGTTACTTTCCTCTTTGGTGGATTAACAGGAATCATCCTGGCATCACCTCCGCTAGATTTTGCAGTCTCTGCTAGCTACTTCGTTGTTGCTCACTTCCACTACGTTCTCTTTGGAACTGTGGTCTTTGCAATGTTTGCTGGTTTCTACTTCTGGTGGCCAAAGATGACTGGACGCATGCTCAATGAGCGCCTTGGAAAGATTCACTTCTGGACTACTTTCTTCGGTTTCCACTTAACTTTCCTTATTCAGCACTGGCTAGGAATTAAGGGTTTCCCTCGTCGCTATGCAGATTACCTGCCAACTGATGGCTTCACATTTATGAATGAAGTTTCAACGATTGGTTCGTTCTTACTAGCCTTCTCCATGATTCCATTTATGATCAACATCTGGATTACACGCAAAGCACCACTAGTTGGCGTTGATGATCCTTGGGGTTATGGCGCATCACTTGAGTGGGCAACTACATGTCCACCACCTCGCCACAACTTCCTTTCAATGCCTCGCATCTCATCAGAGCGACCAGCATTTGATCTGCACTATCCACACATTAAGACTGAAGGGCACTAACAAACTATGAAGGTTTCTTGGCAGCTATTTATCGGTCTCTCACTCTTCTATGTCTTGATGACAATTATTTATTGGCAAGTGGGCGGTGAGCCTGTGGGAATAGCTGGCATGCTTCTTTCTGCAGCCCTTGCTGGAATGGTTGGTTTTTATGTGTGGTTCACACAGCGCCGAATTGGGCAGATTCTTCCGGAAGATAATTTAACTGCGCTCATTTCAGATGGTGCTGGTGATCTTGGTTTCTATAGCCCGCACTCATGGTGGCCATTGCCAGTTGCCTTGAGCATGTGTGCACTGACGCTCTCGTTAATTATCGGTTGGTGGTTGACCGTGATTTCACTTGGCGCACTTGTTATCTCCATTATCGGCATGGTGACTGAGTATGAAAAGCCGGTTGCGAGTTCAGCTCACTAATGTCACAAGTACGTGCGCAGATTCTGGATGTTGATTTTCCTAACACTGCTGCAGCACGGATAGTAATTAATGCTCCTGCATCAAAGATATTTGAAGTACTAGCCAACCCTCGTGCTCACTCATCTTTTGATGGTTCAGCAACGATTAAAGAGAGTATTACAGGCCCTTCACGGCTGCACCTAGGTGCAAAGTTTTCAATGGCAATGAAGATTAAAGTGCCCTACCGGATTACCAATACTGTTGTGGAATTTGAAGAGAACAAAAAGATTACTTGGTGCCATTTAATGAAATGGACCTGGTCATATGAGCTCAAAGATTTAGGTAATTCAACTACTCAAGTCACGGAAATTTTTGATGGTCATAGCATTCCTGCTTTCTCTGCCTGGTGGCTTAAGAAGACTGGGGCTGTGGCTAGAAATCCAAAGTTTATGGCTAAGAGTCTGGTGCAACTTAAAGCGCTGTGTGAAGGTTGAAAACTGCACGTTTAGCGCCCTATCTCTTTGTATTTCTATGGAGCACTGGCTTTGTTGGTGCTAAATATGGCCTCCCTTATGCAGATCCATTCATTTTTTTATCAGTCCGAATTTTTGTAGCAGCTGCAATTCTCTTTCTTGCAGCGCATCTGCTGAAAGCCCCGTTGGGTTTAACTCGCGGAGATATCGGCAAATCCTCACTCATTGGTTTTTTTCTCCATGCCTGTTATCTAGGGGGAGTCTTCTTTGCTATTTCCAAAGGAGTATCTGCCGGAGTTGCAGCGGTTATCACTAGTTTGCAGCCGGTATTTGTTTCAGTCCTGGCGGTAAAGGTTCTGGGAGAGAAGCTGCGCTGGAGCCAGTTTGCAGGCTTACTAGCTGGATTGATCGGTGTCGTGTTAGTTCTGGGTCCAACCTTTGATAGTTCAGTATCTAAAGTTGGGATCGCTGCAGTCTTTGTTGCACTGCTCGGAAGCACCACTGCAACGCTAATGCAAAAGAAGTTCGGCGCAACCATTCCTATGCTGGCCGGAACGGCTTATCAATACCTGGCAGCTGGCGCAGTCTTGGGTATTGCAGCAGTTGCAACGGGTGGCACGCGCATTGAATTCACACCTAAATTTGCAGCGGCATTTATCTGGTTAATCATCGCTCTATCTGTGGGAGCAGTACTTCTTTTGATGCGCTTGCTCAACAGCGGCAGTGCTGCATCGGTTTCTTCTCTGTTTTATCTTGTTCCACCAGCAACAGCCCTGGAGGCATATGTTCTTTTTGGAGAAAAAGTAAACACCCAAGGCTTCCTTGGAATAGGAATTACCGCCCTGGGTGTTTGGCTTGTAATACGTAAAACCAACTAGTGGTTCTCGATCTCCTTGAGCTCTTGCTCAGTGACCTTCGGAACAGAAACAGCATGAGCCTTACTTAAGCGGCGTTGCAGCTTGTTCTTAAGGGCACCTGGTCTGCGCACACCACGAGCATCAGCATCTTCAATCTCAAGAGGCTTTAACTGTTCATGTGATTGCAGTAGGAAAGCCTTCTCTGGCGAGATTGGTGTGTGAACTTCAACGAACTCACCATGTGGCAAGCGAAGTAGGCGACCAGACTCTGCTCCATGAAGAAGCAGTTCGCGATCTGCGCGCTGTAGGGATAAGCACAGACGTTTTGTAATAACGAAAGCAAGCGGTGGCAGAATAAATATTCCTATGCGAGAGAACCACATAATCTGGTTAATCGATAAATCAAAGTGTGTGGCAATAATGTCGTTTCCACCGTTGATAAGGGAAATCATGACGAAAGTAATCGACATGACGCCAAGTGCGGTGCGGTTTGGCACATTGCGTGGACGATCAAGTAAATGATGCTCACGCTTGTCGCCAGTTATCCAACTTTCAATAAATGGATACATCGCCATTCCAGTGAAGATAATTCCAGGCACGATTAAAGCTGGAATTAAAATGTTCCATGAGATGGTGTGACCGAATATGTATGTCTCTAATGGGGGAGCCATGCGAACCAAACCATCTAGCCAACCCATATACCAGTCAGGTTGTGACCCCGCTGAAATCTGTCCAGGGGTATAAGGACCATAGAGCCAGATTGGGTTAATGGAAGCAACGGCTGATATGAAAGCGGTGACTCCAAATACTACGAAGAAGAATCCACCAGCTTTAGCCATGTAGACAGGCAAGATGGGATGCCCAACAACATTAGTTTCGGTGCGACCAACACCAGGGAACTGTGTGTGCTTTTGGTACCACACCAACATCACGTGGATTGTGATGACGGCTAAGAAGATTCCAGGAATGATCAAAATATGTAGGGTAAAGATGCGGGGGATAAAGTCAGTTCCCGGGAATGCTCCACCGAATAAGAAAAACGTGAGATACGTACCAACCACAGGGACAGCCTGAATAATCGCTGAAGTAATGCGAAGTCCAGTGCCAGAGAGCAAGTCATCAGGTAGTGAGTAACCAAGAAGACCCTCTACAAGGCCAAGAGTCAGAAGAAGAATGCCGAGGATCCAGTTGAACTCACGTGGCTTTCTAAACGCACCAGTGAAGAAAACGCGCAAAAGGTGAGCAACGATTGCTGCCATGAATATGTTAGCTCCCCAGTGGTGAATTTGGCGCATCAAGAGACCACCGCGAACCTCAAAGGAGATATTCAAAGTTGAGGCATATGCAGCCGACATTTCCAAACCTTGGAGTGGCTCATAAACACCGTTATAAATTACTTCTTTTTGGGAAGGGTCAAACCAAAATGTCAGGAAAGTTCCTGAGAGCAGCAAGATGACAAATGAATACATGCATACTTCACCGAACATGAATGACCAATGATCGGGAAAGACTTTGTTAAGTGACTTCTTGACCCATTTCGCAGCCCCGAGTCTTTCATCGACAAAGTTGGCGGTATTTCCTACTATTTTTTCAGTTGCGCTCATTGTGAGTTCCGCTCCCAGTAACTAGGTCCGACTGATTCATTAAATGGTGCACGTGCTACTAAATACCCCTCTGCATCGACAGTGATGTCGAGTTGAGGAAGCGGCCTAGCTGCAGGTCCAAAGATGACCTTGGCAGCGCGTGTCACATCAAATGTTGACTGGTGACATGGACATAGCAAGTGTTTTGTTGTTTGTTCATAGAGTGCAACTGCGCAGCCCATGTGTGAACAAATCTTTGAAAAAGCGATGATTCCTTCATGGGTCATCGCCAGGCGCTCTGGAGTGAGTTGAAACTCTTCTGGGCGCAAACGAATAAGCAGAACAGGATCTTTTGCAATGTCACTTAAAGGGCGGTGTTCTAAATCAGCAACAGCGGGCAAGACCTGAACTACAGAGCCAACTTCAAGATCTGATGCCTGAATAGGACGGTCACCCGGATCCGTTAAGAGACGAGTTCCTGCTTTCCAATTCGTCATCTCTAATTGCTTTCCAGGTAAAGGACCCAGATCGCGAAGAAGAAGAACTGGTGGAAGAGCAAAGAGGCCAACAGCTGCGCCAAGCGAGCGCTTAATTAACTTACGGCGACCAAGTTGCACTCCGGCAACACCTTCTTTTACGGTCTTGATTAACTCTTCGCGATCTTCATCACTTGAGCGGAACTCATGGCGTTGATTAACAATCTCTTTATCTGGCATCAAAGTTTTAGCCCAGTGAATGGCAGCGATACCGATGAAAAACAGAGACATAGCCATACCAATGCCGATGCCCAATTGTTGAGCATTTTGATTTCCCATAATGGGGATAAAGATAAATACATCACTTGCAACATAGATATATGAATAAATCAAAAGCAATGAACCAAAACCAGAGAGACCAAAGAGAATTGCAACTTGCTGCTCCGCCCGCTTTTCAGAGGCAGGATTTATATCGGTTGCACGAGGAGCATGCGCTGGTACTGCTGAATCATCAGTTGGGGTCAAATCATTAGACATGTCGCACCTACCTTGCTCTCGTAGTTAGCCACACAGCAATACCAATTAATAGCCCAAGTCCAAATATCCAGATAAAAAGGCCCTCTGTCACTGGGCCTGTACGACCCATTGTTGCGCCACCTAGATTTGGTTCAGCTTCAGCGGCTTTAATCCATTTGATTACTGAGAGTTTTTCTTCAGGTGTAATAGTTTTATCGCTAAAGACTGGCATTGATTGTGGGCCAGTGACCATTGCCTCATAAATATGTTTTGGCTCAACTCCCATAAGAGTCGGTGCGTATTTACCTTGCGTCAACGCTCCACCTTGACCTGCAAAGTTGTGACACATGGCGCAGTTGTTTCTAAATAACTCACCACCTTCGGCAGAGTTTCCATCGCGCTCGTAATTAAGCTCTGATTCACCTGGAATACCAGGGCCAGGAGCCAGGGATGCAACATATACCGCCAGCGCAGCAACCTCTTCTTCGTTATATACAGGTGCTTTGCGCATAGCTTGCGTGCTCATATCAGCCATAGGCATACGGCCAGTTCCCACTTGGAAATCAACAGAGGCAGCTCCTGTGCCAATTAACGAAGGTGCTATCGCACCGCCTTCAGCGTTGAGTCCGTGGCAAGAGGAACAACCTTTAAGGAAGATCTGTTGTCCTTCTTCAATAGATGCTGAACGAGCAAAAGCGCTTTGAGATTCTGTAACAGTTGCACTTGCAACAGAGAAAGTAGTTCCAATAGCGAGCAGAGCAAAAATAAGTAGAAATGGGCCAGCGGCCTTATGTCGACGGTAACGCGATAAACGCTTCACTAAGAACTTGAGCTCCTTTACTTAATGAGATAGATCGCTGAGAAGAGTGCGATCCACACGACATCGACGAAGTGCCAGTAGTACGAAACAACGATTGCGGTTGTTGCTTGCTCGTGAGTAAAGCGACGAGCCTTGGCAACACGAACCAACACAATAAGAAAGGCAAGCAGACCGCCGGTTACGTGCAGACCATGGAAACCAGTAGCAATAAAAAAGATTGATCCATAAGCAGTTGAAGAGAGAGTTAAGCCTTCCTCTACAAGTGCTGCATATTCATAAATCTGACCGCCGATAAAGAAAGAACCCATTAGGAAAGTGAGGGCAAACCACTCGCGCATTCCCCATGTATTCATCTGCAGAATTGAACCCGTGCGGTGATTCTGGAACCGCTCTGCAGCAAATACTCCGAACTGACATGTGACAGATGAGAGAACAAGAATCGTTGTATTCAGTGCAGCAAATGGAATATTTAGAATTTCACTTGACTCTGTCCAAATAGTTGGACCTTGTACTGCGCGAGTGGTGAAATAAATAGCAAAGAGTGCGGCAAAGAACATCAGCTCACTTGAGAGCCACACGATTGTTCCAACGGCAACTGCGTTGGGACGGGTAATCTTGTGGTGGGCGGCTACTGATGCGCTAGACATAGTGCTGATTATTCCCGAAAACCACGCCTGCGTCTTACGGGAAGCCCCTTGAGGAGTCAGTATTCGCCCCATTCTGGAGTGAAACAGCCCACAGATTTTCCTAGGTAAAAATCAGCTCGCACACCCTTTCCGGGAGCCTAGGATTAGGCCATGGCAAAGAAGCAGATCCTCATTTATGCAGATGATTCCTCTGTGCGAAGGGCAGTTATTAACGCCTTGGGCACCAGCACTGCCAGCGATATTGGTGAACACCAGATTCATGAGTTTGCCACCGCGGATGCCCTGCGCTCTTATGTTGATAATAATAAAAACATTGATCTTTTCATCCTCGATGGTGAAGCCGTTCCAGAGGGTGGATTGGGTGTTGCCCGACAACTCAAAGATGAAGTTTTCAACTGCCCTCCTGTTTTAGTGATCACAGGACGCAAGGAAGATGCCTGGCTTGCAGCGTGGTCACTGGCAGAGGCCTCGGTTATCCATCCTATTGATCCATTCACTTTAGCGAAAACCGCTGCCGAACTACTTCGCGGCGCAGCTCCTGCCGTAGTTTAAAAAATGTCAAAGGAGTTGTGGAAGCGCTATTTCTCAATTCTTGAAAACGGGCTGGATCTAAAACCAGCCGATGTTCAGTGGTGCATGAAGCAGATTTTAGATGGTCAAGCAGACACTGAATTAATTAAGAGGTTTCTAATAGCCTTAAAAACCAAGGGTGAAACTAGTGAAGAAGTCGGCGCACTTGTTGCCCAGATGTATGAACATTGCGCGCCTATTTCAATTACAGAACGCGCCGTTGACACTGTTGGCACGGGGGGCGATGGTGCCCACACCATCAATATCTCAACGACTGCAGCCATTATCGCTGCAGCAGCTGGAGCCAAAGTTGTTAAACACGGTAACCGGGCAGCATCATCTAAATCAGGGGCGGCAGATTTATTAGAAGCGTTAGGTGTTGCTGTAACACTAGATGGCAAAGGCGTGGAAACAACTTTTGTCCAGCTTGGCATTGGCTTTTGCTTTGCTCCAGTCTTTCATCCAGCGATGCGCTTTGCTGCCCCTGCCCGCAAAGAGTTAGGCGTGCCCACAGTTTTTAATATCTTAGGACCGCTATCAAATCCGGCGAAACCAAAGGCTGCGGCAATTGGTGTGGCAAATGATCGAATGCATCTAGTGATGGCCCAAGTCCTTGCCGATAAAGGCGTCGATGGCTTTGTTTTTCGAGGCGATGATGGCTTAGATGAAATAACACTTGCAACGACTACATCCGTTTTGACTCTAGGCAATGGCCAGATATCAAGCGACTTACTTGACCCATTAGATTTTGGTATTTCTAGAGCTCCAATCGCAGCACTTGCTGGGGGAGATGCCACTGAAAATGCACGCATCACTACTGCGATCTTTGCTGGTGAAAAAGGCGCCCCTAGAGATGCCGTTATTTTAAATGCAGCAGCAGCTATTGCTGCTTATGAGGGTGAGATGGAGTTAAACCTGCACGATCGAATGCAGAAGGGAATTGATAGAGCTACGCAAGCAATAGATAGTGGGGCAGCGGCTGCGCTTCTTTCGCAGTGGGCAGCCCTTAGCCAGAAACTAGCCTCTTCTTAACCTTTTTAAACTGCGGCAACGTAGTAATTCCAAAGCCTCCCAGGCGTTCAATAATCCCATGCAAAACATCTACCGTGGCCCGGGCATCATCGAGTGCTCGGTGAGTAGGAGAAGTGGTTGCTCCAAAGAACTCTGCCAAAGTAGCTAACTTGCAGTTAATGACATCATCTTTAGTCAGCACATATCTTGCTAATCGGGCAGTGTCAGCAACATGATGGTTGGGCCATGGGTAATTTAACTGTGCAGCAGCAGCTTTGAGGAATCCCACATCAAAAGGTGCGTTGTGTGCTACTAAAACATTTTCATCTTCTGGTCCCATAAATTCAATAAATGAGGGAAAAACTTGGCTGATTGTTGGGGCATTGGCCAGCATCTGATCTGTAATGCCGGTGAGCTGAGTAATAAACTCGGGGAGTTCAACTCCAGGATTGACGAAAGTCTCAAACTCTCCAATTACTTCACCACCACGTACTTTTACTGCGCCAATCTCTGTAATGCCTGCGCCAGTAGATGGGGCAGCACCTGAGGTTTCTAAATCAACAACAACAAAGGTGGCTTGTGAGAGATGCATGGTGGAGATAGTAAGTGATTGGACCGTCATTGACAGCGCGCGTATTATTTCACCCATGGCAGTTGAAACAGCACCCCCAGGTTGGATGCAAGATTGGTCAGCGCAAGGTTCAGGCAAGAACGCTCGCATTGGCGTCTTACTTGTCCATGGATTTACTGGAGCCCCACCTTCAATGCGCCCGTGGGGAGAGTTTCTTCATAACCACGGTTACACCGTTCGTGTACCACTTCTTCCGGGTCATGGCACAAAGCCAGAGGATCTCAATAAAGTTAAGTGGCAAGAGTGGCCTGCAAAACTACAAGCCGAGTTAGAGGAGCTCTATAAGAGCTGTGATCAAGTTTTCATCGCTGGCTTATCTATGGGCGGAGCAGCCACACTCTTTGTTGCCGCAGAAAACAATCATCGCTTGAGTGGACTCATTCTCGTTAATCCCATGATCAATCGTTCTTCTGCAGTTTTATCGCGACTGCCACTGTGGGCAAAATATCTTTTGGCCCATACAGTCAAACTACGTGCCAGTGTTGGTAACGACATCAAACGACCTGGGATTACTGAGCACGGATACGACGCAACTGCATCCATCGGTGCCTATGAGTTATTCAAAATGTTGAAAGAGACTCGTGCAAAGCTAAGCAAAGTAACTATCCCCCTTCAACTCTTTCATAGCGTTGAAGACCACACGCTACCTGTCTGTAATACGGAAATTGTTATGGCCGAAATCGGGTCAACTAATAAATCACGTATCGAGCTAGTTAATAGTTACCACGTTGCTACCCTTGATTATGATCAAGAGTTGATTTTCCAAAACTCACTTACTTTTATTCAGGGGCTTCACAAGTAGTTCTCTAGCTGCACATGCATTAAGGCTGTGTCAGTGCTTTTCTAACGTGGACCGTACTGGGATCGAACCAGTGACCCCCACAATGTCAATGTGGTGCTCTACCGCTGAGCCAACGATCCTTGCTTGAGTGAGGAATCATACCTCACGCAAATATGTAGTGATTAGCGGCTGTAGTCATCCTCAATACGCTCAATATCATCTTCACCAAAGTATGAGCCGCTCTGAACTTCAATGAATACAACTGGCACGTTGCCAGTACTTGCTAATCGATGAAGGTCGCCTTGGGGGATGTCGATTGAATCTCCAGCTCCCATTGTTATTTCAACACCATTGTGGGTGACCTGTGCTTGCCCACTAACAATAAACCAATGCTCAGAACGATGTTGGTGGCGTTGATAGGAGAAGCGAGCACCAGCATTAACGACGATTTGCTTTACTTTGTGATCTGAACTTTCAGACAAGATTTCATAGTGACCCCACGGTCTGACCTCTTCGCCCATGAACTCTTCCCTTTACTCGTTCTACTAATGGAGGTCGGAACGGGATTTGAACCCGTGTAGAGGGATTTGCAGTCCCTTGCCTCGCCTCTCGGCCATCCGACCAAAAACTAACGCCGTTCATTTTTTACGTGAACGGCGATAAGTTTTGAGAGCGGACGACCGGGTTCGAACCGGCGACCTGAACCTTGGCAAGGTTCCGCGCTACCAACTGCGCTACGTCCGCGAGGTGGCCAAATCTATCGTAGGTGAGGCCTAAGCGCCAAAGTGGGAATTCAATGACTACCTTTACCTTGTGACTTCATCGCAGAATGCGCCTATTTTTTGGATGAATGGGCGATTGGCTAGTGGCCTTTCTCAGAGCTCGAATGATCCTGCATGTTTAGACGATGGGGGATTCTGGGCGGTTTCAACAACTTTTGAAGGTGAATTTCGTGCAGCAAAATTTGATCACGTTGTAGAAGCTCCATTTCCACAAACTCCTTGGGAGAAAATAAGTGGAAGTTGGTCAAGTAGTTTTAATCAGAACCAATACATCGCATATGTGAAGAAAGTCCAAGAGCACATTGCACAAGGGTGGGTCTATCAAGTAAATGCATGCAGAGAAATCTCGACAGATGTTGAAGTGGATAATTTGCGGGGTCTCTTCTCACTTATCCTTGAAAAAAACCCAGCGCCTTGGGCTTGTTACTTTGAAGCTCCAGGAATTGATATTGCATCTGCATCGCCTGAGCTCTTTCTTAAGCGCGATGGAAATCGCATTCGCACATCACCCATTAAGGGAACTGCCCCTGTCGGGACTACTGATTTTGGTGTGAAAGACAGAGCTGAGAACGTGATGATTGTTGATCTGATGCGCAATGATTTAGGTCAGATTTGTAACAGTGGAAGCGTCACCGTGCCCCGGCTGTTATCAACTGAAGCACACCCAGGATTAGTGCATTTGGTCTCAGATATCGAGGGTGAGTTAAGAGAGGGCACAACATGGTCAGAGATTTTCACACTACTCAGCCCTCCTGGCTCTATTAGTGGTGCTCCTAAATCATCGGCTGTTTCTGTCATTGAGGAAAACGAGGGCAAGCGCGGCCCTTATTGCGGAGCACTTGGTTGGGTGCAGGGTGATCAAAGTGAACTCTCTGTCGCTATTCGAATCTTTTTTAAAGATGACAAGCTGCGATTTGGAACAGGTGCTGGAATAACGTGGGCCAGCGTGGCCGATGATGAGTGGGAAGAAACTCAACTCAAAGCTAGGCGTTTAGTTTCACTTGCCGGCGGTGTTTTGTGAAAGTAATGTATAACGGGGCATTAAAAAGCATTGTGGATGTACCAGCGTCAAATGATGGATGGTTAGAAGGCGAAGGCATCTTTGAGACGATTAAGAGCGTTGGTAATAGAGCCTTTTCACTAGGCAGACATATTGCCCGGGCAGAGAAAAGTGCACACGAGCTAGGTCTAACGCTTCCAGCTCCGGAGCAGATTTCACAAGGTGTGAACACACTTTTTGCTGCAGCTCCACATGGTTTAGGAATGCTTCGCATCAGTTTTGATAATCAAGGTAGTTGGTTAGCAGTACATATGCCATACACAGAACAATCAAAGAGCTGTGATGTGCGAATACATCCGCAACGTGTTACAGGCGATGTTCACAAGAGATTTCCATATAAGAATCGATTAGAGATTCTTGAGCAAGCACGGGCTGCACATTTTGATGATGCAATCACAGTGAATGCAGCTGGGAATATCACAGAAGGATCGGTCACAAATGTCATAGCCTGCATTGACGGGCGATGGATAACACCACCTGTGTCTGATCTGATCTTGCCTGGCATTATTCGTGAACTGCTGATTGAAAATGAGCTAGCTGCCATTGAGAGCATCCCAGCAGATCGGCTCTCAGAAATCACGTCGGCCTTCTTTATTAGTAGCTTGCGTTTGTCCCATGCCATTTCATCGATTGATTCAAGGCCATTGCATCTTTCACACGCCTTCGGGGAAGAAATAAAGGCGTTGGCACATAAGTATTCGGTAGGCTAGCCACATGATTCAGGTAAGCGTTGATGGTGCTTCACGCTCCATAGAAGCAGATCAACGTCCTACCCATCTTTTTGCAGATAGCAAGGACGTAGTTGTTTGCCGTATCAATGGGGTTCTTAAAGATCTTTGGACAGATTTGCAAGAGGGCGATGTTGTTGAATCTGTTTCCATTAACTCACCTGATGGCCTCTTCGTTCTTCGCCACTCAACTGCCCACGTGATGGCACAAGCCGTGCAAGAGGTTTTTGCTGATACAAAGCTGGGCATTGGTCCACCGATTAAAGATGGTTTCTACTATGACTTTGATCCAAAGACACCTTATAATCCAGATGATTTAAACAAGATTGAAAGCGTTATGCGCAAGATTGTTAAAGATGGTCAGCGCTTTCGCCGCCGAGTTGTTACGGAAAAAGATGCTTTAGCAGAACTCTCACATGAGCCATATAAATGTGAACTCATTGGCATTAAAGGACCAGCTGGGGAAGAAGCCAGTGTGGAAGTTGGTGGAGCAGAGCTCACCATCTATGACAACTTAGGTCGTGATGGAAACCCTGTGTGGTCAGATTTATGTAGAGGCCCGCATCTACCTTCAACAAAACAGATTCCTGCATTTAAATTGATGCGCAGCGCAGCAGCGTATTGGCGCGGCTCTGAAAAAAATCCCATGCTCCAGCGCATCTATGGCACAGCCTGGCCATCACAAGATGAACTCAATGCTCACTTAGAACTTCTAGCTGAGGCTGAGAAGCGCGATCATCGTCGCCTTGGAACTGAGTTAGATCTCTTTTCATTTCCGGAAGAGATTGGCTCAGGACTTGCAGTCTTTCATCCCAAGGGCGGAATCATCCGTCGTGCGATGGAGGATTACTCACGCAAGCGCCATGAAGAAGAGGATTATGAGTTTGTCTATTCACCGCACTTAACTAAGGCAGCTTTGTTTGAAAAGTCTGGCCACTTGGATTGGTACTCCGAGGGAATGTATCCACCGATGATCATGGATGAAGAGCTCCATGCCGATGGAACTATCAAAAAGCCTGGTCAGCAGTACTACATGAAGCCGATGAACTGCCCTTTCCACAACCTTATTTTCCAAGCCCGCCAACGCTCTTATCGCGAGCTTCCGCTTCGCTTGTTCGAATTTGGAACTGTGTATCGCTATGAAAAATCTGGTGTGCTCCATGGAATCACTCGTGCTCGCGGATTCACGCAAGATGATGCACATATCTATTGCACAAAAGAGCAGATGGCAGATGAGCTGGACTCATTGCTCACGTTCGTACTCAACCTTTTGCGTGACTATGGACTCAATGATTTCTATCTTGAGCTCTCAACTAAGAATCCAGAAAAATCCGTTGGAGAGGATTCAGATTGGCAAGAAGCTACCGAGACATTGCGCAAAGCAGCAGTTGCACAGAAGTTAGAGCTGGTTCTAGATGAAGGCGGCGCAGCGTTTTATGGTCCAAAGATTTCTGTGCAAGCAAAAGATGCCATTGGTCGCACATGGCAGATGTCAACGATTCAAGTTGATTTCCAACTTCCACAACGCTTTGAACTTGAGTACTCAGCAGCAGATGGTTCACGCCAGCGCCCAGTAATGATTCACCGCGCTCTCTTTGGTTCGATTGAAAGATTCTTTGGTGTTCTAACCGAGCATTACTCAGGTGCGTTCCCACCGTGGCTTGCTCCTGTGCAGGCAGTGGGTATTCCAGTTGCCGAGGCTTTCGCTGATTACTTAGCTGATGTGATTGCGCAGATGAGGAAAGCTGGCATTCGCGCAGAGCTAGATGCATCCGATGATCGCATGCAAAAGAAGGTGCGCAACGCTCAGATGCAAAAGGTGCCATTTATGGTCATTGCAGGGGAAGAAGATATGGCTGCAGGTGCTGTCTCATTCCGCTATCGCAACGGTGAGCAAAAAAATGGAATTCCTATCAAGAATGCGATAGCCGAGATTCAAAAAGTAGTAGCAGAGCGCACGCAGGTTTAATCATGCATATCGATGGCACAGGAATGCCTGATGGTTGGCAACGTCTATGGGCGCCTCATCGTCTTGAGTATTTACGTGGGGAAAACCGCCCATTAGAGGGCAATCAAGTGCAATGCCCTTTCTGCCGCACTCCCACATTAAGTGATGAAGAGGGATTAATTGTTCACAGAGGTGTTAGCGCATTTGTTGTCATGAATTTGTATCCCTATAACCCAGGGCATCTATTGGTCTGTGCCTATAGGCACGTCGCAGATCTAACAGATTTGAGTGATGACGAGCGCAATGAGATCTCTGCACTGAGTGCTCATGCGATGAAGACGATTCGCAAAGTTTCAGCGCCGGCAGGTTTTAACTTAGGAATGAATCAAGGGGCAATCTCAGGAGCCGGCGTTGCAGAACACATTCATCAACACATTGTGCCGCGCTGGAGTGGAGATGCTAACTTCATGCCAATTATTGGTAAGACTAAAGTATTGCCACAATTACTTCATCTGACGCGAGAAGAGATTTCAGCGGCTTGGTAGCGTTAAGTAAGTTCAGATAGATATCCTTGTATGACATCAAGACCAATACCTTTATCGATTACTAAAGGTATTGCCGGGAAAAGCACTCCAGCAGCAAATGCACCATCACCCATGGATGTTACTAACTCTAGATATTCATCGCGAAACTCTTGCACCAAAGTTTCATGTTCTGGCTCGCATGCATTATGAGTTGGGGGAGTCGTGGAGTAGTCGGTAATGACCATATCAGAGAGTGAAATGAGGGCTCTGGGTGAACCATCCTCATCATGGAGAACCAAGTAGGGCGTTGCAACTTGATCAAAGACCCTTGTTGCTAACATAACAGCGTCATCAAAATCTGCGCTATTTCCATCTAGCTCGGAAACAACGATGATGCGTGGTGTGAGAAACTCATCGAATGATTGCCATTGATCTATGGTGACTTGATCGATTCCAGTATTGGGATTAATAACAAAGAGTGCGCAGGAAATATCACCATTTGCTTCTGTGCCACGTGCTGCTCCTAGGGCTTTGGCAACGTGATCTGGCTGGGCAGAAGGGTGGCCAAAGACGCAGAGAGTGAGGGGCGATGTGGGATTCTGCACTGGGTCAGCCTACGATGTGCAGTGATGCTAAGTCGCACTTTAAAACCAGCGGTTACGAGATTAATAACACCCGTAGCCTCATTTGCGCTGCGCATCGGCATCACTCCAAATGCTGTTACTTGGGTGGGCGCTGTGGGAGTCGTAGCGTCAGCGCTCTATTTCTATCCTCGCGGAGATTTCTTCCTTGGAACTGCAGTCATCTTCATATTCGCCCTTAGCGATCTCTTCGATGGCACCATGGCACGTATTTCAAAAGCAGGAGCAAGTGCGTGGGGAAGTTTCCTTGACTCCACAATAGATCGTGTAACTGATTCAGCGATTTTGTTAGGTGTGAGTATTTACTTGATTAACAATGAAGACCCATTGAGCTTTGTTGTCATCGCCACCTTGGTCACAGGAATGCTTGTTCCATATATTCGTGCAAAGGCTGAAAGTTTCTCTATAGCTTGCTCGGGTGGTATCGCAGAGCGCACTGAGCGCTTAATGATGGCCATGTCTGCAATTGCTCTCGATGGTCTTGGCGTTCCTTATGTTTTGGCGGGTGGAATGTGGTTACTAGCCGTGCTGGGAGCGGTCACAGTAATTCAGCGGATGTTGATTGTTCGAAGGGCATTTCATTCATGATGCAAAACATCACAGCGCTGGGCTATTTTGCTGCCTGGCGTATTTTGAGATGGTTACCGGAGAGATTTGTGTATTCAAACGCTGATAAAATCGCAGACTACTTGGTGCGCAAAAATGGGAAATTCACCATTCGTTTTCGCTCGAATTTGCAACGAACACAGCCAAATATAACGCCCCTTGATTTAGATTTACTTGTTTACAGAGCCACACGCTCAGCCTTTCGCTATTGGTGTGACACCTTTAGATTTCCAGACTGGTCGAGAGAGCGAATTATTGGAACTGTTACATGTAACGATGAGAGCATTTTGATGGATGCAGTTGCTGCTGGAAACGGTGCAATTGTTACTTTGCCCCACTGTGGCAACTATGACCACGCAGCTGCATATTTCTGTGCTCGTGGAGCAAAGATTGTTACCGTCGCAGAGCATTTAAAGCCAGAGAAGTTGTTTAAGAAATTTATGCAATATCGCGCTGAATTTGGCATGGAAGCGTTGCCGTTAGATGGACGAGTCATTCCCACCTTGATGCAACGCATAAGAAGCGGGTGCGTAATTGCCCTTGCTGCCGATCGTGATCTCTCTAAATCTGGAATTGATGTGACTTTCTTTGGTGGACCAGCCAGAATGCCCGCAGGCCCTGCACTTCTTGCCATTAGAACTGGTGCACCCCTCATAAATGCCTATGTTTCTTATACACAAACAGGAATTCATATTGATTTCACGCGCATGGAACTACCCACCGAAGGAACTGAAAATGAGCGAGTTATTGCGTTAGTGCAAAAGAGTGCCGATCTATTTGCTCAAGGTATTGCTCAATACCCACAGGACTGGCACATGATGCAACGCATTTGGATTGATGGCGACTTCAAGGATCGCGACTAATGCTGACATCGAAGCTGCGAATTGGAATTGTGTGTCCGTATGGGTGGGACACACCGGGCGGGGTGCAAAACCATGTCCGTGATTTAGCAGAGTTTCTTATCGCCTCTGGTCATTCGGTCTCTGTTTTAGCACCAGCGATAGATGAAGAGAAGTTACCGGACTATGTTGTTAGCGCAGGCAAACCAATCTCTATTCCATATAACGGCGCAGTTGCCCGCGTCCTCTTTGGTCCGATCGCCTATGCCAGAGTGCGCCAGTGGATTGGTGCAGGTAACTTTGATTTGCTCCACTTGCATGAACCTGCGATTCCATCGATTTCACTTCTAGCGTGTTGGGCAGCAGAAGGTCCCATGGTTGGAACTTTCCATGCTGCAGCAAAGCGTCAGAAAGTTATTTTTGCTATCGGTCCTATTTTGGAGCCGGCTATTGAAAAACTCTCAGTGCGTATTGCCGTCTCGGAAGCTGCCCGCCTGACTCTTACAGACCACCTTGAAACAGATGCTGTTGTGGTTCCTAATGGCATTTACGCCAAGCGATATTCTGATGGAAGCGCGCAAGAGAAGTGGTCTGGAAACACCATTGGATTTATTGGTCGATTTGAGGAACCACGCAAGGGTCTTCAAGTTCTAGTAGATGCCTTGCCGATCATTGCGCGCTTTGCTCCTGATGTGAAAGTTTTTGTTGCAGGACCTGGAGACTCCAAGGATTTTGAGAAAGAGATTGATCCGCAGCTACGTGATCGCTTTGAATTCCTTGGCAAAATCTCAGAGCAAGAAAAGGCAGATTTCATGTCTTCGGTTTCACTCTATGTCGCACCTAATACTGGCGGTGAATCATTTGGAATTATTTTGGCCGAAGCACTTGCCGGTGGCGCATGTGTAGTGGCAAGTGATATTCCAGCTTTTGATTCTCTTCTGGGTAGTGGAAAGTATGGAGCTCTCTTTGAATCAGAAAACTCAACAGATTTAGCTAAAGTCGTTATCGATCTGTTGCGCGATGAAGAGAAGCGAAAAAAACTGGCGATAGAGGGAAAGAAGCGCGCACAGCTCTTTGATTGGGAAGTAGTTGCCCAGCAGATCTTCTCTATCTATGAAATGGCTATGGTTGGCGGAAAAGGTGTGACCTTGGGCTCTGATCATCGTTCGTGGAATCGATTCCTATCCCGAGATGAGGAGAAGCGATGAAGGCTCTCTTGTTTTTTGGTTTCCTTCTATTACTAGGACTCTGGTATTTATCATTTTTGGCCACGCGCCTAGATCGCCTACATCATCGCGTTGAAACAAGTTGGGCTAACTTGGATGTGTTGTTGCAAAAGAGAGCAGCAATTGCACTAGAGATTGCCCACAGCGATTTAGCCGACCCGGCATCTTCACTGTTGCTAACAGGTGCTGCATATCAAGCCCGTGATGCTGACATAAAAAACCGCTCTATGGCAGAGAGCGGATTATCTGGAGCTTTGGGTCTACTTATTTCAGATGGACTGGCGCATGCAACCCAGTTAGAACAATCATTGTTGCAAGAACTCTCGGCTTTAACAGCGAAAATACGAGTGGCTATTTCTATTCACACAGATGCCGTTTCATCAACTGTCATGGTGCGCCGTAAATTTGTTGTTAGAACCTTCAGACTGGCTGGCACAGCGCCACTGCCTGTTACATATGAGTTCGAATCTGATGTTTTATAAGCGCGTAGTTTTAGCGCTAGTGCTCAGTATTTTGCTTTCCGGTTGCTCAGCTATTTCTGGAGTGTTACCTAAAGATGCCGAGCGCAATGTTCTGAGTGGTCGGGAAGGGAGCAATGGCCCTGTCCTTGCCGTCAAAATTGATGATACAAACGCCGCGCACCCACAAGTGGGTTTAGAAGATGCTGATGTTGTCTATATCGAACAAGTGGAAGGTGGACTAACGCGCCTTGCAGCTATTTTCTCTTCCGTTATTCCCGAGCGCGTAGGACCGGTGCGAAGTGCCCGCATTTCCGATATCGACATCTTGGCACAATATGGGCGGGTTGCATTTGCTTATAGCGGTGCACAGAAAAAACTGTTACCGGTAATTGATGCCGCTAACCTTCAAAACCTAGGAGCACAAGCACAACCACCATCTATCTACACAACAGATCCCAATCGTGTTGCACCTGTTGCGATGGTGCTTAGGGCAGATCTTTTGATGGCCAAAGTTGTTGAAAAGAATTATCAGATAGGTCTTGCGAAAAGCGTTGGGTGGATCTTTGGAGATGCACCGCAAGGTGGCAAACCAACCCAGTCAGTAATCATGCATTGGCCTGCCGCCAGCTACAGCGCCGAATGGTCAGAACCTGAGTCTCGCTGGTTGCTCTCACATAATTCAAAGAGTAATCTTGCAGAATCTGGAAAAGTACTAGGGCCTACAACATTAGTAATTCAAATAGTTTCCATTACAGACTCTGAGTATTCAGACAAATTCGGGGGTGTGACTCCGCTTTCGCAAACCATTGGCAATGGCCGCGGATTCATTTTGCGTGATGGCAAAACATTCTCAGCTCTCTGGCGTAGGGCATCGCAGGGCGAGGGAACAACATGGGTTTTGAAGGATGGAAGTGAAATCAGATTTGCCCCGGGTCAGATTTGGGTAGCTCTGACCGATAAGGAGCCTGATTTCACCTTTTTATCTGCGAGCGCGAAACCTACAAAGACAAAGTAGGATGTTCCCCTACACAGGCGAAGGTGAGTAAAGATTAAATGTCAGAAGTAAAAGGCACAGGACGAGTAAAGCGCGGCATGGCAGAGATGCTTAAAGGTGGCGTCATCATGGATGTCGTCAACGTTGAACAAGCAAAGATTGCCGAAGATGCTGGCGCAGTTGCCGTGATGGCGCTGGAGCGCGTACCTGCAGATATCCGCGCACAAGGCGGAGTGGCCCGTATGTCTGATCCTGACATGATCGAAAAGATTCAAGCCGCAGTATCAATCCCTGTTATGGCCAAAGCACGCATCGGACACTTCGTTGAAGCTCAAGTATTGCAATCTCTCGGTGTGGATTACATCGATGAGTCCGAAGTTTTGACGCCTGCGGATTTTGAAAACCACATCGACAAGTGGGATTTCACTATTCCTTTCGTATGCGGTGCTACAAATCTAGGTGAGGCACTCCGCCGTATTAACGAAGGCGCAGCAATGATTCGCTCTAAGGGTGAAGCTGGCACTGGTGATGTTTCAAATGCGATGCAACACATGCGCAAGATTGGTGGCGAAATTCGTCGTCTGTCATCAATGCGCGAAGATGAGCTCTACGTTGCTGCTAAAGAACTTCAAGCACCCTATGAATTAGTTAAAGAAGTAGCACAGAGTGGCAAGCTGCCAGTAGTTCTCTTTACTGCCGGTGGAATTGCAACTCCCGCTGATGCAGCGCTCATGATGGCGATGGGCGCAGATGGTGTGTTTATTGGTTCTGGTATTTTCAAATCTGGAAACCCAGCACAACGCGCAGCAGCATGCGTGAAGGCAACTACGTTTTGGAATGATCCAAAGGTTGTTGCCGATGCATCTCGTAGTTTGGGTGAGGCAATGGTCGGTATTAACGTTGCCGATCTTCCAGCACCACACCGTCTTGCCGATCGCGGCTGGTAGTTCACTTCTTTCATGAAGGTCGGAGTTCTCTCACTCCAGGGTGATGTGCGCGAGCATGTGAGCGCTTTGATTGCTTGTGGCATTAATCCCATTGAAGTGCGCCGTCCATCTGAGTTAGCTGATGTAGATGCCCTGGTATTGCCTGGCGGAGAATCAACAACGATTGCTCAACTCTCTGAGATTTTTGATATCTATGAACCCATTAAGCAGCGCATTGCTGCTGGTATGCCGGTCTATGGCTCATGCGCAGGAATGATTTTGTTGGCTGACACAATCCTGGATGCAAAACAAGGACAGAAAACCTTTGGTGGATTGGATATCACTGTGCGCAGAAATGCCTTTGGCCGCCAAGTCGATTCATTTGAAAGAGATATTTCTTTTGATGATGGGTCAGCGGATTTGATTAGGGCCGTCTTCATCCGTGCACCATGGGTAGAAAAGATAGGGGCTGGGGTGCAGGTCTTGGCTTCAGTTGATTCACATCCAGTGGCCGTTCGCTCAAAGACTCTGCTTGCCACTTCTTTTCATCCAGAGCTCACGGCAGATCACCGAATTCATCGCTACTTTATAGAGGAAGTAGCAAAGCCTGCATTAGAGAAGGTAAAGTAAGTTTCATAATCGTATAAATGAGATTGAAGGTGTTAGCCATGTCCGGCCATTCCAAGTGGGCTACGACCAAGCATAAGAAGGCGATTATCGATAGTCGCCGGGCAAAGGTTTTTGCAAAGCAGATTCGCGCAATTGAAGTAGCAGCACGCAATGGCGGCGCTGACATGGAAGGTAATCCCACTCTATTTGATGCCGTAGCAAAGGCTAAGAAATCTTCAATGCCGGCAGATAACATCGATCGCGCAATCAAGCGCGGTGCTGGTCTTGAAGCTGGTGCCAAAGACTGGATAACGATTATGTATGAAGGCTATGGCCCAAGTGGTGTGGCAATCATGATTGAGTGTTTATCAGATAACCGCAATCGCTCTGCATCAGAGATCAAAGTTGCCGTGACACGAAACGGCGGATCCATGGCAGATCTTGGTTCTGTTTCATACCTTTTCAATCGCAAGGGCGTGATTATCGTTAATAAGGTCGATGGCTTAACTGAAGACAGAGTCTTAGAAGCTGTCTTGGATGCTGGTGCTGAAGAAGTGAATGATCTAGGTGAATCTTTTGAAGTTGTCTGTGAACCAGTTGATTTAGTACAAGTTCGAACCGCACTGCAGAGCGCTGTAATTGACTATGAATCAGCGGATTCATCGTTTCTGCCTTCGATGTTGATCCCGCTAGATGCCGATGGGGCCAGGAAGGTCTTTGAACTAATCGATGCGATTGAAGAGCTTGATGATGTGCAAAACGTCTATAGCAATTTTGATGTTTCAGATGAGGTTATGGCGAGCCTGGAATAAGTT
>Ga0209552_1000143_pt1 | contig 22201 bp, 29 predicted proteins | sample LauGreFaBDMM15SD_2_FD_188214 | JGI IMG/M metagenome (GOLD analysis project Ga0209552, IMG submission 188214) | Freshwater lake microbial communities from Lake Michigan, USA - Fa13.BD.MM15.SD (SPAdes) (version 2) | ecosystem: Environmental > Aquatic > Freshwater > Lake | place: Lake Michigan, USA... | reverse complement strand
CTGTACGAGTTTCCTGTAAAACATTTATAGAAACTTACTTAAGACAAATCTTGCGTAACTTTTATGAACGAAAAAAAATATCCTTGTTTAATCACCAAGAAAATCTCCGAGCTTTCACCAGCAAAATACAATCCTCGGACGATCTCTTCCGACTCATTGGGCAGGCTCACAAAATCCTTAAGCGAGCTTGGGAATCTTCAACCGATCACTTGGAACGCCAAGACCGGCAACATCGTGGGAGGCCACCAAAGGCTAAAGTGCTATTCGGCACTTGGGAAAGAAGAGGTCGAGGTGTGGGCGGTGTGGTTGGATGAACACAAGGAGAAGGCCGCCAACATCGCATTGAACAAATTAAGTGGAGAGTTCGATATGCCTTCACTCAAAGACATCTTTGAAGATTTGGATACTGGCGAGATTGATTTAGATATTACTGGCTTTGGAGAAGCGGAGATTGCGGAGATGATGGAAGCGACCAAGCCAGAGGGTGATGATGATGAAATGGGAGAGAAGTGCTTGGCTTGTGGGAAGCCCTTGTGAGAAATGATTCAACAAAAAGAGCTATGCGAGAAATGGGGGCTAGTAAAGAGCGAAATCTCAAAGCTAGTCAAGAGAGGTATGCCCCTTACAAGCGTAGCCGATGCAGAGCGTTGGAAAATTGCCAATCAAAAGAATCCAAGCAGGGCGAGGCCGATCTTATCAGCATCAGCGAACTTATCAGAGACATCAGACAACTTGGATGCAGAGTCGATCAAATTGGAAAATCCGCTTGGACGATTACACCGAGCGAGGAGAGCCGAGGTAGTTGCCTACTCATTAGTTCAGAGGGCGGCCAACGAGAAAAACCCAGTCGCAATGAGGGCGGCGGTGCAAGGATGGGGCGAAGCAAAAAAGCGAGTTGCAGAAGCAGAAATGGAACACGCTCGATGGGAAGAGGTGAGCCGAGTCACAGTTCGGATGGGGGAAGTGCAGGAATGGATAACGAAGTGGCACGGAGCAATCAGATCGCTTCTGGATGCCCTTCCTTCGAGCCTAGCGGCCAGAGCAAACCCATCAGACCCAGAGTGTGCAAAGCAAGCCATTCAAGACGGAATCAATCAAATCTTCGTTACTATTCAGAAAGCAGAGGGGGCGTTTAAGTGATGCTAGGATTAAAAATAGGGGTTGGGATAGTGCTTGGAATCGTGCTACTCAATGTGGCGTTCTGGGCTTGCATTATTCTTGCCTATCTACTCGCTACTTTATTTGAGTGCATCGGGAAGTGGATAAACAAGTGAATGAATGTTTCCTTGTCATCCTTGCCACGCTTGGTTTGCTAGGATTGATTCTGCCCTTCTTTGACGAATGAAACGCTCGCCCCTCAAGCGCAAAACCCCACTCAAGCGAGGGGGCAAACTACGCCGAGTGTCTGCCAAGAGACGAAAACAAAACGAGGTCTATTCTGATGTGCGAGAGAAGTTTCTAGGCAACACGCCAGTCTGCCAAGTTTGCCAGAGCAAGATGGCTAGCCAAGTTCACCATAGGCGAGGGAGGTTTGGGGACAGGCTCAACGAGGTGGAGTTTTTCTTGGCGGTTTGCTTTGATTGCCATCATAAAATCCACATGAACCCAGCGTGGGCGTATGCAAAAGATTATCTGGTTAAGAGATGAACATCGGGGCGTTCAGCCGTAGTTTCTTTGAGCCAAGAGAACAACTATCAATCCCAGAATGGGCAGAGAAAAACCTTACGCTCTCGGCAAGGGTAACGAACATACCCGGAGCTTATTCGACAACCCTCACGCCCTATGTTCGTGAACCACTAGAGGCTTTTGGTGATGATTCGATTCGGAGAGTTGTGTTGGTCTGGGGAGCGCAGACCTCAAAGACTACAACGATTCTCGCTGGCCTAGCGTATCGAGTAGCAGAGCGACCTTGCCCGGTCTTGTGGGTGATGCCCTCGGAACATCTAGCTCGATCATTTACAGAAACCCGCTGGCTTCCGATGGTGGATGATTGCCCAGCTCTAGCCAAAGAACGGCCAGAAAATACAGACCGAATAAAAATCCTAGAGCAACATTTCAAGCGATGCTCGGTCTGGTGGGCGGGAACAAGTGCCTCGGCTCTTTCTAGTCGCTCGATTGCGTTGCTCTGTATGGATGAGGTGGACAAGTTTCCAGAGCAAGCGGGGTCGGGGAGGGAAGCCAATCCGGTGCAGTTAGCAGAGGCACGAGTCAGCACCTACCCCAATCATTTAATCATAGCAACCAGCACCCCCACAACTGCCGACTCAATAATTTGGGCTGAATGGCAGAAGGGGGATATGCGCTTCTACTTTGTGCCTTGTCCCCATTGTGGATTAAAACAAAAACTAATCTGGGGGCAAGTGAAGTGGGATGAAGCCGCAAAGATTGAGGACGGCGTTTATGATTATGCCCTAGTTAAATCCTCGACCTACTACGAGTGCGAGGGTTGCAAGGGCAAGATTACAGACGGCCAGAAAACCAAGATGCTCCGAGAGGGTGAGTGGAGGGCAACCAATCCCAAGGGCGAACCAGCCAGACGCTCGTATCACCTGAACGGCCTATATGCTCCGTGGGTAACATTCGGTAGCTTGGCAGTTAAGTTCCTGCAAGATAAGCACAGCGGGATTATCGGCCTGCAAGATTTTGTGAATCGAGTCCTAGCCGAGCCTTGGATGGAACACGAATCAGAAAAGATGCAGATCGTTCCCGGTGCTTATAAGATGGGCGAGGTTCGGATGGGGGATAAGCTGATTATGAGTTGCGACATCCAAGAGGCGGGGGGCTTCCACGCTTGGTGTGTGGTTAGGGCTTGGGATTTAGAGGGCAAACCAAGGCTCGTGTGGGCGGGTAGGCTAGAAACTTGGGGAGACATAAAGGCAAAGCAAGATGAGTTTGGCGTTGAGGATAAATGCGTGCTAATTGACTCGGGCGATCAGACCAGAGAGGTATACCTAAACTGCTGTAAACAAGGCTGGGTGGCGTTGGTTGGCTCGGACAAAACCAGCTTCTCCGAGATCGTGAACGAGCAGAAGGTTCAAAGGCCATACGCTCGAATTGCAAATGGCGACCCTTTCTCTGGTAAGGCAGTTCAATCAAAGGCAGGATGGAAGTGGAAGCTCTGCCCGATTTGGCGATGGTCGAACCCATCAATCAAAGACATCCTTTCCCAACTTCTCAAAGAGGAGGGCTTTATCGCCCTAGATACGCCCGATGTTTGGAAGGTGCATATTGAGGCAGAGGTGAAGGTAAGGGTGAAGAATCCGATGACTGGCAGGGAAAGACTTGTGTGGAAGCAAGTCGGGAAGCATAATCATTTAATGGACTGTGAATGTATGAACATTGTGGGTGCGGCACTCCACGGACGGCTCAAAGTTTCCCCCGCAAGTTTGACAGAGGAGGTTGAGAATGGCGAAGGGTGATTTCATTGGGCTACCCCTTGCCACCCTAACTTCTCTGCGTGATAAGTATGTGACTTGTCTTGAGGCGATTGCGGTGGCTGGGTCTAGCTATTCGATAGCGGGACGCTCTTTTTCTAGGGCGAATCTTGGGGAAGTTCGTGACACAATCGCAGAGCTAACCCTTGCCATCCAGTCTGTCAACGGCACTCGTATCCGCACGACCTACGCCAACTTCTCGTGAAAAAAGCCCAACTAAACTTAATCGATAAAGCCGTTGCCTTTCTAAACCCGCAGGGTGCAGTTAATCGGATGATTGCACGGCAAAAGCTAGTCAATTTCTCTTACGATGCGGTCAAATACACAAGGGAACGCAAAGGGCCGAGTTCGCTTTCTGGTGCGGAAGATTATCGTTCCAACTATGACCGAGTAGAGTTGATGAAAAGGGCGAGGGACTTGGCAGAGAATGTTGGCCTTGTTCGCTCCATCCTTATGAAGTTTGCCAGCCATACTGCCGCAAACATTTCCTACCAAGCACGAACCGAGAACCCAGAAGTCAATACCGAGGTGGAGGCATATTGGGCAGAGTGGTGGGACAAGTGCGACATCTCCACAAGGCACACCGGCTCGACTCTGATGCAGGTGGCGATGATGTCGATGCTACGAGACGGAGATTTTTTGATAGTCCTCGTGAGAGACAAGGACGGAAACCTAAAGATTCAAGGCATCGAGGCAGATAGAGTGGGCGACCCATTCAAGGTTTATACAAGCCTAGATTTGATCGGTGGAATCCATATTGATCGGGATACTGGTGCGCCGAGTGCCTACGATATTTACAATCGAAGCATTGGCGATTTCTACACCTACCAAGCAACCATCCCCGCAAGCCAAGCCTTTCACCTATTCGACCCGCTACGCATCGACCAGTACCGAGGAGTCTCCGCTTTTCATACGGCCATAAACGACTGCACGGACATTTACGATATCGTGAACTTTGAGAAGATGGCGGCACGAGTTGCCTCTTCTCAATCCGCAGTTGTTCGAAGGAATAACAACAATGCCTCCGATCTCTCCACGCTCACAAACGATGAGAATGTTAATGGTGATACTATCAAGCTAGAAGCGATTGAGTCGGGCAAAATCTCCTACCTAGAACCGGGTGAAGATATTGTGTTCCCCGATGGGCCGAGCCGTCCCTCTGGTGCGTTCGCAGAGTTCCACAAGATTCTTCTCCGCAATATCTGCCTTGGCCTTGGCATCCCTTACAGTTTCGCCGTTGACCCATCTGCTATGTCTGGCCCGACTGCAAGACTTGAGATGCAACAAGCAGGGCGCACTTTCCGCAGATACCAAAAGCTCATCGATGACAAGGTTCTGCGACCAATCAAAAACATCGTGATTGCCGATGGAGTAGCAAGAGGATTGATTGAAAACAATGTTGGGACAAGAACGACCAAGGGCATATTCAATTTCGGGGCGAATGTCTCTATTGATTTGGGGAGAGAATCAGCATCGGCTATCTCCGAGTTCAAGACCGGCCTCCGCACAGCCGCCGACATCTACGCTGAGAGAGGCCAAGATTTTGAAAGTGCTATGCGTCAAAGGGCGATTGAGGCCAAGCTGATTAAAGACTTGGCAGAGAAGTATGGCGTAGCCCCAGAGACAATTTCCGATATTGTTACGCCTACACCCCCACAACCCCAACAACCTCCCGCCCCTGCACCCAAACCAGTAGCCTCCATAGAGGATAAACCAGAGGAGGATAAGGATGAGGGTGGCGATCAAAAACCAATTCCAGAAGACCCTATTGACCCATCCTCCGAAGAATTAGAAGTTAAAAAAAAAGATACTGAAGAGGCACTAGCAAAACTCGACCCCGCATCTATTAAGATGCTGATTGAGGGGATGATGGGCGGGATTGAGTTAGCAAAATACGATGGGATTGATTTTACCCCACCGCAAGGGGCTAGGGATGCCGCTAAAAGAGCCTTGGATGTTAGAGAGACGAAACCACCCAGCCAAAGGGGAATGACCCCTGTGGGCATCGCTAGGGCTAGGGACTTGCAAAATGGCGTGAAGCTATCACCCGACACAGTAAGGCGAATGCTGAACTTTCTAACTCGCCACGAAGTCGATAAGAAGGGGGCAACTTGGGATGAGCAGGGCAAGGGCTGGCAAGCGTGGCACGGTTGGGGTGGCGATGCAGGATTTTCTTGGGCTAGGAAAGTCGTTGGGCAAATGGAGGCAAGGGACAAGAAAGAATTGGCAGAACCATCCGCTTGCCCAATCGCAACCCAAGACATCAAAACCAACCTAGCCAATAGGCAGACAGCGGTAAACGATGCGAACTACGGCCCAGCCAATCCTAACGAACCTAACGAGGATTACTGGAAGGCAAAGGCAGACGAGTTCCAAGGTGATATAGTTACGGCCAAGAAGATGCTTTGTGGTAATTGTGCGGCCTTCGACCAGAGGAGCAAGACTCTGGGGTGCATTAAGAAGGGCATTGGCGAGGACGCAAACGAGGTAGCTATTGGTGGCGATCTTGGCTACTGCGAGATTTTTGACTTTAAGTGTGCGGCCAAAAGGACTTGCGACGCTTGGATTGTGGGCGGCCCGATCACAGACAAGAAAGAAGAACTAGCCCGACCAGTCTCCCAAACCCCAGCCCCTCCTAAAGAACGAATCAAAGGCTCAAAAGAAAACCCAGAAGGCACGGCATCCACCAGAAGTAAAGCTGGCGACATTGAGATTTCAGAGCAGAACGAAGAAGCCCTCAAGAACAAGATTGCCGAGTTCAAGGACAAGCACCCCTCAAGGAAAGCCCCTACCCTTGGAGCATTGAAGAAAGTATTTAGAAGGGGGGCGGGTGCGTTCTCGACTAGCTTCCGACCTACTATCAGCGCGGGCAAACCCAACTCTAGGAATGCTTGGGCTATGGCTAGGGTCAACAAGTTCTTGAAGATGGCTGGCGGGGGTGAGGTCAAGAAGTCATACCGAGCGGCAGACGGCGATTTGTTGGAGGAAAGATTTGATTGCGGAACTGGGGCTGGTGGATTTAAGGAGGGAAATACTTGTGCTGGCGGGGGTGAAGGGGAATCAATAAAATCTCCCACAACCCCCAAGGGCGAAGGAAAAGAATTATGGCAAATGACCAAAAAAGAGTTCTTTCATCCTCAAATTTCAAGAAAATTTATTGACGCAGAAAATGAAAAAGACGGAACAATCATTGGGAATGTTGGTGACTTAATACACGGCGAGAAAACCAGAGAACTACTAAAACCAGTTTTAGATGTGCCAGTAATGGTTATGAGAACCCCGGTGGTTAAGGGAGAAAGAATAAAGACTGGCGAAGATTTCGTTTTCGATGGGGCTTCTGGAACATTCCAAGGAAAGCCAGCAATCTTTATTAACCCGAACACAAAGATGGTGGGTACATTGTATGAAGAATCTGCTCATCAAATGCGAAGGGCAACTGGAAGAGAAATTAAAAAAGCAGATATTAAGAAAATAATTAGTGGAGATGGTGACTTTAATAAGATGTATAAGGATGATCCAGAGGAAATATCTGCAAAAAGAATGGCTAGCTATATCGGGACTCTTGCAACCAAGGAAAAAAGCCACAAGCAGATAGTCGAAGATGCGTTTAGGCAAGGCAAAAAAGTTCCCAAAGAAGTTCTTAAGGAATACGGTCTTGCAAAATAAATAGCCCGAATCTGTAAGAGTCTTACAGCGTTTGTTGTTTTATTACACAAAAAGCATAATACATTACTAGTATTGAAGCGGGGCTTACGCTATCAGCCGATGCGGGTGGCGAGTTCCATTACCTTGAAAGGAGTAGGGTAGTCCCAATGTGACAATAATTAAGTAGTATTTAAGATTCTGGGAGCTTCGGGTTCAATACCCGCCCAGAATCAACTCTTGACATTTTCATTGAAATATATGCCTCTACCCATACCTTCCGCTGACGAATCAGAGCAAGACTTTGTATCCCGCTTTATGGGAGACGAGCAAGCCATCAGCGACTTTCCAGACGAACAACAAAGGGCGGCGGTTGCCTATTCCACCTATCGGGACGAGGAGATGGAGGAAATGGAGCTAGGTGGAGTGAGCATTTTGGAGGTGGGAGAGGCTAAAGGACACGACCTTTTCGTGGATAAAACCAGCCTAGAAACCGCCCTCAAACTTATGCAAGAGGCTAAAAATGGCACTAAGGCAAAGATGAATCATGGCTCTGGATTGGAGGCCGTCGTAGGTTTTTTAAGAAACCCCCGCATCGATGGAGATAAGCTGGTGGCCGACCTCCGATTGCTTCGCAACTCCCCCCACTACGGATTGATTAAAGAGATGGCCTCCGAAGCCCCCGACCAGTTCGGCGTTTCCCTAGCCTTTGTGAACGAGTCCGAGACCATCAATGGCAAGGATTACATTCGACCCCAGAGCATCGCCTCTGCTGATTTAGTTTCCAGCCCAGCCGCCACAAACGGATTGTTTGAGGAGATGGTGAAGTTTATGGAAAAACTCGGTTATGTGCAGGGAGGCAAGACCATCCCAGCCGTAGCCAAAGAAGCCGTGGAGGAATCTCCACTTGACAAAAAGGACAAATCAAATATGGAAAACAACGATTATAAGAAAGATATGGACGAAATTAAGGTTCGTCTCTCTGCCTTGGAAGAGGCAATGAAACCCAAGGATGAGGAAAAGAAAGAGGAGATGGGCGAACATACCTCTGAGAAACCCACCGAGGAAAAGACCGAGGACAAGAAAGAAATGATGAAGGACGAGGAGATGAGCGAGGTTGTGAAGAAAGTTCTAACCGAGTTCGGCATCAAGCCCATCCCCGCCTCCCCTTCAATCGAAGTCCCTTCCGAGAAAAAGGAAGAACCCAAAACTTTTGAAGCTCTCGTGGCCGCCCATAGCGACTACGGAACAAGCAAGCTCAAGGCAATGAAAGCCGTGATGCTCTCAAACCCCAACGAATACAACGAGGCTAAAGCTCGTGGTATAGTTAAACTCTAAAGAAGGATAATACTAAAATGGCTACAAATATTGACGGTGGTGCAGTTCGCACCTTTAACTTTGCCTCGGCGATCTCGGCCTACCGATTCGTTGAGGTTCACACGGACGGCACGGCTCGTGCGGCTGTCTCCGGTTCTGCTCGTTGCGTTGGTTCTACCATCAGCGATGTAGCGGCTGGCGACAACGGCGCAGTTAAGCTGTTCTACCCAACCTTTTTTGCAACCTCCGAGTACGGAATCACCGCTGGCAACCTTGTTGCTACGACTGGTTCTGGCCTTGTGACTACGGCGGCGGCCAATGTCGGCGTTGTCGGAGTTGCCCTCGAAACTGCTCTTGCTGATGCGGTAATCGAAGTCGCAGTTCCCTTAACCCAGTAATTTAACCAACCAAGAAAGAATATAAAAAATGAGTTATATCGCAGGCGGTTCAACAATTCGTGCCGACATCAACCAAGCGTTGATCGAAGCCCCCACGGCTGATGTGGGTTTAATCGGGGCAGAGCTTCTCCCTTTGCAGAATGTAGATGCAAAGAGCGGAACTTACCTCAAGGTTCAACTCGGCGGTGCAGAGTTGCTCTCCAACAATGCAACGGCTCGTGATGCTGGTTCGGCGTATGCACGAGGCATCCGTTCCTTCAGTTCTGCAAATTACAGCACGGACGAATTCGGCCTAGAGGAATTGCTTGATGATTCGAGCGTCAAGGACTTAAATCGTTTCTTCTCCTACGAGAGCGAAACCGCCAAGTTCTTGCTCCGTCAGTTGAAGCTCTCCCACGAAGCTCGGGTCAATACCTTGCTCTTCGCTGGTAGCACCCCCTTCACCACGGCTGACCAAAGCGCGGCAGTTGCCTACACCCAAGCGAACATCGCCACTATCGATGTAGCTCGTGATGTGGCAGCGGCTAAACTTGCTCTCGGCAAGCTGGGCTACGAAGCCAACTGCGTTGCAATGAATGCCGATGTGTTTGAGTTGATCAGACGCTCAACGCTCCTCCAGAATCAGTTCTTCGGAGTTATCTCGAATACTGGTGCTCGCTTATTGAATGAAGCTGAAATTGCGGCGGCCTTGGGAGTTCAGAAACTCCTTGTTGGTCGTGCGGCAATTAACACGGCAGGCAAAAACAAGAGCTACTCCGGCTCATTCGCAATCAGCTCGGCCAAGGTTATCGTAGGCCAAGTGGCGGGTGGCGAGTTCACCGCTGGTGGAATCGGACGCACCTTGGTCTGGTCGGGTGACTCGGCTGGTGGTTTCGTCTCCGAAAGCTATCGTGACGAAGCTCGCCGTAGCCAAGTGTTGCGTGTGCGTATGAACACCGACGAAGTCGTCATTGATGCCAATGCGGCTGTTCGTATCACCACAAGCTTCGCCTAAAGAATTGTTGGTTCATTGAAGAAGGGGGAGTGAGGGAAACCTTGCTCCCCCTTTTTCTTTTAATTGACATCCCTCTTTAATTAGAAATCCTTGTAAGAATGAAAATACCTGTCTCCCTTTACCTAATAGCTGGCAATGAAGAATCACACATCAAGCGAGTCATTGAATCATTTAAGCCCATCGCAGAAGAGATTATTGTTTGTATGGCTGGGGGGTCAGCTACGCCAGACAAGACAGAGGAGATCGCTCTTTCCTTGGGTGCTAAAGTCATTCATTACAAAAACAAAAAAACTGATTGGCCTCACATAGACGATTTTGCTTCTGCTAGAAATAAAGCCCTAGATGCCTGTAAAAACGAGTGGTCTATTTGGGTAGATGCCGATGATGTAATGGCAGAGGATGGGGAGAGGGTTTTACAAGAAGGACTGGAACAAGCAGAGAAAGTAGGGGCTGAAATTGTTTGCTTTCGATATCTAGTTGAAAATGCCGGGCTGAATCCTATTAGGGAGATGGCCTTGCGGAAGGGGTGCGGGAGATGGAGGAACAGAGTCCACGAAGCCCTTGAGCCGAACGACAAGAACAAGCTCCTTGCCATAGATAAAATCTTCCGAATCCATAGGCCGATTACTAGCAAGGCAGATTCCGCAGACCGCAATCATCGCATCCTAGCCGATGAGCTTCTCTCCACCCCCTTCAACCTTTACTACCAACACCAAGAGTTTTTCTTGAGGGGACAAGTGGATAAGGCGGTGGAGGTTGGTGAGAGGGCGTTAGTATTCCCAGACCTAGACGAAACTCTAAAATATGAACTGCTTTGCAATCTAGGAAGATGTTCCCCCACAGAAAAGAGAATGAGATATCTGGGGGAAGCGATTGCGGTGAATCCTATCCGCAGAGAGGCTTACTTTTATTTAATGGCAGAATACTCGGCACGAGGAGATTGGCCGAAGGCTTGGCACGCTGGTCGGGCGTGTATGGCGATGCCTAAACCCAACCTACACTACTGGAATCAAGTTCACGCAATTTATGACTGGCAAGCCCTCGATGGTTATCGGATGGCCTCAGTTTGCTACGGCCAAAAGGAGGAGGCTCAAAAGCTGGCAAATATGTATCCCAAGCCAAAGATCAGCGTAGTTCACGCCACTAGAGGGAGACCTCACATCGCATTTTCAAGAAAGATGCAATGGCTGGCTTTAGCGAAAGAACCCCTAGCGATTGAGTGGTTGTTTATGGTTGACCACGATGAAGCGGTTGATTATACCCCGCACGATGGGAAGCGAGTCAATCCGGGGGGGATTGTGAACGCTTGGAACGAGGGGGCAAAAATAGCCAAGGGGGATGTTATTATTCAAATGAGCGATGATTGGAGTCCACCGAGATACTGGGATGCCCTAATTTTGAGCAAGATCGACAACCTAGAGGCCGAAAGGGTGCTGGCAGTATCAGATGGCCTCCGAACCGACAAACTGCTCTGTATGGCTATCCTAACGCAAAAGAGGCTACGCAAGCAAGGGGGCAATATGTTTCACCCATCCTATCAAGAATCAGACGGCATTTATTCCGATAACGAGTTCACGGATAGAGCCTATGCCGATGATGTGGTGATTGAGGCAAGGGAATTAGTATTTAGGCACGAGAACCCAATGTTCGCCGGAGGCAACCCCGATCAGCAACTAAAGAACCATAACAAGCCGGAGTTCTACGAGAAAGGAAAGGCAATCTATGAAAAACGCAAAGCAGATAATTGGGTGTAGGAAATCAAAAAAAGGGGAAGATACCAAGGGGCTTGGTATAATTAAATTCGGAAAGTCTCGCCCCGACCCCACCAAGTATGTGAAGGTTGATATTACCTATGACGAAAAAGCAGAGAAAGACTTGTATGAGTGTGGGATGTTGGCATTAAAGCACGACAAGGAAGCAGTAATTCAATATGTGATTGTGAAGGCTCTTACTGGATACGCAAAGTGCAAGAAATAAGTATCCACGACCCATTCGGCCAAGCCCTTGCAAAGTACAGCGAGGGATTAGATGTTGGCCTAGAGATCGGGGGAGGAACTGGGGACGGTTCGACTCAATGTATTAGAACCAGAAAGCTATTCAGCATTGAGAACCACCCCGACCGCATCGGCAGGCACTCGATGAACCTATCTGCAAGGGGAGGCGTTTCGGTCAATGGAACGGCAACCCTATCAAAGCTATGGATGAACAAGAACGACATCGAAGAGTTTTACCGAACTACCAAAACAAACCTCAATCAATACCCCATCGAAACAGTTCTAGGCTGGCACAATGTCTGCCTAGAAACCGCCTTTCCCTATTCAACCAACGCAATCGAGGACATCCACTTTGAGCATAATGTGGATTTCAACTTTGTTCTGATCGATGGCTCGCCTTTCTCTGGTGAGGCTGAACTTCGTTGTGTAAGGCCTTTCCTAGCAGAGAAAGCCATCATCGCCCTAGACGATGTGAACGATATTAAGAATTGGGCTAACTACCACAAGCTAAAGGGATTTGCGGAATTGCTCTGGGAGGATTGGTCTGTGCGTAATGGTGCGGCCATCTTCCAGTTATGAATCACATATACGAGGATGAGTGCTTTGGAGAACAATGGTTCACTTATCCTAGCGTGTATCGCCTAATGGTTGATAAGTGCGAGCCAAGCGGAACTATCGTAGAGCTTGGAGCTTGGAAGGGCAGAAGCTCGGCATTCCTTGTAGTTGAGGCAAAAAACAAAAGCCCAAACATCGACATTCACATTGTAGATACTTGGCTTGGCTCGGAAGAGCACACCGAGGAAATGAAGGACAATTTATATCAAAAGTTCAAATCCAATATGAATAGGCTAGATGGATTATATAAAGAACATAGAATGACAACCAATGAGGCAGCTCATCTTTTTAAGGATGAATCTTTAGATGGGGTTTTCATAGATGCTGACCATAGCTATGAGGCAGTAAAAAAAGATATTGCCGATTGGATTCCCAAGATTCGCAGGGGTGGAATTTTGGCTGGACACGATTACATACAAACATTTGGTGGTGTTGTTCAAGCAGTAAATGAGTCGTTCCCAAATATGGATTTTATGGTTGAAGAACAATGTTGGATAAAACAATGCTAACCATCTTTACCATCGTCCTCAATGGGATGCCCTTTATCGAGAGGCATCTTGCAGAGTTTCAAAAGCTCAAGATTCCTTGGAGATGGAGGATTGTCGAAGGAGTTAGCGAGCCTCTTGGATGCACCCGCTGGTGCAAGCAAGTTCCCGACAAATGGCACAACGACTTCAAGAGCATAGATGGAACGCACGAATATCTACAAAGCATCCAAGGCGGGGATGTTATCATTCACAGCCAAGGCAAGGCATTTAGTGGGAAGCTAGAGATGATTCAGCAAGCCCTATTCGGCGTAGATAATGGCGTTGTTATGGAGGTGGACGCTGACGAGATGTGGAGAGCAGAACAGATCGAGGGGATTTATGAGTGTCTCAAGGGAGCAGAGGATGGGGCAACGATGCAGTTTCATTGCAACTTCTTTGTTGGGGAAAATAAGCGAGTAGTTACCAGAGAGGGCTATGGCTCAAACTGGTATGAATGGATGAGGGCTTGGAAATGGGGTAAGAATGTATGTTTCACCAGCCACGAACCCCCCCGCCTAAACATCCAGTCTAGGCTAGTTCCAAGGGGAGTGACTGAAACTTGGGGGCTAGTATTCAATCACTATGCCTACGCAATTCAGAAGCAAGTTGAGTTCAAGGAGGATTTTTATGGGTACAAGGGATTGGTGGATGGGTGGAAGGAATTACAAAAGACTATCGGCCCAGTTCGATTGAGCGAATACTTCCCACACCTACACGATAAGAGCGTAGCCGATGACTGCTAAAACAATCAAATACTCCCAGAGGCTAGGAGACATCATTCGTTGCCTCCCAGCTTGCAAATATCTAGCCGACCAAGGCCACGAGGTGTTCGTGGATTGCTTGCCCCAATACCACGGCATCTTTGAAATGGTTTCTTATGCAAAGGCTGGAAGCAAGGGCGATGTGATAGACCTTGAGATTTGGCCTAACAAATACCAAGAATATCGTTTCTCAAACAAGACTTGGACAGAATTCGTCTATGCGCACCCAGAGATTAACAAGGCCGACCCGACTAATATCCTTTTTGATAAGCTAGACAATGAACCCGCCAAGGGATTACCGGAAGTCTATAATATGGTCGCCCCCTTTGGGATAAGCCAAGGCGAGAAACAAGACCCATTAAAAATTATTGTTGAGGCTAGAAATAAGGCTGGCGCGTATAGCTTCATAGTTTTAGCACCAGAAGGATTCAAGATTAGTGGACTCCAGACCTATACAGCCCCAAGTGTCCTCGAAATGGCAAAGGCAATTAGGGGGGCAAAAGAGTTTTATGCAATCAATTCTGCACCCATGACCATCGCCGCCGGTGTTAGGAAAGAGAAAAAGGTTATATTTTACCCACAAAAGATTGAACCATTTGATAAGGATAATCTGTTTATTTGGGACAGCGTAGAGTTAAATTGACATAAGGGGTGGGTTTATGGCGGGGACTATCGACACCACTTATTTTGCAAATGACCTCAACTTTATGATTGGGGATATGTTCACGGTTGTCACCGGACTAGGCTCGTCAGCCGTCTCGGCATCGGTAACAGATTTGACCGTTGCCTCGGAGCTGGATATTGGGGGCGAGGTAATCAAGGTGACGCAAAGCCTAACTGTCCCCGCCTCGGCCATCTCCTCGCCCGTAACGATTGGGGCGTTGATTACCGTGGGGACTGCACAGAGAATGATTGCTGGCTTTCAACAGAGCGTGGACGGCGTTAGCTTTACTATCGAAGTGGCTGACCCGACAACCTAATGACCTCGATTGAGAGGCAGTTAGAAGAAAGCCTAGCGACTGCCTTGTCGGGGGTTAGTGGGGTTAATATATTTAAGAGCGACACCGAGGGGGCAAGATTACTGCCTAGCGTTGTCATTCAAGTCTCAATCGGCTCAGAGGAGATTATACCCTATTCTGGCGTGTTTCGGTGCCCTGCAACCATCACTTACAGCACAAGGGCAGACACAACTACGAGGGCAGAACTAGACTCAAAGTTTAACGAGATTCTCCAAGTGATGTATCAAAGCCCGAACCTAGCAAGCGTTTTGACCACCGCCACCCTCAAGGTCTTTCTTGCCAATGTAACCTCAGAAAGCCCAGAGATTAAGTCAGAAAACAGAACTTGGTCGAAAAGCCTCTCCCTAGACATCAGTTGCACCAGTATATGATATCCCCCCAGTTTAAGATTGAGGACGCTCTAGCGGCCATCCTAGCTCCAATTTCGGGGCTTAATGTGTTCACTTCAAATAGAAGGGGCGCAAGATTGTTCCCTTTTGTTACCATCCAAGCATCGCTTGGGGCGCAACAGATTATCCCCTACTCTGGGGTATTTGAGGTAGGAGTGGATATTGCCTACTCAGATTGCGCAACCCTAACCAGCCAAGCCAACTTTGACTCAACCTACTTCGACATCTTTCAAAAGCTCTACTCCGACAACAACACCCTAGTCAACAAGGTTCAAGATAATGTTACCGATCTGAAGGTATTTATGGGCAGAATCACAAGCCAATCCCCCACAATACGAGCAGACAAAAGGGCTTGGCAAAGGGGGTTAACCCTGTCGTTTATCGTTACCCCAGATGAAAACGCCGATGGTTTGAGAGAATACGATTTCTCGGACGCCCTCAACAGCTTCTACCTCGGCACGATTTAACAAGGATATTGAGATATGGCACTTTCAATTTTAGACGGCAATCAGTCAGCAACAACGCTCTCAACCATTGTAACGAGCGGGCAACACATTCCAGCTCACACGGTTGTCTCTTTAGGCACTCAAGCCATTGCAAACATCACAAGTGCAATCAGCGGGACGAGCGTGTGTGTAGGCTCAATCTCTATCTCTGGCACGCCTAGCGTTACTGGTTCAGTATCAGTTCTAAATTTCCCTGCTTCACAATCTACCACCTTTGGGGCGGTTACTGGAAGCGTGTCGGTGTTAAATTTCCCTGCCTCTCAGTCAGTAACTTTTGGGGCTACAACTGGAAGCATTTCGGTACTAAACTTCCCAGCCTCTCAAGCCGTTACCTTCGGCCAAGCGATTGTCTCTGCTTCAAATATAACTGGCCTAAATAATTCAGTTGGCACGGATGCAGGCACACCAACTTCAACAAACTTTATTAAAATTGGAGGCCACCAAGACGGCTCAAACTCAGTAGAACATATCGTTCATGTTTCGGCTGGTGGTGCGATGAAGGTGGATGCAAGCGATTCAACTGTCACCTTTGGAACGATTAGAGGAACAGTCACTATTGGAAACTCGGTAACGATCAGCTCCCTCCCCGCCATCTCTGGCACGGTAAGCATGGCCTCTCAAATTTATGGGGAGAGCACTAACAAATATGCGATTCGTTCTGGCGTAGCATTTACTGACGGAGGAGACCTTTTCGATGTTACCGATACAAGACCACTCCCTGTATGTATCAATGACACCAGCGGGAATAGCTACGGAACTAGTGAAAATCCATTAAAAGTATCTGGCACAGTCACCATTGGAGCGGGCACGGCTCAGATCGGCTCAGTCACCGCATCGATCAGCGGGACGGTTCCCATCAGCATCTCCTCCGTCACGGTTGGAAATAGCGTCACCATTGGCTCGCTCCCTGCAATTAGCGGCACGGTAACGGCAAATGCTGGAAATGGTTTTACAAACGCAGTAGAAGTTGGCCTTTTTGACTTTATATCAAACGAAGGTGTTATGCCCATCTCTGGCACAGTCACCGCCAACACCTTCGCCGTTCAAGGCACGGCAGTAACCACCTCTAACTTTACCAGCACCACCGCCTCTACCGTGCTGGCCTCCTTCAACGCGACAAGGGAAGTGCTGACGATTTTTAACGAGGGGGCGGGTAACCTCCATATCTGTGCGGGGGCAACTTGCACCACCATCGCCTATCAAGTGCGGCTATCGGCAGGGGATTACTACGAGGTTCCGAACCACCAGACGACGATCACCCACTCGGCAGTATTTGCGACCGCAGGCACGGCGCGGGTGACGGAAGTCAGTTAAGGAGGGGAAAATGGCCCTCGTTAAGAATCCTAGCAACATCGATAGCTTCTTGTTTTCCACAGGAAGAACAAGAGCGTTTCGGGTTGGTATGGCTGGTTCTTATTTTAAGAGTGCTGGAGTTGGAGCTACTGCTACTGGTGGCAATACTCTTGGATTTAATTTAAGCATAAACGCTGGGTCTGCTGCTGCTGGAACAGCAAAAGTTGGATATTTCGACCCAACCGCAGCACTAATGACAGCAAGTGCAGGAAAGATTGATTACTCAAAGAGAATTAGATTCTCAATAGGCGGGATGATGTACATTGGTAGTACAAATTCTGTTATCAGAATTGTATTTGGTGGAACTGGAAATTCAGTTGACGCACCAGCAGCAGGAGCAAATGGACTAACAATTAAAGGATTTGGTGCTGAATTTGCCCTTCAATCTGGGGTGATACAAGCAAGGTTAATAGGGTTTAATGCTTCATATTTAACTCCGACTTCTTACACAACACTTACAAATGGATTTGGACTTGTCGCATCTGATAACCGATTCTTTGGTGTTGTGATAGAATCCGATGGTGCTGGAAACATTTATCTTTATGGTGCAGACTCATCAATAAATCCAAACATTAACATTGGGCAATCACCTCTTTTAACTCTTACTGGTGGACCAACAAACGACACCAGCACAAATAGATTTGGGCCAGAAATTCAATGTTCAAACAATGCGAGCGTAGCACCGACAGCCAGCCCTTCAGCAATTTTACAATCAACCTATTACTTAATAGACGTACAATAATGCCCCTCCTCCTCATCACCCTCTTGCTCTGCTCCTGCTCGCCACGCCCAGCGGATAACACAGGACTGCCAAACTACAGCGATATGCAAGCCGCCGAGGACGCAGGGCAAACGCCAAGCAAGTAGAGCCGGTATGATGCACCAATATACTTATGAGGATTTTATGTCCTCGCTCAAATGGCTTGAGGCCGAGGGCTACATAGAGAAGTTCTACGATAACAACGGCGATCTATGCGTCCGAATCTGCGAAGGAGCAGAGGATTGTGAGGTATGAGTGCAGACCAAGTGGCTGATTTGAGGGAGAGGCTCGCCCGGATTGAAGAAAGGCAGACAAGTATAATTCAGATTTTAGAAAGGCACACTAGCGAGTTGGCTCAATGGACAGCCAAGATTAACAGCAAGGTAGATACCCTAGAGAGGGAGTCGCACACCATCAAAACTAAGCTATGGTTGGTTGCGCTAGTGTCGGGGGCGGTCTTTTCTACAATCTGGGAACTGATTAAAGTGCGGGTGTTCCCACGATAATTTGACATAGGCAAATAGCAAATGGCCGCCACAAGTATTGGACTTACCGGAATTGCCTTTGGACTCGCCGCTGAAACTGGCGTTGTTATCCAGAGCTTCTCGCTTACACAGACCGCCGAAACAACGGAAGTCTCGAAGCACGATGGCACACACTCAGCAGTAGCGTTCTCTGCCTTTAAGCGAAATGTGAGCCTTTCTGGTAATTGTAGTGCTTCGGTTGCTAGCTCTGGAATTGGACAAGCCCTTGCCCTTACTGGCAATACAACGGCAGTTTCAAGTGGCAGTTATTTCGTTACCGATGCTTCATTTACGGAAGCCTCTGATGGATTCAAGAGTTTTGACCTCTCCGCAACAGCCTATACAGGGTTAAGCACCTAAACTTTATGGCCGCAACAATCATCGGAAATAGCACAGACCTAGCCTTTGGTATTGGCTCGGCACAAACTGGAATGGTGATTCAATCCATCTCATCCTCGGCCTCGGCTGATGCGGTTGAGCTAAAGAACAAGGGCGGGGATGTGACTGCGGTTGTGTTCCGCAACAAGAAAGTCACCCACTCGGTTGAGGGTGCTTTCACAACCTTTAGTGGGAGCGTTGGGGCAACAATCACAGTATCTAACGGAAGCAACTACGATCTTTCTGGTGCGGCTTATGTTACAGAAATCGCAAGGAATCGTAGTGCAGACAACTTTGAGACGGTATCTTTCACGGCAGTTCGATACGATGGCATAAGTTAGTTTTAACCTAGAAATCCCTATGCAAGAAAAAATCCTTTATACTCGCAACATAAAACTAGCCTCGGTTCTCGCCACCTTTGGCATCCCCTTTCGAGAAAGCGAGCCGATGGCGGTCGTTGAGGACGCAGACAACGGCAACAAAAGGAGCGTCACCTTCTTCTTTACCGACCTTCCCAATGGCCTTGGGGGGCGGTTGGTTGAGTTATGGGAGAAGGGCTGGTCAGCCATCACCAACTATGACGACCCCCTAGCCTACTGCCGAGCTGTGTTAGAGAATCGTGAGCGTCTCCTAGACGCAATCAATAACGCCACCCCGCTAGTCAAAAAGCAGTTTGGGAAAGCCACCCTGCTAGTCAGCAAGAACGCCTCCCCAGAACTGCGAAAGAAACTGAGTAAATACCTATGAACCTCGACCTCCAAAAAGACGAAGAAATCCTAAACAAATCCCTCGATAAATCCTTTGTGATAACCGAGAGGGCTTTCAAGGGTAGCAGGCTGAATAAGTTTAGCCTAGGGACAAGAATCATCATCAACCAGATTCGAGAGGATAGCGATACCACAGAGTTTTTCATTTGGTCTACCCTTTACTGCCTAACCCGCCAACGAGCCGACCTTGTAAAATTAGCGTGGGACAAGGCCAAGTTCCGAGAGGCGGTCTTGGATTGGTCTGATGAGTTTGTGGAGGCAGACTTTATGGAGGGCGTAAAGATTGTGGATGAGATTTTCAATGAGCTTGCTGATGCAAGGGTGCAAGCCAGCGGAGGGAACGAACCCCCAAAATAGTTCAGCCAGCCGGGATTGCTTCGCTCGTCTGGCTATTCGCAAAGGAGTTCGGTTGGACGGCAGAGCAAATAGTTTGGGAGATGGCAGAAGTGCAACTCGTTCAGCTTGAACACGCTATAATGATAAACAGGGGAATCAGCGTTCGCAGGCACAACAAGAACGCCACAAACATTATCGATAGTCTCCTTGACGAAGGACAATAGATTTATGCTTACGAAGTTCAAGCTAGACACAACCGACTTCAACAAGACGATTGATCGATATGTGCAAGAGAGAAATGTGGACTTTGTGAAAGAAGCAAACAAAAGAGCCGCCAACATTATAATGAAGGCGATGAAATATACCAAGAGAACAAACCCCGCTAGGGTAGTTGCAGAGCTAGGAGCGATTGAAAAAGTTCGGCTTTTAAAAAGCGGGAAAGAAACTAAGGCAAAAAAGAATCGTGAGTTCTACAAGGGAACTCCGGCGGGGTATAAGATATTTAATTGGAGGCGAAAGTTTAGGCCAGAAAGTTTGCCCCCCAAACTGCGAGGAGGCGGTCTGGGCGGGGAAAAGATGGGAGTTCTTTACAATAGTTTTGTTAAATCAGCCAAGAGGTCTTGTGCCTATGTAGTGGCTGGGTGGTTGCCAGCATTAAATATATATAGGGAGATCGGGGTAAAGCTAGGAAAACAAGAAGCGGGACAAAAGAGATCGCCATCCCCCAGAACATCAGCAGGCAAGGGGTACGCAAGACCAGCCTTTGCAACCAAGGATTTTATTAAGACAACATTCGCTAACGCAGTCAATGGGATTGACAAAATTGGGCGTGCCCCGCTTCGCCTCGCCATAAGGCTAGAAGAACTTGATATGAAACAGTATATAGAGAAAAAGGAGCAGGAAAGGCTTAACAAGCTCCGAAGGTAATATGTCGTTCATTCTCCAAGGCGAAGTAGTTATTGACGGACGCAAGGGGACGACCGCCCTCAAGGATATTCAGAGAGAGGCGAATCGTACTTCTGACACATTCCGCAAGGCGGGCGGTTCTACCGAGCGATTGGGCAAAAGCCTTTTATCCCTTGGCCTAAACGCTGGGCGTGCGGGGACAGCCTTGGGGTCGTTGACTAGGCTTGGGGCTGGGGGTCTGTTTGGTGCGGCGGTTCTTGGCTCAATCAATAAGTTTGGAGAAACAGTCAAACAAGCCTCGACAGACTATTATGATTCACAAAAGGCACTTGCAGGGGCATTTGAAACATCCTTTAGAAGCACATCAGTTGAACAAGCACAAGCAGGACTAGAAAAGACAGAGGACACGATTGAGTCTTTGCGAGGCAAGATCACCCAGCTTGGTGCATTTGGCGGGATATTGAAAGGCATCGAGAAGTTCACCGGGATAAATCTTGGCGTAGGAGATACAGAGAGGACGCTAAAACAAGCTCAAGGCCAGCTTGTCTTTCAAGAGAAAATCTTAAAATTAAAACAAAAAGAAAAAGACCTAACTGACAAAATTGAAAAAGAAACAAGAACTAAAATAAATGCTTCAAAAACCGATCAAGAGGCTTTGAAGTATCTAAAGGAAACAACGGGAGGAAGAGAAATACTTGCAGACCTAGCCAGAGAAGATCTTAAACAAGCAGTTGCGTTGAGAGATGAAAACTCAAAAATTCTCGAAACTCTTATTGAAACTAATCGTGAGGGGAACAATAAAGAACAAATCAATGCACGAATCATAAAATCTGCCGAACTAGAACTTGAAATATACAAATCACAAAACAATGTGATTAGGGCACAGAAGGCAGAGAGGGCGGCAGATGCAAAGCGATCACAAGAGGCTGGTGGTGGTCTATTGGGAGCAAGCAGATCGGGGCAACAAGCCCTCGAAACGGCAAGGAAGGTAAGGGCTAGGGAAAACAAGATAGCCGACTTTAAGACTCAAGATAAGGTTTTCGGTGGTATGCAAGAAGAGGAAAACAAGAAACGAGCAAAGCAAGGGTTGCCCCCGATTAGTCGTATGGGCATTATGGAAAGAGAGGCCGCCAAACAAGCCGCCGGCGAAGCCCCTAGCCTATCAGAAAAATTACTTGCAGGGCAGACAGGACAAAGCCCGGCACAACTAGCCGCAGAACAGGCAAAGGGCGGTGGAGGGGCAGACTCACAAAAGCAACTCCTTGATGCCATCAATGAATTAAACAAGAAGCTACCAGCCGCCGTAGCACAATAAGGACTTACAATGGCAACTACAATTATATCAAACATATCTTCTTTTGACTTTGAGCCGGACATCCTAACGGACAATGGCAGAGACGGAATCACCTCATTTCAGTTTTCTATTGTTGGGGGGTTCTCTGCCCTCAACTCCAGCTTCTCGCTGGGGGAAAACATAAGCGGAGTACCAGACCAACCACCCGGCAACTTTAAGGTTGTCAGAAGAAATCTGAGCCATATCGCAGGGGATGTCAGCAATGGCCTATATCGTGTGCAGATAAC
>Ga0209552_1000134_pt1 | contig 23160 bp, 23 predicted proteins | sample LauGreFaBDMM15SD_2_FD_188214 | JGI IMG/M metagenome (GOLD analysis project Ga0209552, IMG submission 188214) | Freshwater lake microbial communities from Lake Michigan, USA - Fa13.BD.MM15.SD (SPAdes) (version 2) | ecosystem: Environmental > Aquatic > Freshwater > Lake | place: Lake Michigan, USA... | reverse complement strand
CAACAGCACACTTTTACAAATTAGCCTAGCAAAGTGTCGTAGCACTTGTTAAACAATTTTTGCATTTCCGTTTCGTTTAGTTGCGGAAACTGTTGTTTAAGTTCCGCGGACAAAGCATCGGTAAACGCAACCTCGGCTGTCCAGTAAGCGTCCTCGCCGTTGTGCAACGAATCCGTAAATGCTTGTTGTGCTTGGTCGTGTAACGCTACAACATCGTCGCTTACATTTACTGCGACTTTGTTTTTTACAATTTGTGCAAAAGTTGTATACATATGAATCTCCCTTTGTATAAACAGCGTATTTTGCGAAGTGCTTTTTACTGTCTATGTCTAATTATAACACCAAACCCAATTTGTGTCAATTTATTGACCCTACTGCTGTCATGGGTATTGTGCTTTGAACCAAACACAGTCAATGCCATTTGCCACCAAATAACCTACTTGATCTAGGTCACTTTCCACAAAGTTAGCGAGTGCCAACTCTTTTAATATTTTTAGTTTATGTTCTTCAGGTTTCATATTATTGATATTGGCATAAACCATTTTAGGTGGATTTTTCAAATGTCTATAACACCAAGCCCATATTAACTTTGGACTACTGCGACCAGTAATGATTATCCAATTATGTTTTGGTTCAAATACGGGATTTATACTTAACCAAACCCGTTCAAATAATCCCTGTTCAATATCCACATAATCCAAGTCCGGAACTATTACTCCGTCAAAATCAAATGCTTTCATCACGGCTCCTAATATAGGGTTTATATTGTTTCATTATACCTGGCACTGTTGTTGCAAAATAATCTAAATTAATACCCGTTAATACTTGATTTTTAATGGATAATGGAGTTTTAACATTATCTGTAAATAAAACCCCGAATTTATATGTTAACTCGGGGTAATTCAGCATAAATGCTGTTATTTCTTGGTAAGTTCTACCTTCAACAATATTATCGTCTATAATGACGATTTTCTTAGAATCCTTGTTACTTAGGCATAACTCACGGTTATTTAGATTCAAATAACCTAAATGTTTAATATCTAATAATTGGCTGATCCAAGCGGCATATGGTAATCCGCTTCTACTTACTCCAACTATTTCATCGGGATTATATTGTTTGACTTTATGTGCGAGTATGTTAAGATACGCTAACATTTCCCCGTAGTGCATGTGTCTTTTTTGCATATTTGCTCCTTTTGTGTATTATACTGCCAAACCCAATTTCAGTCAATTTATCACCAAATACCCATTTGACCTATGTGGATATTTGGTAAAAAAAGCCCCAACTGTTGCCAATTGGGGCTGTGTATATAACAAATTAAACACACAGACTAGTTATCACAATAGTCTGTATAATCATCCGCCTCTGGCTGATGATTTAGGACAAACCCTCGGGGTAGGCCCACGACTTTGATGAATTTCTCATCTCCGTCAAAATATTTATGTTGTAGATTCGCATAATATCCTGTTTGCCAAAGTCTTTCTTCTATGGTCAAACCCTGTGTTCTAATTTTTTCTTCACGCTCTTTTGGCAACAATGTTTTTACTGGCCTAATGGGTTTGGCACGACTATAACGCCAAACTGCCTGCGGTTGTAGTTTCAACATTTCACGATTGAACAATATTGCCTGCAGTTTTTCTTCAATGACATACAAGCTAAACCAACCTGACAAACTGGGATGCTGACTGGAATAAAACACTGAGTTTTGTATAAACTTTAAGTCGTGTGGCTTGTCATCATAGACAGCAAAGTTATAGTTGTCTGGTTCTACTCCATGTGTTTGTCTATGGTCGTTGTCCGCGGGTGACCAACCAGTTAATATTGCCACGCTGACTCTGGGATCTGGCAGTCTACTGATATTCTTATCAATAAACTGCCAGTCTGGATGCTGTCTAAAATGCTTCATCAACTATTTAACAAGCAAAACTGTTTTATAGTTTGACGACAAGATATCCTATAAATCCCAGCACAGCAGTGACAATGACGCCAAATGTAGCAATCATTTGAGTTTGTTTACTGGAATTTTGACGCTCCAGTAACAGTCTAATTTCAGCAAAGCCCGCTGCAGTTTGAACTTTGAGGTCTGCGACAGCACTTTCAATCTTGGCAATTCTGGTTTCAACTGCATGGATTTTCTCCTCTAGTGCGTTATACCTTTCGGTGCATAACTGCACATGTAGGTTCAAATCTTCTGCTTCTGTTTTTGCCTGTGCCATTCTTTGAATAGTGCGTTGTGTGTTAGTAACCATATCACTTGCGGCCTGGTCGTGGCTTTTTACGATTTGTCTTAGTTCTCATTCCGCGTTCTGGTAATTGTCTTTGATATTTCATAGTTTTCTCCTTAAAAGTATAAATCCTTTATACTGCATCACCTGCATATTTTGCGTTGGCATATATATCAACGCAATTGACTTCAAACATTGCTCTTGCTCCATTGCTAATAGTGGCTGCGTGATCCAAGGCAGTGTTGCCATTATTAATAATTACCAATGCGTTGGAATTGATACTGCCACCACTGTTGTTATAAACCATAATATCAAACACAGCATTTTCACTTGCGACTGTTAGGTTGCTGACATCAATTGTAGTTGTGCCACTGCCTGCTGTGATTTCTAAAATAATACTATTCATTGCTGTGACAGCAGGAGTATATGTGCCACCTTTGGCCACTGTTGCTGAAGTAATAGTAGTTCTAACTGGCGTTGCAAATTTAGCACTGGTTGAATTGAACACAGCGTAGTCTGTGCCAGCACTACTTTCTAATGTAATAGTATCACTGGTAATAGTTGAACTACTATTACTTAAACTTAATGTAGTTGTTGGTGTTACACTGCTAACAGCAGTTGTGGCAAACACCAATTTACTTGGACTTGATGTCAATGACCAGTCTGCCGCACACTGTGCTGTAATATTAGCAGTTTTAGTTTGAATTTGACTGCTAGTAAAAGAACTACCAGCAAGAGTAGGTTGTGCATTAATTGGACTACTAATTGTGCCATTTCTATTACCACTAAATGTAATTTCACCCACTTGGTCATTTAATACATTTGGAATAGCGTTGATAGTTCCATTAACAGTATTAAAACCACCACGGAAATTACGCAGATTCAAATTAAATGTGTTTGGATTGCTAAATGCAACTATAACTCTATTCAAGTCAGTGCCATCAGTCAAGCCAGTAACGGCTGTGGTCAATGCACTGTCACTGGCTAAAGTAATGTTGTTGACATCAACGATTGTAGCAACATAATAAGCAGTGCCTGCTACAAGTCCGCTGGTGCTACCAGTATTAGGTGATATAGTATCACCAATTTTCAAATTGTGATAAGGAATAACCAATGTATTACCGCCTGTGATTGCTGTCATTAAACGCAATCTATCAGTAAAACTATAGATCTGTGGACTAAAACCAAATTGTCCACTGTTGAATTCAGTGATCTCTGGTGTTAAACTAAGTGTTCTAATACGATTGCTGGGAGTATATACACGACTTTTTGCCGCTTGGTCAAAGGCCATACCCATACCAGCACTCATAGTAGAATATGTAAAGGTATCTGACAAAGCAAGTGGTATAGTAACACCCTGGAGTGTATAAGTTCCTTCTGCTCCCAACAAACCATTGGCATTGGTAGTTGTTAGTTGATTAAGGATAAAAGGAGTTCCTGTTCTTAGTAATGGAGTGGTAGCAGTGTTAGCAGTAACTTGAAAACCATTAAAAATATAATTCTTAATAGTTCCTGCCACAGTTTGACTGCCAGTTGTTGTGTTGGCAAATGTCACAGATGTTGAAGTGCAGGACAATACTTGATAAGTGCCATTGTATCCCGTGGGCGTAACACCTTCAATGTTGATTAAACCACCAGCTAAGAATGGAGGACTTGCTGTAGCGTTGGCTGCAAATGTTAATGTAGCCACAGTGCCAGTTCCACTTGCCGCAGTGGTAGCAGTTGTGCTGACACTGCTGACTGTTAATACACTACCAGTTGTGCAAGTAGCACTGAATGTGCCTAGATCAATTTTTCTGTGATTTTCTGTGGCATTGAATGCAAACTGTTGTGGAGGGAAACGATAATTGTCAGTGGTAAAATTACTGGCAGCTGTTGTGCCTGCTGTTGCACCAGTTGAACTACCCAAAATATTGATAAAACCAGGCACTGTCATTGAACCTGTGGCAGTGCTGTTATAAGTTATCTGTGTAGTTGATGAAGTAATAACTTGGTAAGTTCCATTATACGCTGTGGGAACTACACCAGATATAGTAATCCAAGCACCCACATTGGCTGGAGTTGAACCTATACTGGCATAAGTTAATGTTGCTACACTGCCAGTGCCACTTGCGGCAGTTGTAACAAATCTTGAGCCTGCCACTGATGCATCAGTGGCACTGCCCAAATTTGACTGTAAATAGAATGCACCTAAGAAGTCACCTGTTTGATTTGGTAATGGAGCACCTATTGTTCCACGAGCCGCTTCATATTGAATAACACTTTGTCCGCCAGGTGTGTTTGTGCTTTCTGCACCATATGTTCTAAAGTTTAACCAAGTGTCTTGGTTCAAAGAATTAGCATTACTTAAACTAACGCCTTTAACACCAATATTTTCAAATAATAATAAACTTCCAGTAGTAGTGCCTGTTGCACTACTAGAAAAACTTACACTGTTTGGTGTGCTGGCGGTAACAGTTTGAACTCCTTGATAACCTGCAGCCACAGTGTTTACTAATACTTTGGCACCTACCTTGAATGGCACTGGATATTGTGGATCGCTGAATGTTAGTCCAGTTGTAGTTCCTGCTGTGGTTGTAATAGCACCACCACCCAAGGTAGCACTTAATGTAAATGTTGTTGTGCCGTTTGTTGCAATGATAAAATATTGCGTGGGATTGGTATAGCCTGTGATACTGCCTGTGCCTGACAATGTGCCTGCAATATATACACTGTCACCTACAGCAAATATTGTGTTGCCATATAAATTACTGCAACTGAACTGACCTGCTGTGCCAGTAATTGCAACATTCAATAATGCACCCACTGGAGTAAAGAATACTGTGGCAGTTGATCCTGTGCCGCTGGCACTGGTAATCGTAGGAATAAATGTTGAATGGAAACGACGAGTAGCATCATAAGCACCAGTGCTGGCATTGGCTGCACCATTGTAGATTGGCAGACCTGATATTAAACTACCATCTCTGCTTAATTTAACATTGTTGTTGACATTAGTCACTGAACTTGCTGTAGCATTGCCAATGTTAGTTGTAGTTGCCGCACCACCAATGTTTAGTGTGGTTGCTGTTGTGTTGAGTAAATTACCAGTTGTTTGTGTAGTTATAACATCACCACCGTTAACAGTTAAGTCACCAACTACTGTAACATCTGCACCACTTAGCGTTAACGCTGTGGCACTGCTTGATTTAATGTCATTACCAGTAACAGTTAAGTCGCCATCAATTTGTAGATTACCCGCGTTGTCTAACACCATTCTTTCTGTTTCAGTGCCAGAATTCATTACATTAAATACCATGTTAAAATCTTCACTGCTGGGAGTTATGTCAGTGCTTCTTGTTAAAATTGCACCACCATTTTTAGTGGAACCAGGGGCTGTTTCTGTTGAAAATGTTAAATTTGTGCCTATGCCAATAGCAGGAGTTCCATTGCTGTTTACTCGTAAAATTAGTGCTTGTTTAATTTGATCAGTGTCGTCTGAGCTTCTGGTAAGAATAGCAGAACTTCCTACATTCGCTAAAACAGTGCCAGTGCCATTAGGTGCCAATGTAATATTGCCATTTGTGTTTGTGCTACTAATAGTATTTGCACTGACATTGATATTATCTACATTTAATTCTGTGCTTACAGTAACAATGCCTGTTGTGTCAGCAATAGTCATTGAGGCTGTGCCGTCTTTGGCTTTGATATTTGTTACTTCTAAGTTTGTAGTGTCTACTGTAGTAACACTGATGTCATCAGCAACCAAACTGTTGTTAACAGTAGTTGTGCCTGTGTTAGCACCAATGCTGACTGTGGTAGCCGCACCACCGATGTTTACAGTAGTAGCAGTTGTGTTGAATACTGTGCCAGTTGTAGTTGTTGTTGTAATATCTGCACTGGTAGCACCATTAACTGCTAGATCACCAGATAAAACTGCATCACCTGTTACTTTGATAGGTTGATTAAATTCCCAACCATCTGTGGCGTTATTCCAAGTTATTGTTTTATTTGTAGCACCTAACAATGTAATACCACCACCAGCGGCAGTTACATCTGTGGGCGTTGCTACATTGCCAATTGTAATGTTTATATCTTCTACTAATAAAGTTTGCGTGTCAAGTGTTGTTGTTGTGCCGCTGACAGTTAAATTACCAGGAATAGTAACTGTGCCACTGGCATTACCAATGCTCATTGTAGTTGCGGCACCACCAATGTTTAGTGTGGTTGCTGTTGTGTTGAATACTGTGGCAGTTGTAGTTGTTGTTGTGATATCTGCACTGGTAGCACCATTAACAGCTAGATCACCTGCTACAGTAACATTTCCTGTTGTATTTGCTAGTGTAAGTGCAGTTGTTCCATTGCTGGATTTGATGTCATTACCACCAACAGTTAAGTCGCCGTCAAATTGTAGATTGCCTGCGTTGTCTAACACCATTCTTTCTGTGATGCTGCCATTGCTTCTTGTCCAAAATGCTAATTCAAAATTCTCAGCACCAGGAGTTAAATCTGTAATTACACTGGCAATTTCTCCACCCAATGTAAAAGTGTCAACTGCTGTTTCTGTTTCAAATTCTAAAGTTGTGCCAAGACCCACAGCAGGAGTTCCACTACTATCTACTCGTAGTGTCAATGCTTCACGCAATCCAGTTGTAAGTGCTGTAGATCTTGTAATTACAATGGGGTTATTGACAGCACCTGTGGTAATATCGCCTCCAGTGACAGTTAAATCACCGTCAATTTGTAGATTACCTAGATTGTCTAAAGACATTTTTTTGGCACTTGAAACTCCACCATTTCTTAGATCAAACTCCATTTTGAAACTTTCACCGCCTGGAGTTATATCTGTGCTTATTACATCAATGCCACCACCTATAACATTATTTCCTGAGGCTGTTTCTGTGCTGAATGTTATACCTGTGCCTATGCCAACAGCAGGAGTTCCGCTAGTAGTTCTTCGCACTATCAATGGACTCAATGCTGTATTAGTTGATGATGAATCTCTATTAATAGAAATAGCACTATCAGCACCTGTGCTAATATCTACACCAGTGACAGTTAAGTCACCGTCAAATTGTAGATTGCCTGCGTTGTCTAATGTCATTCTTCCTGTATCAACACCAGCACTGCGAAGTCTAAAGTTTAAGTCAAAACTTTCACTGCCAGGAGTTATGTCAGTGCTTTCAAATTGGATAATGCCTGCTTGTGTATTAACACCCACTGCCGTTTCTGCTTCCGCTATTATACTTGTTCCAATACCAACAGCAGGAGTTCCACTTGTAGTTGTTCTCAATGTCAAAGCACTCTGGATGCTGGCGACACTTGCCGTGTCTCTTAACAGAATAATAGAATTATCCGCACCTGTAGTAATATCACGACCTGTAACAGTTAAATCTCCATCAATTTGTAGATCACCTTGGCTGTCTAATTCCATTCTTGATAAAATACCACCATTATCCAGTAAGTGAAAACTCATTTTGAAATCTTCACTACCAGGAGTAATATCTGTGATTGAATTAGCAATATAACCACCCAATGTATAAGTGCTGGCTGCTGTTTCAGTTTCAAATTCCAATGCTGTGCCAAGTCCCACAGCAGGAGTTCCTGTGCTATTCACTCTTAATGTCAATGCTTCTCTAATTAGATTAGTAGCGGCTGTGTCTCTTGTAATTGTGATAGGAAAAGAAGTTGTGCCAGATGTAATATCTCCACCAGAGACAGTTAAATCACCGCCTATTGTAGCATTACCTAATGTTCCGAATGTTCCATGTGAATATAAATTGTAACCTGCGGTATTATCAACATCATTACCATTGAATGTAAATCTACTATCTCGGCTGTTAAAATATGCTTTTGTAGTTCCTGCATCAGTTTCAAATACTGTAAAGTCATTTTGAAGACTAACAGTGCTGGCATTTTTAATGGTTAAATCACTGGCTCCACCTGGACCAAAAATATTTCCACCGCTGACAGTTAAATCACCTACCACTGTGACATCATCGTTGCTGAGCGTGATCGCTGTTGCACTACTGGATTTAATATCATTACCGGTTACAGTTAAATCTCCTGCAACTGCGACATCACCATTTATTGAAGATGTCATAATTGCTGTTGCTCCACCACTGCCAAGAATAGTATCGCCATTTAATTCTAAAAGGCCTTCCACTGTGACCTTGCCGTATGGACCTAGTGTAATAGCTGTGGCTGCACCACTGTCTTTAATAATATTACTTGTAACTGTTAAATCACCTACTACAGTAACATCATCGTTGCTGAGCGTGATCGCTGTTGTTCCATCATCTGCGGCAATTAACGGTGTTTCTAAACCGTGTCGTGCCTTAAAATTCTTTGTTGTCATAATTCATTGTCCTTATGAATAAACTACTATTGTAGTTTTTAAGCTAAACTATCACGCAATACCGTGAATACTGTGCTACTAGCACTGGCTGGTGTTACAAGAAGTTGTAATACACCACCACTGACATTTGCATCAAAATTTGCTAATCTTGAATTGTTAAACAATTCTCCATATATTGTAATTAACGCGGTTGAAGAACCAGTTCTTAATATTAATGCTTCGCAACAATGAAAATTTGAACCTTGCACCATATTAATTAAACATTTCATTACATCTTTAGTAGCGTCTGCAGTTGTAAGAGCAAATTGAGTTGTGCTAGTTCTTGTTGCTGTGGCAACCACGCGACTTGCTAATGTTCCTGTGATATATTCTGTTGTTGCTGTTACAGTGGTGGCACTAAGGTTAGTGGAATTAATGGTAGTAGCACTAATAGTGCCTGCACTAAAATTACCGCTGGCATCACGACTAACAATGGCATTTGCTGTATTAGCACTTGTAGCTGTGCTGCCTAATGTTATCACTGTGCCGCTTGTGTATGTGGCTGTGATGCCACCGCCATCAGTTAACTTAACTGTGTCTGTGGTTGAATTACTGCCAACTAGATTTAAGTTAGCACCACCAGTTGAAGTTGTTGCGTTAAAGTCGTAGGTTGTATTAGTATCACCAGCAACACCACCAACAGTTGTGCCATCACCTACCCACAATGTTCCTACACCTGCACTTGCGTAATCAGTGACAAAAATTAATTCACCATTTGCCGGCGTTATTGTCAAACGCTGTGCGTTTGTTCCTCTTCTTAGTTGTAATGCCATATCTTAAAATCCTTATGTTGGGTCAACTTGCCACACAAATGTTTCTATATCTGTGCCTGCTGTTACAGGGTTTTCTACTACACTGAGTAGGCCTAAATCTAATTGGTATGGATTAACACCTAAACCATCAGGAAAGCCCAAAGAGTAATCTATTGGTCCAAAATTAATGTTTGTCATTGTTCTCCACAGCCAGTAACCGTTGTTTGGTGTAACTATAAATCCAAAATCTATATTAAGCAATGCTTGCTTTATATTTAGCACATCTGAACTGCTACCACCTGGGTCTGGATTCCAACTAATATTACCATCTAAATCAACATTTACATTTGGGCTAAATCTACCAAAGTTTTTCTTGTTACCCAATCTTGCTTTTAAGAAGTATCTGCGTTCTGGAGCACTATTGGCAGGTAATTCTACAATAAGAATACTCACTGTTGAAGGACTGAGAAATACTGTGGCATTACCATCAGGCACTGCCTTTTTCAAAAATATAAAATCAGCGTCTAATGGTGAATCATATAATGCTGTTGTTCCACTTACAGGTAATGAACCCAAGTTTGCCACAGTGACAATGTATCTACCAACACCGCCTGCTACTTCACCTCCAGTTGGTGTAATTTGGCTATCGATTACAACATCGCCACTTGATGCAATACTTAAAAAATCTCCTTCATTAATTTGATTATAAACTGTTGCTGTAACTGTTAATAATCCTTTGCCCACAGGAGCACCATTGCTGCCTGTGCCTGCAACAATACTACCAGTGATGTTAAATGGATCCCAGCCTTCTGTGTAATATACTTCTATTTCATCAAATGGTCCACCTGTTGAAGGAATATCTACACTAAATGTAAAGTTGGGAATACTGGCACCTGGATTTACATTACTAATAACAGGATTTTCTGGAGGAGGTAAACCAGGACTACTTACTAGATTGCCAATTTTAATGTTTGCCGCTGTGCTGAATTCATTTATAGATTCTATGGTATAAGCATCAGGATTGTATTCCAGTGCTTGTATCTGTGCTACCAATCCACCATCTTCAGTTTCCTGTTCTTTAACACGCATAACCCTAAACAGTTTAGGTGCCCAACCATACAAGTCGCAGGTTACTTGTATAATGTCTCCTGCCTGCGCTTGTATGCCATAAAAGGTGCTGGTAAATTCAATGACTAAATCATCACGACTTTGACGCAGTTCTACTTGTCCAATCAAATCTGCTTGAATGCTGTTGTTACATAGATCCAAGTTCATACGCAGTGTATTAACTGGTTCATTGGGATTTAATTGTAGATTAGCAACACTTGTTCTATAATAAGCCTTTTGATCTCTATTGTATTTGTTGTAAAACTCTACTTCAACTTTGTTATACAAGTCTTCCAGTCTAGTTGAACTTATGCTGATACCAGAAATAATATTATCATCACTGAATGATAATAAGTTAGGTGCTACTGTGTAGAATGTTGTTGTTGTTATTGTGCTGGCAGCACCTGACACTGTATAACGGCCTACTTGTCCTGCTGTTTCTCCTGTGGTGGGTGCTAGTTGTGCTGAGATAGTGCCAATCAATGTTCCAGTGCTATTATAAAGACTTTGTCCTTGTTCAATTCTACCATTAGGGAATGTTGCCACAGTTAGAGTTGTTCCACTTTTACTTGCAGTAAAATAAGTTGCGGCATCTCCTGGCACGCCTGCTGACACTGCTTTCTTGATCACAGGACTCCATAATCCTGTGGCAACATTGTAACTCATCCAAGCACCACCATTTTGTAAAATAGTGTCTATGTTTGTTTTAACTTGATTGCTGGTGTCTAGAATACCATTAATTTGATAACGCTCTAAAACTTGGTTAGCTGTTCCAGCACCACCTGCGGGATCTAAGTTTGCACCAGTATAACTAATATCTTCATCACAGAAATTTCTCCAAGTAGTTAATGCACTAGTGTCAATGTCTGCCGCAGGAATACCTGCACCATAACGCACACTGGTCATATAGTCATACCAAACATCAGCAGGGTTTGCTACATTGTTGGCTAATTGGAATGTGACATTGGGTAAACTTGTAAATCCATTTTGACTGTATTTCATTCTAACAATGGCAAATACTAGACCATCCATTAAATGGCTACTGGTCCAACTATTGTCGTCATCACCCCAAAAGTCATAGGCATTCATAGTCTGCCCAGAACTTTGTGGTGGATAGATTTGATCAGCGGCACTACTACCGCCAGCATAAACACGCAGTTCAACTAGATTTTTGTTTTCAACAATAAAACCAGTGTCAATGAAATCTTCTTCCTGTGCTTGTCCATCACCACTGCTGGCTCCTGTTGTGGCTGCTGTAAATACGCTGCCAACACCATATGCTCTACCGGCTGTGCCTGCTATAGTATTCCATTGTGCTTGTGTAGTTGTGCCTATTTTAGTAATAACATATGTTTTAGCAGGAGTTGATCCAACTGCTGGAACAAAACTACCTGCTGTGACAACTGCACCTTCAACTACTTTTCTACCATCTTTAACTTTTTCTAGGTCAGTTGGATCTGCAGTTAGTCTTAGATCATTCCATACCACGCTTTCTAATCCGTATATAGGTGTTGCTGTAAAATTGTTTGTGTATTCACTGAGCACCAAACAATAATACATTACATCATTGTTTATGTTATCACTGGTTATTAATCTAGCATCTGTGATAATACCATTAACATAAGCACTGCCATAGACCACAGGAATCTTATTGTTAGTTGCAGGAGGAACCTGAATGCGTCCTCCCTGCGTGTTTGCACTGTTGTTTCCTTTGTTTTGGTTTCCATTTATAATCCTCGATGTCATATAAGCCAAGCCTGTGGCAATAGCACCTGTGACCACTGACAGTCCAAAACTTCCCAGTGCCCACGCACCAATGCTGGTTGCAATAACACTGGCTACATATGTAAAAGCTGGCATATCATCAATCCTTTAAGTATAATTTTTCTGTTAATCTAAAACCTCTGCGTTCTAAATCATAATCTGCTGTAGTAGTCATTCTAGTTGTAAAATAACCATTTATTTCATTGTCTTCCAACAACTGTTCAGCAGTCTTGCAGAACTCTACAAATAGTTTACCTGCACCTACAGTTCTACGATATTCTTCACGCACATACCAAACTAATTCACGCAGGCTACGCTTTTCTGGTATCCAAATGTTTTGTTCCTTGGCTGCTACCAATAATCCCACACAGACTTCGCCGTTGTAGTAAAGCCAAATATAACCACTGTGCAGTATGGCATACATTAGACTTTTAATGTGTTCAGGACGACGAGTCTGTGCGTGATCTTTATAACTTGTAGATTGTAAAAACTCTACTATTAGTTCTGTAATTATATTTAAGTCTGCTCTTGTGGCTAGTCTAATCATTTCAAATCCTTATGCAGCTGGCACATTGTTATCATTAAAATTGTCATTGCCACCGCCTACATTGCCACCATCTACAACACTGGCTGCTTTGCCTGTGTATGGACGACCAAAGTCAAAACTTTGATTAAACAATGCTTCAACTCTGTCCATACTGGGATCTGTGGCACTATTGTTAAGTTCGGTATAAACAATTTGATAGTCCTGACGATTTGTTCTGCGTCCAGAAACTTTGTTTTCCAACACACCCATGATGCTACTGGCAACAATGGTAATTGTATGTGTGACATTGACATCTTGATTCAATGTTTCAATGTCTTCCTGCACACTGAAATTGCTGACTATACCAGCAAATCTTTTATATATTTCCCCTGATATAACTTCCTGTGTAGTGTAATCAAAAAACGCACGATAAATGTTTACTTCTCCGCCTTTGATCTGTGTTCCCAATACTGCGGCGATATAAACTGAAGGAATAGCACTTAGTCCAACCTGCACTTCATCATTGGCGTTGCTGATGTTATTTTGTATTTCACTGACAGTTAAGAATCCAGCCAGTGCTTGATAAGTTTTGCTGTTGTGCGTTATTGCTTTATAACAATTACTAATGTAATAAGTTATACTAATAACACCTGCCTGTGTTTGACTGCCTGTTGCACTACTAGCATAACTAACACTGCTTGTAGTTGCACCAGTTACTACAAATGTTCCATTGTATGCTGTGGGAACCATATTGCTAACTGTGATGGTATCACCCACTGTAAATGGACTAGTTGCCTGTGTGGCAAAAGTTATAGTAGCAGTTGCACCTGTTCCGCTGGCACCAGTTGTGGGATTAATTGCTATCAGTGTTAGATCAATTAAAACACCGTGTTCAATTCGGCGTTCTGTGTCTACTGCTGGTATAACTGTGGTCATGTTATTTCCTCAATCATTTCAAAGTCACTGGTAAATTCAACAAATTGTCCAGGTAAAAATCTAATCTGCGGAAGTTTAGTAACTACTACATTGAACACTGCGGCTCTGCGTCCAACAAATATTGCTGTGCCTGCGCTAACTGTTTGTAAACTACCACGATGTGTAACCACTGTTGCTGTTGCACTAGCTGATACCTGCACATCAGCAGTGACAATATAAGGATAACTTCCTCCGCTCATTCTTAAATAATCACCAGCCTTAAAAATATAATTTCCCACAGTAGGACTTCCTGATTTAGTAATAGTTAAACTTGTTCCTGTCATTGATGTTGCTGTATAACTATCCAATGTGCCATCATTTGCTGAATCTAACTGTCCTTGATATGTTGTTAGCCAAGACATACCTGTTGCTGTTATAACACCAGAACCGTCATGATCTGTTAAATCTATAACTTGTGTAGAATATTTGTCTGCGTTAAAAATAGGTTCAAAAACAGCTCTATATTCTGAGGCAGTCCATATAGGTTTGGGTGTAACTATAAATCTAAATGGATTTGACCAGTTGCGACTGGCAACACTGAGTCTGCCACTGCGACTTACAGTCTGTGCAATTAATTTACTGCGATTAATTTCAATGTTAACCGCTGAATTGATGATATCTTGTAATGCCATTATCTTCTACTCCTTATTGGCATTTGTCTTCTGCCTTGTTCACTGACATTGTGAATAAACTCTGGATCACGAGCAATTAAACTTCTAAAACTACTGGCATCCACTGCTTGAATGTTGTAGGTAACTGCTGTGCTGTTGTTATTAACAATGGGTTGTCCCATTCCCAATGCGTGATTTGGAATAATGCGTCCTGCACTCTGTGGAACAAATAGTTCTGGACCACGCTCGCCTACAATACTGGGACGATTCACTGGAGGCATACCGCCATTGGCAAATCCAAATAACTTGCCAATGCTGCCGAAGAAACTGCCACCAGGACCAGCACCGCTTAATAAACTATTCAACATTTTCTGTGCCTGCATTCTTGCAAAGTCTGCAATCATTGAATTAATAAGATCCTTGAAACTTAGTTTGCCAGTTTGAACAAACTTAACAAACGCATCTTCAAAGCCTTTGGTAAATGACTGCATCTGTTGTGCGGCATATTCAGCATCTGTTTTAATGTTGTTGCGAAACTTCTCACCAGCGGCAATCCAACCATATCCAAAACTATCTTGTTCTGCTTTGGTTGCTGCCATTGTTTCTTCAATCTTAGCACGACGCTGATCATACAAGTCATTAATTTCTTGTAGTCGCTGTTGCATACCACCTACACCTTCAAAGGGTAGGTTTTGTATTTTTTGTATGGCTTCTAACTGCGTTTTGCGTTGTTGTTCTAAGTCAAATAACTTTCTAATACTTTCTTGATCGCTGCCACGCAGATTTAGAATACCTTTTTCTAGTTGTTCGCGTTGTGTGGTTAATGTCAATGCTTCACTCTGTGCTTTAACTTGTTCAAATGCACTTGTTCTTGCGGCATCTTGTGTGCTGGCAAAACCAGCTATATCTGCTTGAGCCTGTGCCATTTGCTCCATATAATCAAGAATGTTTTTAACTTCTTGTTGCTGTCTTGCGTATGCTCTAACTTGATCATTGGTAATGTTTAATATATCTAATTCGCTGGTTTGTAAATCTTTTAAGTTGGCAATTTCTTTATTGATTAATGCCAGTGTAACACCTTTAGCACCTTTACGCTTTTCTTCTAGAGCCGCAGTTTGGTCTGCATAGCGTTTGTTAATATCTGCAGTGGCTTTGATTAAATCTTGTTCTTCTTTGCTTTTACCTAACAGTTCAACTTCTGTGGTTAGTCTATCCATATTTGCCTGTGCGGCTCTACGATAACCATCTGCCAGTCCTTGAACAGCGTTAAGTTGTCCTTGAAGTTCTTTGCCAATTTGCACAGCATTTTCAGTTTGTTTTTTAATTGCTTCAGGATCTTCTGCTCCGGCACCTGAAGGGCGATCACCAACTGCTGAAGCAATAATACCAGCACCCACAGCACCCACACCACCAACCACACTTGCTTTATTTCTAAATGTTTGTGCTATTGTTGTATTTTGCTGTTCTAATAATGCTTCTTTCATACTACCTGGTTTTGGCACTTTGTCAACGGCGTCTTTGGCAGTTTTAGCACTTTTTCTAATAGCATCTAAACCTTTGGCTATAAAACTTAAACCACTTACAACACCTCTTGCAATAAACATACCAGGAATTGCTAATAATGCAATAGTGATTGCTTCTATTACAATTGGAAATTTACCAAGCAATTCTAATAGTTTACTAAAGCCACTGATCATAGGACCAAATGCTTCTAAAAATGCTAAACGAATTTTAGTCATTGACTTTTCAAATTGATCGTTTAATTCAGCGGCTCTTTGTATTGCTGCCGCTTGCTTTTCAAATTCTGCTGTGCTTAATCCAAGTTCTTCAGCAAACTTAGCAGGATTTACACCAATCATTGCTTTGCCAAATATGTCTATTGCCATTGCTGTTTTTTGTGCAGGATCTTCAATGCCTGCCAATTTTTCAGCGGCAGTTTGCAACATTGCTTCGGGAGTAGCAGTCTTAAGCATGTCAAATGTGATGCCTAATTTACCTAATGCTTCTTGTGTTTTATCACTGCCTTGTCGTGCTTCATCAATACTTTTATAGAATGTTGTAATCAACTTGCCAGCACTTTCTGCTTTACCACCACTTTGTTGTAGTGCTTCTTGTAGTTGTAATATTTTACCAACGCTTAGATCAGTGGCTTCACTTAGATCGTTAATAGCATCAGCGGCTTGAATTGCACCACGACCAAAACTCACTAACGCGGCACCAACTAATGCTGTTTTAAGTTTATTGACTACACCAATTAGTTTCTCAGATCTACCATTTAATGAGTCAAATGCACGATCAACATCTTTTGCACCATTGACAGCATCTTTGTTAAACTGTTTGGTAGCATCATCTGCCGCTTTAATATTGCGAACATAACCTTGACTGTCTAGTTCAAGTGTGACTTTTAAGTTTGCCATTATTTGATCTTTCCTATTAAATCATCTATGCGTTTTTGTAAAAACTTTTCAGTGGGTTCTGTCATACCTTTTGGGGCTTGGCGACTATAACCTTGATCCAAGCGTTCAGCATACACATAGTTAGCATCTATTGTAGAACCACGCAGACTAGTGCTTCTACGAGCATTGCCTGTGCGTATTGGAGTAGAATCAACAAAGTAATCGTAGGCTTCTTTGGGCAATGTTTGTGCAACTCGTTCAGCCTCTTCAAACATTTTATTAACTTGACTCATATTAAGTGTCATTGCCATTGTTGCGAACCCTTTCCAACGCTGCCATCATCTCTTCTTGAGATAACTTGGGTGTTTGCTTCTTACCTTCCGCTTTGTCCTGAATATAACTTTGATATCCCAGTGCGGCATCTAATACTACTAAATCAAATGTGGAAGCCTTTTCCAACACTTCGCTGGGCAATAAACTATAACGCTTCCCTATTGCATCAATACTGAGTAACATACTCATTTCAACACCTTCAGGATCCAAGGCTTCCTGCGTTACTTTCCCAGAGTTTCTACTACCTTACCTATTACTCTAGTTAAAATATTACTGGGTAATAGATATCCATCCTTGACAATTGGTGTTCCATCTTCATCAAGAATCATTTTGTTTACTAGTTCAACCATGTCACCAAAGTCTTCATTCTTCATAGTTGCCATCTTTACGAATACATCCATGTTAGTTCTGTCGTAGACCCAGAACTCAAGACTCTCACCATATTCTTTAATGGTGTCTTCATCTGTGAGTTCAACCTTGACTAGTTCAGGCTTTTTGCTTAGTTGTGTTAGTTTCATTTCAAATCCTCATATCTTTGTTTTAGGTAATGAACGGTTGCTAGTGCAAACTTCATTCTAACTTCTGCTTGTTCCAAGTCCTTCTTGGCACATCTTAATTCCGCTAGTGCTTTGGCAATTTCTGCTTCTATACTGCGAAATATCTCATCTTCAGTTTTGTTATCAAATATCATCACATCTCCTTACTAGTTATTTATGCAAACAAAAACCCGCCGAAGCGGGTTTGTGTAATTCTAATTAAAGAATTAGGTCACTGTATAGTCACCAGTGATAGTTAATGTCACTGGACTAACCCAGACTGGAGCGTCTGCAGATACTGTAGGAGCCAAGCCAGTGATGTAGCCAAAACCACCAAGAGTTTTGCCTGCACTGCCTGTGCTTGTGTCGCCCAAGTATAGTTGAAACTCAACCTTTGTCTTGTCTCTGCTTAGACCAAATATACCTTTGTTTACAGCCACGGCTGCGCCGGCACCTGTTCCAAAGAATGTAGTTTGATCTAGAACAATGTTCAAGTCTAGACTGTTAGTTGCTGTAGTTGCAACTTGTTGCTTGCTGCCTTCGTCAAGTTGCGTCCATGTAAAAATATCGTTGCTGTTATTAACAGTGATATCTTGCATGGCTGGAACTGATAAGTTTGATGCATCTCCGGTCACGCTGATGTTGAGAGTTGCCTCAACGCCTGCTACGCCTGGTGCTGGAAATATGAATGCCATATTATTTTTTCCTTATGCTAAATTTGCGAATCTATATTCGCCTTCATAGATAACCCTATCGTTGTCTATGGTGACCGTATAGTCAAACAAGCGTGTAAACACGCCTGTGATGGTAGTGATATCTTTAGCACTACCTAAGATTGTCAATGCTGAATCTAAATCAGTGTTTCTGTTTTTTGCGTCAACTGTGAGATACCATCTTACAATAGTTACTCTAGAATTGATCTGCAATGTTCCCAATGTAGGCAACAGCGTGTCCTGCTCTGTATAGGGTTCATCCAAGTATACTCTACGAGCATTTTTAAGATAAAGAGGATTAGTTCCTTCTTGAAACGGCAGTTCCTGACTGGTCTTGATAGACGCTGTCAGTTGTGCCGTCAAATAAGTTAATAATTGTGTTCTCATCTTACGCGAACTCTATTTACAAAAGCAGCCATCTTGTCTGCAGTTTCAATTGTTGCGTTTTCGCTGAAGTCATACCAATCGCCGGCCTCTAACACTTCGTCAAACAATACATTATAACTGTCCTTATAGAACTTGATCTTTGCGATCTCTGCGCTATCAGGATTGCCAAAGTCAGCAATACTAGGATATGTATATTCATGCAATGCCAAATATATATTCAAATCCTTGAATTCCTGCGTTCTGGCTAGGATATAATCTGGATCAACAACAGGTAGTAGGTTAGGATCAATGATGTCTGCCAACTTACGCTGATATTCTCTCCACCAGCTGGAGTTTCTAATTTGTGTTAGAATACGCTGACTGGCTTTGTTTAGAAAGCTTTCAATTTCTGCTTGTGTAAGATCTTCATTTGCTTCAAAAACACGACTATCACGAGCCTGTAGCTCTGGATAGGTAGCGAAACGCAGAAAGGTTGCGCCACTGTATACAAAATTTGGGTTGCTCATTGTGATAGTCCTTTAGATTAATTTAGCAATTAGGCGTATAAACTTGAGTCAAACTTCAAGTGACGACCATAAGCGTCTTGCAATTCGCCAACACCATAGTATGCTGAACATACAATGTCTTCACCTAGGAAGGCTGCGCGACGCTGTGTTTCAATGCTGATGTCACCAATTAGACCAAAGCCTAGTGCATCACGGTGGAATACGGCACCAGCATAATCGCCAGTGTCAGCACCTTGAGCAATGTTACTTGTTTCAAAGATTGGAATACCTGCCAATTGACCTACATAACCATTACGCATTGCTTCGTTAGAAACATCGCTATAAGCACCAGATACAAATGGTGTGTTACCAGCTGTTGTTAATGCTTTCTTCAAGTCATAAGCAATTTCTGGGTGTAATACACAGACCATGCCTTCCATTGGAACAGCACTTGCTCTTAGTGTTGCAACAGCCTTAAAGATGTCATTGACAGTAATAGCTTCTGTAAAGTTACCGTAACCAGCACCGAAACCATTGAACAATGCTGTTAAGTCAGTGTCAATTTTACGGGCTACAGCCTCGCCGAACAATCTTCCCAAGTCTGCTACAACATTACTTGTTGCTGAAGCACGAGCTAAGTCAGTTAGCAATGTGCGAATAGCAACAGGAGCGATTGTTAATGTTGCTTCAGTTGTAGTTACTGTTGAATCAGGCACTTCACTGCCTTCAGCTACTGCGGCTGCTGTTTGTCTAGGATAAAATGGAACATTTACTGTTTTACCTTGTCCTGCAGACAGAGTGTAATTTTTTACCAGACCACGCATAATGGATCTTTCATTAAATACGAACATCGCTTCTTGAACGATCTCTGGTAATAGGGTTGCTAATGAACCTGTTGTTGAACTTGCCATAATATAATTCTCCTTAAATGAATTTTAGGCTATACCGGATTTTTTTCTATAATCCGCATATATTTTTCTATGCTCAGGATTTTTCATATCTAGTTTACTAATATCAACCTTGCTTGTAGTGTTGCCAGTGACATTGCTTTTAGTATTAGTTGTAGCAGGTGCTGCCGACACAAAGTGCGGATTCGCTTGCAGCCATGACTGAACAAATGAATCCACGCTTACTGGTTTCCCGCTGTCATCATAGCGAACAGAACCTTTGTCATCTAATACTTCAACTTCACCTTCTGCTCCAAGTCGAACTTGATTACGAATCAATGCTTTAACTTGTTCAGGATTCACAGCACGATAACGAGCCGCGGCATCTACAATAGGAGTCTCAACTTTGAAACTTTCTATTACTTTATCCCTCTTTTGAATTTCTGCATCCTTCTTGGCTGCTAATTCTTGGATTATACGATCAAATTCTCCACGCTTTAGTGCCTGTTCCTGTTGACTCTTTTGATGAGTTGCTACGATTTCTCGCAGTTGCTCTGGGTCTCCAAGTTCTTCATACTTTGATGAGTATTTCTTTTCTAACTGACTTTTAGTCTTAGCTAGAATAGCGTTTACTTCATCCTGCGTAAATGTTTTTGTCGTTGCCTGAATTTCATTTTGAGAAGTATCAGTGCCTTCTGTTGCCGATGTTTCTTGTTGGGTCATCGTAGTCCTCGCCTCTTTAAGAGTAATGTTTTGGCAAATAATTCTGCCGTATTGTATTTATACAAAATTATTGTAAATTGTCTAAAATGTTTCTTGCCCAAGTTAGTCCAGCAGGACCGCCCCAGAGTAAGTATGCCTGTGTGCCAGGAGTGTTTTGTCCTGGCTTATAATATGTTGCCGCGCGACTTAGAAAACTAAATGTGCGTTTAACTATGTCCAAACTTACACTTTCACGCTGGCTAAATTGACGGGCACGAGCCATGCCCACTGCTGTGCCACCACGAGCACTGGGACTTGACTCCATGCGTAGTTTCAATCCACGCTTGGCAGCACTGGCCATTGCTTGTGTAGGTTTATAAGACTCAGCCATTTAAGTTTAATAGTTGTTGTTTGGCAGAAGTAATATCTGCCTGTGAGATCTCAGGATGTATGTCCAACATCTCGTCATCTTCATAGCCTTCCATGATCATTTCTTGAATATGTTGTGTTCTGCTTTCTACAGAGGTTGCAGGATGATCCACTGCTGTTTGCACAGCATCGTCAATGTCCAACATTTCGGCAATGCGATAATCAATCTCTGCCTGAACTTCAGGACGCGGACTTAGTGCTTTAATTTTAGCGTATTGATCTAGTTCATTGTCTGTGTTGTGCAGTGCAAAGTTATCTGGATAATTAATCTTACCATCCCAGGCATAGCCCATGTATGCGTAGACAATCTCCCAGACATTTTCTTCTGCTAGTTCTAAGTTATCTGCTATGCTGGATAGTCTAGCGTTAAGCAATTGGAATTCTGTTTCAATGGCAATGCCACTCATGCTAGTTGTTTCTGTTGATCTTACTGCACCAACATTACCCATGCTGTCAATCATGCGTTTACGATTGTTGATACTAGTGTAAATCTTATCAATCTGGCCACCTTCAAACTGTAGCACATATGGCTTTAAGTTTGGATCAAGGTTCTCTTCCATGGTGATAACTTGACCTGCTGCCGCACCCTGTGCGTTTGTGCCTGCTGTGGCAACAAGACTGGGGTGTGTGTCTAATCTTATTGAGTCATAGACTTCTGCCAATTCATTATAAATCATACGCTGTTGATCCGCAATGTCATCAACTAAACTATTACCTAGTCCACGCACTGGACTGCGTTCAGCATAAGCACAGACAAAAGGCAAATAGCCTAATCCATTTACTTCTACTGTCATGTCTCTAACACGCTCTTGTTGTGTGTCTAAATTATAAGTTGTGATTGAGTCGTAGGTCCATTCACGGACAACGGTTTCAGTGCCATTGACTTCTTCAACATACTTGATATATTCTAATGCGTAACCGCCATTAGGCTGACGGGCCCAACGCCAGTCTGTGACTGCCAAGGGATTATATAGACTTAGATATGGTCTAGCATTCATAGCCATTTCATCAGCCATAGTGATTGCACCCACATCAGGTTTGGCCACAGCGATCCAGACATGTCCAAACACACTAGCCCACTGTGCCACATCTTTCATAAACGCATTCATTGATCTTCCATCTAAGTCTGCATCTTCTACAATATCTTCAATAGTAGGATTATCGTCTAACACACCAAAGTTTCTGCTGGGACTTGTTCTAAATAAGAAACTTGTGTATAAACTAACTAAACTACGAACTTGATTATCTAAAGGTGTGTTGTTTAATCTAACAAAGTATTGACTGTCTGTTTCCAATGCGTAACGCTGTAGATAAGCACCTTCACGGTATGCTTGTCCACCTGTGAATGAATCCAGCAAAAACTTCCAGCGTTGTTGATTTCTGCTGTAAGTTGTGTTTCCTGCTGTTGCCTGCAAATAGGCATTTTGAAATGTTTGTAATTCAGCCATTTATGACTCCAATATTAATATAGTATTTATGCTAGTTGATGACCGAATGCTCTAGGAACAACGGGTTCTCGTATTTTATCTATAGGGAATAGATATTGTATTGCGTAGGTCAGTGCGTCAAACATGTGATCAAAGCCTGAATCCTTGTCTGGAATCTGTGTGCCTTCTTTATAGCAAAATTGTTGCAGACTTTTTATTGTGTGCTTGCATTTTGGATCAACATAAAACCTAGTGTTACCATCATCACGAAGGAAAAATAAACTATTTGCAGAATTTATTCTATCTTTTACCAAAGGATGCTGTCTATGATATCTAACAGTAAATCCTGCGTTCTCCAATAACTTAATGTCTGTGTTACCATTTGCACTTGTTTTGCGTTGAACTCCGGCTGGATCTGGATATATTGTAATAGGGTTTCTAGGATATCTATTGCGTATCTCATCTATTAGTTCATTTGTATTACTGCTGTTGAGAACAATCTCATCTATACAATGTAATCCGTCTTTGGTG
>Ga0209552_1000133_pt1 | contig 23178 bp, 24 predicted proteins | sample LauGreFaBDMM15SD_2_FD_188214 | JGI IMG/M metagenome (GOLD analysis project Ga0209552, IMG submission 188214) | Freshwater lake microbial communities from Lake Michigan, USA - Fa13.BD.MM15.SD (SPAdes) (version 2) | ecosystem: Environmental > Aquatic > Freshwater > Lake | place: Lake Michigan, USA... | reverse complement strand
GTAGTTTACAGTATAAAAAACTTTAGATTTGTGCCTTAAACATCTATTACAAAAATGCCGTTAAGAAGAATAAGGAGTTAACTAATATTTATCTGCAAAATGGAGAGGAATCATGGAAGATAACGATATTTCCGTCAATGATGTAAATACTGTGTTTGACCAAATGTCAACCGCTAGAGCATTTTCTGAGTCGATTGGACCAGCTACACCCGCACCTCAAAAAATATCTAGTGAAGATTTAAAACCGAGTTCACCTGCTGCAATTCTTCATATCGAGCAACCAAAGGCTTCTAAAGGCCCTTAAAGCCGTGCCTTATTACGTGGAGAATTGACTTCGGGTTTGAAGCCCTTTGATCGCATTCGGTGAGAAAAACTGCTTATTCCAAAAAATGCTCTAGCTACCCTAGAGCATTTTGCATTGAATCTAGACTATCCCAATGCCATACGCAACGCTTTTGTAGCAACATCCTCAAGCCATGCCAAGTCTAACTCTTGATGCGCCTCACAAATAAACCAAGGCTCTCTGGAGTCAGGTTCTAACATCACCCCATGGGCAATTAACTGCCAAGCAAAACGGTTATATAACTGCGCATCTGTCTGGCGCCAGTCTCGGTAGTTACTCGGTATTTGCGCCGTAAAATGAATACCAAACATGGCCGCTGGGCCAGCAAAAACATGCTCAATACCCGCTGCAGTAAAAACCCTCCCTAAGACTGCTTGCACTGCGCCACCTATTTGATCAATGGTCTCTTGTGCTTTGGTATTCGTCAGAATATCTAAAGTACGATTGGCAGCGCTAAGAGCAATCATATTAGCGGTGTACGTACCACCATGCACAACCCCACCCGCAAACGAGCCAACTGCAGACATCACCTCTTGGCGGCCACCAAACGCAGCTACCGGATAGCCATTGCCCATTGCCTTTGCAAAAGTCGTTAAGTCCCCATAGATACCATACAACTCCTGAGCCCCACCACGCGCTACCCGAAACCCCGATTTAACCTCATCAATCAATAAAAGTACTCCATATTGAGTACATAATTCTCGTAATCGTTTGAGCCACACTGGCTGCGCAGAAATACTGCCACAGTTACCAATAATGGGTTCCAGAACTACGCAAGCTAAGCGATCACCACCGTCATGGAATAGCGTTTCTAGAGACTCACTATTGTTTAACTCAATCATATCGACTAAATTGCGAGACGAATTTGGTATCCCCCCACCAAAGGGAATGATCTGTGGATTTTGCCCTTGGCTAGAATCCCAATTTTCAACATCAACCTTCCACATCATTTCATCAAATAAACCGTGAAAGCATCCCTCAACAATCGCAATCCGGTCTCGTCTAGTGAAACCTCTGGCAGTTCGTATCGCCCCCATCACCGCTTCAGTCCCTGAATTAGCAAACCGAACTTGATCAATCTGCGGACAAAGACCCTTAATTTGCTCTACTACTTGGCTATCTAATGGGGTTGAGAAACCAGATAAAGTGCCGCCCGTCGCAATTTGCGTAATCACCGCCTGATCTACCCGGTCATCCCGGTATCCTAGAATAATCGGACCATAACCTAAACGAAAATCAACAAAGCGCTGTCCATCGCAATCGGTTAAATAACAGCCTTTCGCACTTTCAATAAAAACGGTTTGCTGTTCGCCCCAATAACGGTAATTTTCGGCAACGCCCTGCGGCATATGTAATTGAGATTCTCTCAATAATTGCTGTTGTTTGACCCGGCTCATCAAGGCTCCTTCTGAGGTCTTAAAAACATACCAACCCGCTCCTCAAGCATCTTTACCACATGTAATTCCGCAGCATTCCCACCATACATCAGTTTTGCTTGCTCAAAGAGCTCTTGGGCTTTTTGACCCATCGGTAATTCGTAACCCTGGGCACGCGCAATCTCATTGACTAACCCTAAATCCTTACAACATAATTCCAATGAAAAACTCGGATCATAATGACCCGCAAAAATAGATGGCACGTCATGCTCAGCAACCCAGCTATTTCCTGCACTCGACTTAATCGCTGCCCAAACAGTCTCAACCGGTATGCCAGCTTTTGCTCCTAGCATCAGCCCCTCACCAATTGCAGCCGCACTGACAAACCATAACAAATTCGTGAGTAACTTAATCGTCGCACCATTACCCGGCTGCCCAACATAAAAAATCTTCTCACCTAAAACATCAAACACCGGCTGACATTGAGCGAAAATTTGCGCATCACCACCAACAAATATGGACAACCTCCCCAAAGCAGCAAAATCGACCGCATTCGTAACCGGCGCTTCTAAAAAGTCAAGGCTACGCGTCGCCGCAAAAGCAACTAATTCTCTAACTAAATCAACAGAACTTGTCGAACTGTCAATAATAATTGTGCCAGGCCTTGCTAATTTTAAAAGTCCAGAATCCCCAAGCATCACTTCTCGCACCTCTTTTGGGCCTGGCAATGATACAAAAATAATTTGGTTATCTGCAATACCAAGTGCCAGGCTCGGCGCAAGTGTTGCGCCCAAAGCAACTAAATTGGAAGCTTTTTCTGCAAATAAATCATAAACCGTCAACTGATAGCCTGCCCGAATTAAATTCGCAGCCATGGGATTGCCCATATTACCTAAACCCACAAAGTAAATATGCGATATCAAAGAGGGATCTACAGACATATTATCTTTTCAAAACTTTTTAAAAAACAACTATATAGTAAGCAATGTACCTGCTCTTCCAACATCCTCTTCATACTTCCTTTGAATCACCACGAGTTGAAACAACGCTTAACATTTCTTAAATCCAATAAATAATTGCTCTGCACTTAAATCACTAGCTTCATAATGTAATCCGTGGCTAGCCAATAATTCGAGTGCATCCTGAAATCTATAAGTACGGTATTGCACCGTTTGAGCCATCACTGTTTGAGTGCAATCCTTTAAGTAATAGTGTTTAGTAAAACCAAATTCACTAGGCTCAATGACTTGCGAGTATTGCATACCATTCGTAATCGTGGTTTCATAATTAAAGTGTGGGCCCTGCGTACCCAAGAGCAAGTGACCCTGCGGACTAATATGGTCAGCTAAACATCTTAATCCTGCATGATTATCTGACTCAGAATATAAATGACTAACTAACATCGGCTCCTTGTCTTGATCAATTACAAAATACCAAACCCCGCCATAAGAAAATGCCATCTGAAACTGTCGGTTCAATTGTAAGGTTGTTATATTTTGCAGATTTAACGAAATGTTTGGATACGACTGAAGTCTGCCATGAGCAATATTTAACATCGACTGGGTTAAATCAATGCCAGTAATTTGGATATCCGTACTACGTTTAGCAATTTCCTCTAATATCAAGCCTGTACCACAACCAATTTCTAGAAGATCTTGGGGGAAGCAGGGTTGTAATAATTGATCCACAATGCGCTGATAGTCATAATAGCCTGAAGTCATGATGGCGTCATAATATGCCGACATATTGGTGTAATCACCCATTACATTCCCTTAAGTAAGCTATTAGCTCTAATAACGTATATTACTGTATCAAATGTCTAAAGCCTCAAATAGCTTATTCATGCGTTCATCTGAAAAAGAACAGAGATGCGTTAGGACATCGATTAATTAGGCTTTGATGACCATCTCGGAGGTTATAGTAGTTCTAGTTACAAGACGAACATTGACAACATAAACCAGGATGTTTTCGCTAAAGAAGTGATGCCTCTTTATTGCCATCTCAGAAATAATACCCAATGAATCAATTCAACTGAAGAATTTGCAACTAACACTTCACATTGGATAGCTGCTAATGGGCATACAACTGGATTTGTTGCTACAGCAAATTTATAGCTTCCATGAAAAAAATGCCTCAGCAAATCAATCAAACAAACCTCAAAACTGCCGTGTATTTTATTTTTCTAAAGGCTTTGTAGAAGGCATTTCAAACCGTACCGAGCTCGATTTACCAGTGTCACCCGGAAAATCCACCATTAAAGCTCTCACTAAATAGGGCATCCACTGGTGTAAATCAGAAATTTGATCACTACTTGACTGAGCGCTACCCTGCCACACCCGGGTTTTCGTCTTCGCATCTACTACCCACAAATCCAAGCTATTTTTAACAAAAGGATAATTCACCGTCTGATACATTGTTTGAAAGGTGCTAAAAGGGGCGCATCTTGGCGGTGCAACAGCACTCCCCCCCGAACAAAACACTCGGGTTGTTGGAACCATGCTGGGTTCAACACGCTGGCCAATTTGGCTTGAAGTGGCATATTTAAAATCCACTAAGTAATCAGCACTTTTTGACTCTTCAAAACCTACTAAAATTAATTCTCGCGCGATTACATAACCATACTGTTTTCGTTCTAAATCTTCAGACTGATCCGCACTCGTTAAAAGAGAAAATCGCTTACCAACATATTCCGAAGGAACGCGAACGGTAAATTCCTGCTTAATGATGGGTGCAGATAATTTGTGCGCTGGCGTCGGCAGTTCATGAAAGCGACTTACCCGCACATCAACAAAACTCGTACATCCCGAGAATAAAAAGAGCAACCCAATGGAAAAGATCCATAAAGGATTTCTGCAAACTTGACTCATCTCACCCCCTTCATATCTGCTGATTGTCCTGTCCAATCAGTCGTATCCTATGTCATATTCTATTGAGCTGCTAATTCATCTTTAGCAATTGCAACAGCCATCTCACGCGGTAATATTACACCATTTTTTACAGCTAAAATCTCTGCCATCACACTCACAGCAATCTCGGAAGGAGTCTTGCTACCAATGTAAATCCCAATTGGCCCACGAAGTTTTTCTAACGAGGTATACGTATGATCAAAGTGCTCGATCAAGCGCTCCTTACGGGCTTGGTTATTTTTTCTAGAGCCAATGGCTCCGACATAAAAAGCGTTGGTATCTAAGGCCTCTATGAGTGCCAAGTCATCTAACTTTGGATCATGCGTCAAAGCAACTACACAACTGCGGCTATCAAGACGCATCTGCGTGACCATATCATCCGGCGACAGACTAACAACTTTTGCACCCCGCACTGCCCAGTTACTCCGGTAAGCGTCGCGTGGGTCACAAACAGTCACTGCAAAACCATTAAATAAAGCCATCAATGCGAGATATTCACTTAACTGGCCCGCACCAATGATTAACATCCGATACTCCGGCCCAAAAGTGTTCGTTAACGTGTCAGCCTCGATCACCAATTCAGCTGGACTTGGCGCTAATTTTAAAGAAACTTGTCCATCACTTAAATGTACCGATCGACTAACGAGTTGGCCCGCATCTAATCGTGCCAGCAAATCCTCTAGCAAAACTGCATCCGGATTGTATTCCAGAAGTAACTCTAAGGTTCCACCACATGGCAAACCAAAACGATGCGCCTCGTCGGCGGTAATCCCATACTGAATCAAGCGTGGGATCTGATCAGTTATTAATTGCTCATGGGTATAACTTCTAATTAAGTCGTCCTCAATACAGCCACCCGAGACACTGCCCATGACGCGCCCGTCCTCGCACAATGCCATAATCGAGCCAATTGGTCGAGGTGAAGAACCCCAAGTCCTTACAACCGTGGCCAATAGCGCGGCCTTACCCTGTGCTCGCCAAGCAAATAACTCACGCAATACTGTTACGTCAATATTTTCCATCGCCACGTCATCCAACTTTCATTAACTCAACAAAAAACACCATGACATTATGGTAACTCAATTACTAATCCTGTTTTTTTCTGAAACATTATTAAATCCTCTGGGGTATCCATGTCGAAAATAAAATGCTCGTTATGCGTCTGCCAAATATCAACTTCTTCGGGATGCGAGTCCATATAACCCCGAACAGTCTGCTCTGGACTTTGTAATAATATTTCCCGAAAAACTTGACCAGACATAATAACTGGATTACCACGCTTGTCAGCAACTTGGGGAAATACAAATTGACCGTGCGTACGAACTTTGAAACGTTCTACTAATTGTCTTAAATCAGCCACGTCCAGTAAGGGCTGATCCCCCAGCATCATGATGACTAGGTCAGGTTCTGGTACGATCAAACTGAGGTGCTCTAAGCCCATCCGCACAGAACTGGCTTGACCTTTTTTTGAATCGATATTTTGTACCAAATACACCTTGGGCAATTGCCTCGACAAAGCCTGAATCTCCTGGGTGATCACTGCCTGATAGGCACCCGTCACAACAACACACGTTTGAATCCCCAGCGCACTCATCGACTCTAAATGTCTCTCTAAAAGCGTTTTACCAGATACCCGCAGTAATACTTTGGGAATATTTCCTAAACGAGCGCCCTCACCAGCAACTAGTAAAACAACTGCCATGTTTAAAGACTTCTCACGCCGTAATTTTTCAGCTTGCTTTTGCATGGGATTGGTATATACCGGCATGATATGGATTCCCCGTGGGTCAAGCCGAACATAAATATCGCTATGCAACTGAAACTCTAAATCGTTCACTAAACGCGTACTTAAATCAATCTGCATCCGCGGTCGATGCGCAATTGAAAAAATAAATTGCACCGTGGCAATATCTCCTAATTGACGAATCTTTGAAATCCGCGCTGCAATGGTATTTGCAAGACCGCGATCTTCTCGCATGAGCTCAATATGCTCACCCGCAATGACCCATTTGACCTCTGTTTGATTAGGCAATCGACCCTTATCAATGATCTCTAAAGGATGCGCATCAACCCCCTGCCCCCAGAGTAATCTACCAGGCTTGGGATCTGACTTTTGACCTGGAATTGGTCCTTGAAAAAAAGTTCCAGAATAAATATCATTTAAACCAACTAGTTCTGCCACCCTGGCATTACGCGGACTCGATACAATGAGCTCGGCAGGGGCTTGCTGTAAACTCTGACCCTGATCTAGGATGCACATTCGATCACTCAATAAACGCGCCTCCCTTAAGTCATGTGTCACCATCACAATCGGAATAGCTATACGTTCGCGCAATTTAATTAACTCTTCATATAAGGTTTTGCGAGTCGGATAATCCACTGCAGAAAAAGCTTCATCTAACAAAAGTAACTTTGGTTGCCTTGCGAAGGCCCGAGCTAAAGCAACCCGTTGCCGCTGACCACCGGATAATTCACTGGGGTAACGATTTTGCAAATCAACTAACTGCATATCCTCCATGAGATTGTAAGCATACTCTTGCCCTACTTTGTCCGGTAAGGCTAAACAGATATTTTGCAGTGCTGTTAAATGCGGAAATAAAGCGTAATTCTGAAAAACCATGCCCACTAAACGGTCGTGAGCTGGCACAAAAATATTTTTAGCTGAATCAAACCAAACAGTCTGATCTAACTCTATCACCCCTTGCGTAACCGGCAACAAGCCCGCTAACGCTCTTAGAGCAGAAGTCTTACCACTGCCAGAGGGTCCTACTAAAGCTAATAACTCGCCTACCTGGCATTCAAAATGCATGTCTAAATAAATGGGGCCCGCCTGAATGAGTTCCGCCTTTAACATCTCAGTGCGCCGCCCCACGAACAACACTTTTTCGATTGAGGATTTGACTCAATAAAAGCGTTACAAATGAAAACAATAATAAACAAAATGACATCACTCCAGCACCGTCCATATCAAGCGCCTGTACTCGATCATATATTGCTATCGATAAAGTTCTGGTTTGCCCAGGAATATTGCCGCCAACCATTAAAACGACTCCAAACTCACCAATAGTATGCGCAATAGTCATGACAGTAGCACTACAAATACCCTTCCATGCTAGTGGTAACTCAATTTTCCATAAACGCTTGAGAGGATTTAAACCACATGTCGCTGCCGCGTCGCGAAGCTCAATCGGAATCGCCTCAAAGGCTCTTTGAATCGGAATAAATGCAAAAGGTATGTTAACAATTAAGCTAGCAATGAGAATTCCAAAAAAAGAAAAAACAATCGAATTACCTGTGAGCTCATAAAACCAACTTCCTAAAAAACCGGTATTTCCAAAACCAACTAATAAATAATAACCAAGAACGGTCGGCGGTAATACTAATGGTAATGTCAAACTAGCCTCAAGAAATTGCTTGAGCCAACTGGAGCGTCGCACTAAATAATGCGCCAGCAATATGCCCATGGGAATCAAAATAATCGCCGTCAAACATGCCAAAAACAACGATAAGCGAAAGGCCTGCCAATCCATCAAGATCTCCACTCATGCATAGTAATTGCCGGCAAAAATACTTTATTCAAAACCAAACTCTTTAAAAATCTTCTGGCTTTTTTCAGTCTGTAAATAAGCATAAAATTCTTTAGCGCCGCTACTAGCCCCTAGACTTAAAGCCATCCGCTGAATAAGAGGCAGATGCGCACTTGGGGGAATTAAAACATATCCGCCTTTTTGTTGCACTGTCGAGTGTTTAGCTAATGCTAACGGAATCAATCCCCCTTGCACGGATCCAGAAATTGCAAATTGAGTGGCCTGACTAGCATTCTCGCCCAAAATGAGCTTTGGTAGAGCGATTTCCCATAACTGGACACTTTTTAATGTTTGCTCTGCCGCCACACCATAAGGTGCATGAGCTGGGTTAGCAATCGCTAAACTCCGAATCCGACCATCTTTTAGAGCATTACCAAATTCCAACAAATTCGAGCTGAGTAAATTTGGCCACTTCTCTAAAGTAGGCTTTGGAATAAATAAAACTAATCGCCCCTGACCATACACGACACCCCGATCGATTGTTTTTCGTTGCTGACTCAACTTAAAAATATACTGCTCGTCAGCCATCATCAAAATATCATAATCCCCACCTTGCATGACTTGCTGGTAAAAATTTCCAGACGACCCGTAACTAACCTTTACCAGCTGACCAGTTTCTTTAAAGTAATTGGCAATCATTAAGTCAAGGGCGTAGCGCACATCAGACGCTGCTGCAATTAAAATTCGCTGCTGCTTCATATCTTTCATCTGCCCTTGGGCAATACATAACTCCGCAGACAGACTAGTACACAGTAAAACTAGCAACATAGTTCGTTGGAGAAAAAGGGATCTAGACCGAATGAGCAAAAATTCAGAGAAGTGTGCCAAAGTAATTTGAAGAAATCTCATCTCATTTACCTAAGTTCGCAGCATTCGCTTTCAAATAAAGAGTGATTCGCCTAGAAGGATTCAAGCTATAGTGCACCAATCACACTACCAAAGCATAGAAGAACCCATGATTTGATTCAAACTGCCCAAGAGATCCCACCTATTTACAAAATTGTTTTTAACCTCAATTACCAAACCCATTAGGTTGGCTTGACCTCATTAACAATTGCTTGATCTTGTAAAAATGCCGCAATCGCCATCCCCAGCCCTTCACGCATTTTTGCAAAAACAGGTTGCGATACAAACCCTAAATGGGGTGTAATTAATAAATTAGGGACCTGCGTAATCGGATCAGCAAGAGTCAGTGGCTCAACATCAAAGACATCTAAAGCTGCCATCGCAGGACGCTGCACCTTTAAGGCCGCAAGTAAATCTGACGTCACAATCAAAGCTGAACGAGACGTGTTGACCAAAAGGCTGTCTGGCCGCATCATTGCAAGACGCTTGGCATCCATTAAATACCTAGTCCCCTCGCCAGGAACCAAATGCAAGGTAACAATCCGGGAAGTTGCTAATAGTTCTTCTAAACTCACCGCCTTTACACCCTTGGCCGCAGCTCTTTCTGGGGTCATATGCGGACTCCAGGTAACAACGTCCATGCCAAAGGCCAAACCCACTTGCGCAACTCGCCCACCAATTGCTCCCAAACCTAAAACACCTAAACGCTCGCCATGCAAAGGCGGCATCACGGAATACGCATTTCGCCACAAACCGTCCTTGACCAACTGATTTTGCTCAATCAGCCGCTTATAAGCCCCTAAAATTAAAGTCCATGTGATTTCAACAGTTGTCTCTTTCGAGGGACCAAACTCCGTAAAACTAACCGGGATATTACGCTCTTTTAAAGCGCCATAATCAATCGCTAAATTGCGATTACCTGTAAAAATTACATATTTCAAGTTAGGTAATTGGTCAATTAGCTCCTTTTTCAGGGGCGTCCGATCACGCATTAAAACCAAAATATGGGCTGGTAAAACCGCCTCTAAAAGCGCCTTACCTTGCAACGGCTGATGGTGCACAGTCATTGATGCTGCACTAGCAATCACCGGATGCTCTTTGACTAATACTAAATTTTTCTCAAAATCATCTAACACTACAATATTCATAAAATATCCCTATGATAGTAAAAACTTGGACTTTGCTGCTACGTCATTTCTTTGCTGCGCTAAACTAATTTTTTCCATACTCCAGATACAAGCCTACAGGTCTTTTAGCAGTAGTATAGAGGCGCCGATACCGAACCAAAAAATGAATATAGTCGTGTAAATCGAAATATCCTGTCTTAGTTTGGCGCATTGTATTTTCTAAATGTGTGGCTGGCATAAATCATATCACTTGCTCACAATAAAACCTGCATCAAATGTGATTTTTGAAAAATATCAAAAAAATAGGATAATTAGAAAAATACTTACAAAATCTCGCAAATGCGGCAACTCACCCAGAAAGTATCCACATGGAAATATTAGGCTCACAAACCATCCCTGCAACCCAAGTACAAGTTTGGGATGCCCTAAATAATCCCGATGTACTCAAAAAATGTCTGCCTGGTTGTGAATCCGTCGAACAAACGAGTCCAGATCTTTTTAAAGTCAAAATTACGACAGCCATTGGTCCATTGAAAGCTAAATTTAGTGGCACCCTACAAGTAACAGAAGCAAAACCGCCTGAGTCTTGCGTCCTCATTTTTGAAGGTCAAGGTGGTGCAGTTGGCTTTGGTAAAGGATCTTCTTCCGTGACCCTTAAAACCGTTCCTGACGGGACAGAATTAAGTTACTCTGCAAAAGCGCACGTGGGCGGTAAATTAGCTCAAATTGGCTCCCGTCTAATCGATAGCGTTGCTAAGAAAATGTCTGATGATTTTTTTAAAGCATTTAATCAAGAGCTTGGTGGTTCCGGTATTCAACCAACGCCAGTTGACCGACAAAACCAAGAAGAATCTTCTGAAAATACGTTTGCTAAAAACTCGGGCAATAAAAACTCAGCAGAATCCTCTAGTTCAACTACCGGCACAATGGTGCCAGCGTGGTGGTTAATTGTTGCCGCGGGTGTCGGTGCCATAGTAACGCTAGGAGTTCATGTATTCTTAAAATAAAAATATCTGAGAAACCCAATTGGCAAAAAGTATCCAAACTAGTTAACGCAGCCAACAATGAATCGCGATTGGCTATGCCCTAGAACCATGTGTTTGCCCTGAAAAAATTACTAATCAATTTAGAACTATGGTTTAATAAAGTATCTAAAAAAAAATTAATATCTAGGAGATCAGATGACGATTCAAATCCAAGTCAATGGTACGACGCAATCCGTCGATACTGATGCGAAAACGCCTTTACTGTACGCACTGCGAAATGACTGCGATATTAATTCTGCCAAATATGGTTGTGGTGTCGGCCAATGTGGCTCTTGCACAGTCATTATTAACGGTAATGCCGTACGATCCTGCATTACTCCAGTAGGAAGTGTAAAAAGTAACATCACAACGCTTGAATCGTATAAAAATGACCGTGTTTTATCTGCGTTAAATAAAGCCTTTATTACCGAACAAGCCGTGCAATGTGGGTTTTGTATTGCCGGCGTGATGATGAGCGCTAAAGTATTGTTAGATAAAAACAAAAAACCTACCGTTCGCCAAATTAAATCCGCCCTGAACGGTAACCTCTGTCGCTGCGGTACTCATACTCGTATCATCAAAGCTATTCAATTAGCCTCTAAGGAGTTAGCATGAACGCCCCCTTAAAGAACTCACGCCGCCTTTTTCTAAAGCACTCAACTGGCCTTGTAATCGGCTTTAGCTCGGTTCCAGCTTTACTCGCACAAAATAATACGACGCCTCCACTACCAGGTAGCCTTGCCGGCAATCCTCAAATCGATAGTTGGCTATACATTAACCCGAAAGGGATAGTCACAGTCTACTCAGGCAAAGTTGAATTTGGCCAAGGTATCACAACAGCTTTAAAGCAAATTGTTGCCGATGAACTCGATCTGGATATCAATCGAATTGAAATGATCCCAACCACTACTGGTCTTTCCCCAAATGAAGGCGTTACTTCAGGAAGTCAATCGGTGGAATTTGGAGGCCTTGCCCTACGTTATGCCTGTGCCCAAGCCAAAGGTACCCTCCTCGAAAAAGCCGCTACGCAACTTGGCGTACCGCAGTCTGAACTCAGAGTGTCGGATGGTAATATTCTTGCGAAAAGCGGCCAATCAACTAGCTACTGGTCTTTAACAGAAGATAAGCTTTTAAACCAACGGGCTAATCTGAAATACAAACCCAAAGATGCTTCTGCTCATTACTACATTGGTATCTCTGTTCCGCGTGTGGATATCCCCGCGAAGGTTTCAGGGGGTGCAGCTTATGTTCAGGATATGCAAATGCACGGGATGCTTCACGCCCGTGTAGTTCGTCCTCCCGCACCAAGAGCACAACTACTGAGTATTGATGAAGTCAAAATAAAAGCTCTACCCGGAGTAGTCGGCCTTGTTCGAGATGGCAGCTTTTTAGCTGTAGTCGCAAAACGTGAGGAACAAGCCATCAAAGCGCTTGACCTTGCAAAAAGTCTTGCTAAATGGGATTTGAAAAATGATTTGCCAGCTTCTTATAAAGACTGGCATGCGTCGATGAAGAAAATAAACGGCGTAGTTACTGAGCATGCAGTTAAATCAAACCCCAGTAATCCAGCTGTTAAAACCTTGGTCGGAGAATATACTAAACCCTTCATTATGCATGGCAGTATCGGCCCATCTTGTGCTCTTGCGATTATGAATCAGGGAGTTATGAAGATATACACCCATAGCCAAGGGATGTACCCCCTCCAAACTGACCTGGTTAAAGCACTTGGTATGCCCCCAGAAAAAATTATCTGTATTCATACTGAGGGATCTGGTATGTATGGCCAAAGTGGCGCTGATGACGTGGCCCTTGACGCCGCTCTCGTTGCCCGCGCGTTTCCAGAAAAGCCGATCCGCATGCACTGGACTCGTGAGGAAGAAATGAAGTGGGAACCCTTTGGCAGTGCTATGAGCATGAAAGTTGCCGCATCCCTAGATCAATCAGGAAAAATTGTCGACTGGCAATTTGAACTGTGGAGTAATACCCACAGTACCCGTCCCGGCGCAAAAACAGGCAATAATTTATTTACGAGTTGGTATCTCAATGATCCTCAAAAGCCCTCACCAATTACCAATATACCCCTTCCCGGTGGTGGCACACACCGTAATGCGATTCCGCTTTACAACTTCCCAAATCAAAAAGTTGTAAACCATTTAATTGAAGAAATGCCGATTCGGGCATCAGCACTAAGGACCCTAGGCGCTTATGCAAATGTATTTGCCATCGAATCCATGATGGATGAGCTCGCTAAAGCAGCTAATACGGATCCAGTTGAATTTAGATTAAAGCATATGGATAATCAACGAGCGCGGGACGTGATAACCAAAACAGCTCTCCTAGCCAAATGGAATCCAAAGCAATTATCTGCGAAGAAAAATGGCAAATTGTATGGTCGAGGATTTGCCTTTGCTCAGTATAAAAATCTACAAGTATGGAATGCCGCAGTCGCAGATGTCGAAATTGATCCAACCACAGGCAAAGTTCGCGTGACTCATTTTTATAGTGTGGCAGATGCTGGTTTAATTATTAATCCAGATGGCTTTAAAAATCAAATTGAGGGTGGACTAATTCAAGCTGCTAGTTGGACTATCTTTGAAGAAGTTCAGTTTGATAAAACCCAGATCAAAAATAGCTCCTGGGGAGATTATCCAATCTTACGATTTGAGGATGTTCCTGAAATCGAAGTCGAACTAATTAACCGCCCATCCGAAAAGTCGGTTGGGGTTGGTGAAGGTTCGCAAGGGCCAGGTGGTGCAGCAATCGCTAACGCCGTAGCTGCAGCCACCGGAAAAAGAGTTTATGATTTACCTTTAAATCCAACTCGGATTAAAAATTCACTTACCAAAACTTAACCTTTACTTAATGGATCAGATATGTCCTTACCTACCTTACCAGAATTTACTGAAAAAACGAGCGCCCTAGGCTATGACGGCGTATCGATTCGTACCTGGGAGCCTAACTCTGTAAGTCAGACCCATACCCATGAGTTTGCTGTGCACGCTGTAGTTGCCCAAGGTGAGATGTGGCTTACCCGCGGTGATGATACACAGCACCTCCAAGTAGGCGATACCTTTACGATGGAGCCTGAGACCCCCCATGCAGAAAAATACGGTTCGCAGGGTACTATTTACTGGGCTGCTAGACGTTTTCCGAAGATTTAAAGTTCTTGCTCACACCTTAGCTGCGAGAAAATTTCCCGTAGCTAACACGATAGCAATGCCCATAAGTCACAGCTATTTGCCCACCGTTGACTAGGCTAAAGATACTGTCATGTATCCATTGAGATTATTCATCTGGAATAGTCCCTCGGCTAAAGATAGAAGAGCTTAATATCTAGTATGCCAGATTTGATTTATGACTTTCGCTGCCATGAAATACCAGAAAAAATCTCCACTAAAAAATCGATCCAAACGCGAAGTTTTGGGGGTACGTTTTTAAGCTGCGGAAATACTACGGAAATATCATACCCCTTCGCACGTGAGGACTCTAAAACCTTCACAAGTTGACCAGTTGCAATCATCTGACTGACGTAATACTCTGCCACCTGGATTAGTCCTAAGCCACTCGCCGCCGCTGAGACTAAAGCCTCACCACTATTAAAAGTCAATAAACCATCAATGGCAAGATGCTGCTCCTGGCCATTCTCCACAAACCGCCACTCCCGAATTAAGCCATTACGTGGTCGTCGATAAGTCAAACAATGATGTTGTAGTAAATCATTAGGAACCTTGGGTACTCCTCGCTTTTTTAAGTAACTAGGTGCCGCAACTACTACATAATCGACACTAGCTAACTGACGCATCGCTAAACGAGAAGAATGTAATTCACCAACTTGGATAGAAGCATCTAAACCATTATCAATGGTATAAGGTACATAATCACTACAGACGATTTCTAAATGGACCTCTGGGTATTTCTTTAAAAATCGGGGTAACGATGGTACGATCCACATTCGGCATAAACCCGATGGCATCCCCACTCGCAATTTACCACGTGGATCTCGACCGATTCGACTAATCGACTGCTCTGCCTCATCCAAGTCTGACATGAGCTTTTTACAACGCTCATAAAACTCTGCTCCCTCGGCAGTAACGCTTAAACGCCTTGTGGTCCGGTCGAGTAACCTGACTGCTAAATTTGTTTCTAATCTAGCTAAAGAAGCACTAATGGCAGCAGTCGATACGCCTAAATCGCGAGCTGTTCCGCTAATAGTTCCAACTTCAACAATTCTTAAGAAAACATTAATTCCGTGTAATCGATCCATCTTTGTATTTTTAATTTTGGAGTTAAGAGTGATTGTAGGCGCAAAGAAGCTTCTTTGACAAAAAATTCACTAGAATCGATAGCAGATTCACACGTCTATCTTTATCAACCTGATTTATTGATTGGAATATTCATGCCTCTTATCCTCCGAGGAGTAATGCAAAGTCCTGTAACACCACTCAAAGATGATTTCTCACCAGATCTACCAACCTTTGAAAAGTTACTTGATTTTCATGTTCGAACAGGCGCTACCGCCATCTCCTGGCCACACCACAAAGGAGAGTCTTTGAATTTGTCTATTAAAGAACGTAAAGCCTTTGCAGAAGTCGCAGTCAAAACGGTAGCCGGCCGTGTGCCAGTGTCCGTTCATGTCAGTGCACTATCAGTCGAAGATTCGATCGAGTTAGCAAAGCACGCTGAACAAATCGGTGCCGACGCCATTATTGCTATTACCCCCTATTTTTGGGCACCTTCACAAGAAGCGATCTACCAACATTATGTCCGTTTAGGTAAGGCCACCAGTCTACCGATGATTGCCTATAACTCACCAAGCTACTTGGAGGGTGTTGAATTTACAGGCGAACTAGTCACTCGCCTAATGCATGATGTGCCAAGCCTCATTGCCATGAAAGAAGCGAGCTTTAATAGCGCTAAATTTTTAGAAATTTCTAGAGCGGCATTACAAGTCCGCCCTAATTTTTCTATCGTAGCAGGTGTCGAATTTCTAGCGCCCTCAGTACCACTTGGCTGCGTTGGTTCCTACTCCTCAGCCGGGGCTATCTGCCCCAATTTATGCACCCAACTCTATGATGCTTGTATCGCCGGCGATAGTGTCAAAGCGCGCGAGTTACAGTTCAAACTAGCGCAGTTATGGGATTTGTTTCGTGACCAGTATCCATCCTCTCTCAAAGGAGGCATGGTTGTCATGGGCCGTCCCGTTGGGCCTACAAGACCACCTCTACCAACAGCCACGAAAGAGCGTCAAGCGTTTATTGCTAAGCAACTTGAGGAGCTCGGCATATTAGATACCGAGCCACACGGTTGGTAACTATCTCAAAATAAGGATCCATCATATGTCAGTATTTACGCCTGGGTTAGTCCATACCCCCGTTACACCTTTTACAACCGATCTCAAAATTGACTATAGCCGCTATGAACAATTGCTTGAATTTCACCTTGCTCAGGGCGCGCAGTCGCTAGCAATTACGATGCATGCTGGAGAATCTGTGAGTCTAACCGATCAGGAACAGCGGGCGCAATTCGCTTTTGCCAAGAAACAAGTCAATGGCAGAGTGCCTCTTCTAGCACATGTTAGCGACTCTGGAACTACGATTGCACTGGAACGCGCTCAATATGCTGAGTCAATTGGCATGCAGGCTGTAATCTGCACTACGCCCTATTACTGGACACCGCCTGCGCCAATGATTTTGGAGCATTTTTTACAAGTAAGTCAGGCTGTCAAATTACCTTTCTTTGTTTTTTACTCGCCCGATGAAATGGGTGGGATTACCTTATCTACAGACCTCATCCTAAAACTAGTTGATCAAAGACCTAATTTTGCTGGCATGATTGATGCGAGCTTAGACTGGCAGTTTATGATTAATATTATTTCGAATGTGTGGCGAAAAAAGCCTGAATTTCAACTACTTGCCGGGAATGAATATATGGTTAGTGCGGGCGCCATTGGTGCCACTAGTATGTTGAGTGGTCTGAGCGCAATCGCTCCTAAACTGATCAAAGAACTCTATACGATTTGTCGAACAGAAAAATATGTGCAGGCTCGCCAAGCCCAAGAAAATGTCGCAGCTCTCCTTTTTTTAATTAATCAATATGGCTTTGGTGGACTTAAAAGTGCTATGCACGCGATGGGGCGGGATTGTGGCAGTCCAAGGCCTCCGCATGATCCCTTAAGTCCTTCCCAGCACCAAACTCTGAGCCAATCTCTGCATGCCCTACCCTTTATGTCAAAAGAACCCCAGGGTTGGTAATTCCTTGACTACAATGAGTAGATGTTAACTAATCAGTCAATACCCCAACCAGTTGCCCTCATTACCGGTGCCGCGCAAGGCATCGGCGCTGCATGTGCTCAGGCTTTTGCTAATTTTGGATATCAAGTAGTACTGACTTCGAGAAAATTAAGTCAACTCCAACCGATTGCAGATCAAATACAAAAGGCTGGAGGTTCTGTATTAACCCTCGAATTGAATATCAATGATCACCTTCATATCAAAGAAATAACCCAACAGGTTTTTAACAAATTTGGTCGTCTAAATGTTCTAATCAATAATGCTGGTATTCCTCTTCGGCAAGACGCCCTTAAAGTTACGCCTGCAGAATGGGACACAATTATGGATACCAATCTCAAAGGAACCTTCTTTTTAAGTCAAGAGGTTGCGAATACTTGGGTCAGTCATAATACCCCAGGCTGTATTATCAATATGGCTTCTTTACATGGGATTGTGGCAATGCCCGGCAGGTCAAGTTATGGAATTGCCAAAGCAGGCATCTTACAGATGACTAAAATGCTTGCCCTAGAATGGGCCCAGCACAACATTCGCGTCAATGCCATCGCACCAGGACGGGTAGAGACTCCGGCCCGGGCAACAAGCTTTGCTCCAGATCCAAAATACCGCGAAGCAATGCTTAACAAAATTCCTTTAAAGCGCTTTTGTACACCGGAGCAGGCTGCAGGAGCGGCCTGCTATCTAGCTAGCGATTTAGCGTCAATTATGACCGGGCAAGTGCTTATCCTTGATGGCGGTATAACTACATACTAATTAGTTATACGAACAAGGATTATTCATAATGTCTCGTTAATCGTCTTGTTAAATATTTCTAGTAATCTCTAATTTTTATCCCATTATTTAAAAACTATTCAATTGCCTATTGAGTTAAAAGTTGTTATTTTTGTTATGGTACGATTTGAATAAATCTTAAAGGGAGATAAGAGTGGCCAATTTAAATATTAATGGGAAAAAAATTTCAGTAGATGTCGATCCAAATACGCCACTACTCTGGGCAATACGAGATCATGTCGGCCTAACAGGCACCAAATATGGCTGCGGTGTTGGCGTATGTGGCGCTTGTACTGTCTTATTTAATGGCGAACCACTCAAGAGTTGCGCCATTCCAGTTAGCGCAGCAGAAGGTAAAAAAATTGAAACTATTGAAAGCCTAGAAAAAAATGGGCAACTTTCGCAACTCCAGCAAGCCTGGGTAAAACATCAAGTTCCACAATGCGGCTATTGTCAGTCTGGCATGCTCATGGCAACTACGGCACTATTAAGAAAAAAGCCTAAGCCTACAAACGCAGACATTGATGCTGCTATTACCAATATCTGTCGTTGTGGCACGTTCCAAGAAGTTCGTGCTGCGATTCATTCTGTTGCCAAGTCGTAAGGAGCTATCAATGAATGCCATAACTAATATCGCTCGTCGTCATTTTATTATTTCTTCAGCAACCATCGGTTCAGGTCTTGCAATTGGGTTCGACTTGTCCCTAGCGCCCGCTTTTGCAAATACCGCTAGTGATGCTCCAGAGATCGGTGCTTGGGTAGTGATCCAACCCGATGAAAAAGTCATTGTTCGCGTTGTGCGCTCTGAAATGGGACAAGGAACCATCACAGGACTTGCACAAATGGTCGCAGAGGAACTCCAGTGCGACTGGAAAAATGTTAGCTACTCATACCCAACTCCGGCAGAGAGTATTAAACGAAAAGCTGTTTGGGGCTCATTCTCTACCGGAGGCAGCAGAGGGATTCGTACGTCAGAACAATATGTTCGTAAAGGTGGCGCAGCGGCTCGCATGATGCTCGTCCAAGCTGCAGCTGAACAGTGGGGTGTCTCACCTTCTGAATGCGAAGCCCAAAAAGGCGTAATAACCCATAAACCAACTGGCCGTAAAACGACCTTTGGTAAAGTAGCCGTCGCCGCATCGAAATTACCAGTCCCAACTCAAATTAGCCTGAAAGATCCAAAAGACTGGAACATTATCGGTAAACCATTAGATCGTATCGATAATCTATCAAGCAAAACAAACGGTAAGCAAGTCTATGCAATTGACCTGAAATTACCAGGTATGCTGACTGCAACAATTAAGGAGTCACCTGTTTTTGGTGGAAAAGTAAAAAGCTTTGATGCTGCTAAGATTAGTAACCTTCAAGGAGTTAGAAAAGTACTGCAAGTTGGTGATACTGCCGTTGCTGTTATTGCAGATACCTTTTGGCAAGCTAAAGTGGCACTTGATCAATTACCGATCGAATGGGACGAGGGTCCTAATGCCTCAATCCAACAAGCAGATATCCTTAAAAAAATAGAAGAAGGCTTGACAGCTTCTCAGGCCTTTGTTGGTAACTCGAATGGTGACTATAGTAAAGTCCTTGCTGAAAGTGCCCAAAAAGTCGAAGGAACATACTTTTATCCTTTTTTAAATCATGCGCCGCTAGAGCCAATGAATGCAACAGCCAAATGGACGCCGGAACAATGTACTGCTTGGGTTCCTACCCAAGATGGCGAAGCCTCAATGGCTGCTGTCGTAGCAGCGTCTGGCCTAAGCGCTGACAAATGTGACGTCATTAAAATTAATCTTGGTGGAGGCTTTGGTCGTCGTGGTGCTTTTCAAGATTACACAACGCAAGCAGTTCGAATTGCCAAAGAAATGCCCGGTACGCCAGTAAAATTGATCTGGACACGAGAAGAAGATATGACTCAGGGACGCTACCATCCGATTATGATGTGTAAGTTAACTGGTACTTTTGATGCTCAGAAAAACTTTACAGGTCTGCACATGCGTCTTGCGGGCCAATCTATTCTGGCCTCTGTTCGCCCAGCTATTGTCGAACAAAATAAGGGGATGGACCCAGTCGTTTTCCAAGGATTAGCAAAAAAAGATTTACCGATTGTCGGTGAAGAAGCAACCCTAGACTATACCTTTCCAAATCTCGTCATTGACCATGCAATGCGCAATACGCATGTCCCCCCAGGGTTTTGGCGTGGCGTGAATATTAATCAAAATGCTGTCTTTTTAGAATGCTTCATGGATGAACTTGCCCATACGGCCGGTAAAGACCCTGTAGACTTTAGAAGACAGTTTATGGCAGATCAACCCAGAAGCCTTGCAGTACTTAATGCGGTGGTTGATGGTATCGGCTGGTCAAAGGCCCCTAAAAAAGGTGTCTTCCGGGGTGTCGCCCAAATGAAATCATTTGGTAGTTATGTTGCTGCGGCTTGCGAAATATCTGTCAAAGATGGTAATAAAATCAAAATCCACCGGATTGTTGCTGCAACTGATCCAGGATATGTAGTTAATCCAGCCCAAATCAAACGACAAGTTTCTGGCTCATTCGTATATGGACTATCGGCTTTGTTTGAAGAAGAAATTACCATTAAAAATGGTGCGGTGATACAGAAAAACTTTGACACGTTTGGCTCAATCCGACTTGCTCAAATGCCTCCTGTAGAAACGATCATTATTCAGGGTGGTGGCAAAGTTTGGGGTGGAGTTGGTGAGCCTACAATTTGTGTTGCAGCTCCGGCTGTATTAAATGCATTTTTTCAAGCAACTGGCAAACGTATTCGAACCCTACCATTAAAAAATAGTGGTATTACCCTCGTCTGATGAACGGTACAGCGTTTTAAATTGGTATTAGATGCATGAAATTTTTAGGAGGTCCTAGGCTACTACAAGGATTAATAGTCCTTGTAGTTTTTATAGGCGCACTCCCAGCCGACTCAAGTGAACTGTCAGGCGATCCCCAAGCCGGTCGGACGATCGTAGCCAGTAGGCAAAAAGGTTTGTGCTTATTGTGTCATAGCGGGCCATTTCCTGAAGAACCATTTCAAGGTAACATAGCTCCCAATCTGTCCGATTTGGTCGCCAATTTAAGTGCCCTCCAGTTACGAGCGAGGATCATGAATCCGGCGATTACAAATCCCCAAACAATCATGCCATCTTATTATCAACCTGAAGATTTAACTCGCGTAAGTAAGCCATATCAAGGACAATCAATTCTTAGTCTTAAAGAAATTGACGATGTAGTAGCCTATTTAATTACTTTAAAAAAATAATGATCCATCAAACGATTCAATACAAAAGACGCGCACTTCTGCAAGCTTTACCAGGCTTACTCATCTTGCCATGCACTCCAACTTTTGCAAGCAAAAATGATGCTGCAGATGCAATGCAAAAAATTATTGGCGGAACACTGGTAAAAGATGGCGGTATTTACTTTGAACTTTCGCCACTGATTGAAAATGGGAACTCTGTTCCCATTAAGATTGAAGTTGATAGTCCAATGACCTCTCAAAATCATGTTAAAGCGATACATGTGATCTCGGAAGATAATCCACTTCCAAATATTTTTTCAGCCTATCTATCACCCCAATCTGGAAAGGCGAAAATTGCTACAAGAATTCGTTTAGCGAACACCCAACGGGTTTGGGTCCTAGCAGAAATGAGTCAAGGCTATTATGCAAGAACCTTTGCCGATACAAACGTTACTCTAGCAGCTTGTTTTGAGGGATGAGATGAGTAAAACTTCTCGAACCCTTATTACTATGCCAAAAACAGCGCGCAAAGGAGCACTCATCGAAATCAGTGTTATTGCTCAGCATGATATGGAAACAGGTTTTCGTAGAACCGAAACTGGTGAATTAATACCTCGCGATATTATTCGTACCTTTACCTGTACATATAACAATATTGAAGTATTTCGAGCAGACCTTCACCCAGGCCAAGCGGCTAATCCTCAAATGACATTCACTGTAGTCGCCTCCGAAAGTGGCGAGTTTCAATTTAAATGGGTGGGTGATAATAATTACATCAGTACCAATCAAAGTTTCTTAATCGTGAACTGATTGTTCACGATTTAATAGTCTGGTAGATGCAACTAATTACATACCCATACCGCTCCTTGGGTTTTGTGATGAGTTTGATTATTTTTCTTAGTCTCAATCTTTGCAATCAATCCTATGCACAGCGCCAGTCTGGCTATGAACTCATGTCGCCTGAAAATCAACGTATGCAAAATGATTTGAATTTAAATCCAGCTTATTTTTGGATCTTAGATGGGCAAGATATCTGGAATTCTAAAAACAATCCCAAAGAGCAGTCGTGTGCATCTTGCCATCAAGATCCTAAAAGTTCGATGCGTGGTGTAGCAACGAAGTTTCCTCTTGAACGAGCTGGTAAGTTAATCAATCTCGAACAACAGATTAATTATTGTCAAAGTGAACGCTTATCATCTAAACCCTTCACCTTCGAAAGTAAAGCACTCTTAGCGATAACAACCTTTGTGGCAGCCCAATCTCGCGGTCTGCCAATAACAACTCATCAACATAGTAGCTTTCTGAACAATGCTTTTCGGAATGGAGAAATGTTATTTAATCAACGTATGGGCCAGTTAAACTTGTCGTGTGCCCAATGTCACGAGCAACGTGCTGGACTAATTTTAGGGGGCACAAAAATTCCTCAAGCACATCCAACTGCGTACCCGATTTATCGGCTTGAATGGCAAAACGTTGGATCATTACAAAGACGTCTACGTAATTGTATGACAGGGGTACGGGCTGAGCCCTTTGGTTATGGATCCATTGAGCTTGTTCAGCTCGAGTTGTTTTTAATGCACCGCGCTAATGGGATGCGTTGGGAAACTCCAGGTGTTCGTCCTTAGTCACAGATCTACTGAAAAATTTATAAACTCTATTG
>Ga0209552_1000125_pt1 | contig 24029 bp, 40 predicted proteins | sample LauGreFaBDMM15SD_2_FD_188214 | JGI IMG/M metagenome (GOLD analysis project Ga0209552, IMG submission 188214) | Freshwater lake microbial communities from Lake Michigan, USA - Fa13.BD.MM15.SD (SPAdes) (version 2) | ecosystem: Environmental > Aquatic > Freshwater > Lake | place: Lake Michigan, USA... | reverse complement strand
AAAATATTGCAATTCTTGAAGCACAAATTGCTGAAATAACTGCCAACCTTGGTACGGGCACGGGTGGTACGGGTACGGGCACGGGTGGTACGGGTACGGGCACTGGTGGTACGGGTACGGGCACTGATCCAGAATTTTCTGCTACAAAAACTCCAGAACCTTTAGTAGATGCTTACAACAATGCGGTTGCAGATGCTAAAAAAGATGGTCTTAACCTTGCGGGTATACTAAAATCAATGCTTGCGCTTCTTTCCGCGCTATTGCTTGGATTAAAAGGTATTATGGCTGGGATTGGGCTATTTACTGGCAGAAAAGGTGGCGGGAGTAGCGGAGGTAGTGGAGGTAGCGGAGGTAGTGGGGGTAGCGGGGGAAGTGGGGGCACGCGCCCAACAGAACCCCCCTCAAATGTAATTAAGCCTCCTCCTCAACAATGGGCAGGGTTTCCAGTGTTTGTTGGTATGGATCAAGATGCTACGACCACATCTTACGGGTTGGCACTTGTGGCACTTATCCTAATGGGCACTAAAATTGTTTATGAGTCTGGTGAAACAAAGAAAACAAAGAAAAAAAAGAAAAAAAAGTCCTTGCCTAACCTTAAACGCTCGTTACCAGTTAAAGTATGAGCGTACAACCTATGGGCGGATGGTTTGATTTTATTGGTGACACTTGGAACAATATTTTTGATAGTGGCAGTTCTAGTGGTGACACTGGCACGCCTTACGTCACAAATCCAACCCTTAATGCTGACCCTTTTGGGTTTGAGTTAAATCTTAGTTCGTTTACCAATCCCGACAGCAATCCCTACCTTCCAGCATATAATGAATTTGGTTATTTGGGCACTACTGGAGTGACTGCGGATACAACCACCACATCTGGCGGAGGATTTGATTTTAATTTTGACAGTATTTTAAGTGGCATTACTGACTCAGTTTCCGCACTTGGTTCGGTGTTTGGTACGGGGTTGCAAGCCTATGCAGATGTGCAAAAATTGATTACATCTTTAGCACCTCAAGACAAAATTGTTGTTCGAAACGGGACAACCTATGTTGACCGCACTGTAAATGGTCAAACCACAACTTTACCCGCTAGCGTTGTTTACCCGCAATTTGTAACGCAATTTCAAAAGGCGGAAAAAGAAACAAATGATTCCAAGTTGACCCAAACTTTGATTCTTGCTGGCGTTTTGGGTTTAGGATTAGTTCTTATATTGAAGAAAAAGTAAACGGGTAATAGGAAATGGGCAACGTATTACCCCTTAAGGATCTTAAAAGAGTTTCCTTGGATCGTAAAAATCAGATTGATGTAAATTCCGCTCGCATTCAATCTGCAATAATATGTGAAAGCAATAACGGCATAAACTACGCTGATCGAATTGCCCGTGCTGAAGGGACTGAGGCTTTGGTAGATACTGGCACAGCACTTAAAAAACTTGCTCAAGTGTTAGCATTGGGGTCTGGTGGGGCTAAAATTGGAGAGCAGATTTATATGACGGTACGAATGAAGGATCTTCGAAGTGAATTTACCGAAAAAGCACAACAATTTAAAAATGAGGGTGGTGATCTTATTGAATTTGGAAAGGAGACTGGATTAAAAATTGGCGATGCTTTTAAAGTTGCAGAGAATTTTTACAAAACTGCGGGTTCTCTTCAATATAATGCATCAGTTGAGCTTGCAAACGCACACACTTTTACAAATCAAATGAAGCAACCAGCAGTTGATGCACGCGCTAAGTTTGATGAGGCAATTGGCTTACGAGATCGCGCAAATGAAATGATGCTTGGCGCAAAGCAAGCATTAGCAGATGCCTATGCAACCACTTGGCCAAAAGGCACTGCATCAAAATACATAGGTGTGGCAAAAACAAATTACAATAATGCCAACAAATATTTTGGTCAAAAAAATCAAGAAGCCCTATCAGCGCAAGGTATAGCTCAAGAAGCACAAGATGCATATTTGGAAGCTGTTGCAAAAGAAAATACTGCCATAGATGCATTAAATACTGCAAACAAAGAATTGTATGATCGGGCAAAAGCATATACAGACGCTAAAGCGGAAGTTGATGAATATAACTTGCAAGTGCAACAAAAGCTAAAGAAATTTAACCAAACTAAAAGCGAATTGCAAGGGGTGATGAACGACATCAAGGATGAGCAAGTAAGTTCTAACAAACGATTGGCATTGTATGCTATTGGAGGGCAAGCTGGCCAAATATCCGATTCAATTGCTTCTGGCATTGAACATTATGTTGCTGGAAATTATTTTCAAGCTGTAGCGAATACGGGTGTGGGCACAGTAACTGCCACTATTGGATCTTCTTTTGGAGATTTTAGCCCGTATCTTCCTCTTGCCACTCAAGGAGTAAATGCAATTGCATACGCTGGGGATACGGGCGATTACAAAACTGCATTTTGGAATTTTGGAGACAATGTGCTTGGCATTGGTTTGATGGTGCAAAATATTAATGATATTGAGGCTTTTTATGGTGCAATTGATGGAGGTGATTATATAACTGCATTTGGTTTGTCGGGGCGATCTTTAGTCAATTCTTGGAATGTCGGTTGTAAAAATGTCGGCACTGCGGTGTCTTTAGCTACGGGCATACCTTATGCTGATAAAGCCATTGGAGTAAGCGGAAAAGTTGCCAGTGATATACTTGCAACCCCTTTTGCGCTGGGATTAACAGTTGAAGCAATGGACAATGCAAATGTTGAACCCGATGTGATGGCGGGAGTGGCATCCCTAACTTTGCTTGGAGCGTGTGGCGGAATGCTTGGAGACGTTCTTGCACTAGTTGATGGCAATCGATTTAATTCGTGGTGGAATAAGGCGATGATGGGTGCAGTGCAAGATGCTCTCGAAGGCAGTGGTGTTGCAATGGAAGAAGGGAAGCCAGTTCTTGGTAGAGATTATTTTGGATTGGGTGGATTTATAATGTACCCCGATCCAGTAAAAAATATGCCAGATCCACAAGGTATTTATTCTCCCGTAAATAATTTGGGGTTGGGTGGCATACAAGATAATTGGAATAAAACTTCTGGTGTAACCAAGTTGGATTGGTGGCTTTCTATGGGCTACGATGCGTGCGGTGGTGAGCTTAAACCTTGTCAACCACCTACTGATCCTTCTTTTCTTGGCGGAGATGAGTATGACGTTAATAAAAGCATTGCAGATACCGAAGCAAGCAATGCGTTTATGCTTGATTGTACTAAAAAACAAAATGCTTGGCTTACTCCTTTTGATTTTACAGATTATAATGGTGTAGTAAAATGTTCATCTGTTTATGGTCTAACTGGAATTTGGGCTTTGAATGGGTGTAATACTGCCAATACACCAGTTAAATCATTGGTTAAACTCAAAGATCATCTCAAACCCATTGATTTTAGTGATATTAATTTGCGTCCCGAGGATCAAATTGATACTCGAGATAGTATGTATACGGGCGATCCAGTTTCGCCAAATCCATAAAAATGAGTGTTTATCCTTTAGGTAATATGCATCCAATGGGCGGGGAGTTTGATGATAACGATCAATCAGTTGATGATTTAGCACCTGCCATAGCTCGTCCTTGTCCTACCGTGCTTCCAAATAATAATCCTAACAATCGATTTTCCCTTCAACCACTTCAACCTTGGGATAGATTTATAAGATTGGCTGGGGCGGGTCGTATTTTTCAAGCAATAGATGATGCAATAAAATTAAATAAATATAATGACTATGATGACGCACAAAGCCCAGTAGGGGTAATTATGGGGGAACGTAATGTTGCAATGACAATTCGTGTATCACAAATTCCCGAAGCAGTGCTTAAAGGTTGGGCACTACTTGGAGTTTTTGATGAATCTACTGGAAACAAAATTGTAAGCGAAGTTGGCAAAGCCTTTTCTCTAAAAGGTTCGGTGGGATTTCCGACCATTTATTATCAATTTACACAGTTGGCATTTCCAAAGTTGATTAAATTGCATTATGCAGGGCAGATGCTTGGAATTTGCTATGCCAAATTTTTAGATAAAATTGCTCGTCAGATTTCATTTTACAGTGGAAGAAACGGTTTTAATAAATTTTTTAAACACTATTTTCAAAAGGTTAAAGACGCTTATCGTTATCCTTTAGCTTTCCGAACCATAGCAAACCCCTTGCCCTAAAGCCTTATGAGTATTCTTCGTTATGTTTGGCCAGAGGGAGACACCACTCCTTACCGCATTATTCAAAAGCCTAAAGGCGAAGCGTGGGGCGCATTTAAAATTCTTGGATCACAAATATTTCCAATGGGCGATTTTGATGATGGCAGACCCAATTTAAATGAGCCTAACCGTGTGTATAGAACTTCCAAGGGATGGAGAGTTTTTTACACGGGTAGGGTCAATCCGCATTTTGATTCAATGCTTGATATAATGCTTAATGATGGTTGTGACAAAATATATGTGGATATTGCAAAGAGACGAAGATATTACGCATCTCGAATTGAGCCTAAATATGCCGATCCAACTTTGGGAGAATCGTCGGCTATTGCACGATTTGTGGAAGAGCAAGGAACTAGAAATTCTGTTTGGAATGAATTTATTGAAATTCACGATGATTGGACGGGGGCGCACAATGGTGCGGAGGTGTTAATATGAGCGATAAATACACAACTATAGAATATTATGGAGCTATGAAAGTTCCGCTTAATCTTCCCGCTTTAACAAGTTGTGTTGGCGAATATTATGTTCCAGATAGGTTTGTACCAGATCGAGAAGTAGAGGGAAAATGCATTGGTGCAAGAGATGTGTCTGATTGGTCTTGGTTTGATGAAAGTTTGCCAAATTACAAACAGATACTTGCTGGTATTAATATAACGTATGGGCAATTATACACATATGCAGACCCTTGATAATAATAGTTGCCATTTTATTGGCGCACATTAAAGGTAAAGCAAATGGCCGATGATCTTACTGCCGATCCAAATAGGGAAATAACTCTCAATTTGGGTACAAACGGAACTGCATTTGCGCTCGGTATGCTTACTGGCGTGGTTGCGGGAGTTGTGGCAGTGATTGTGATTATGGGCTACGCAAGGAAATAATATATGCCTTTTTCTTTAGGTAGTATGCAACCAATGGGGAATATGGCCTCTTGTTATGACGATGGAGTGCATTATCCTCCAGAAAAAATAAACAATGTTCCATTAACTAAGATTGATTATAAAGCTGAAGAAACTCGCCAAGGTTATTATGTAGCAGATTGCGAAAGACACGGTAAGGCAACTTGTCTTTATTGCAGAAGCAGTGATACAACATTTGGTTGCTACAATGAGGAATGGAAAAGTGGATGTTATAATCCCGTATGGAAATACTATCCAAATCAGTAGATTGCAACTTGACAACTTGAACCCACAAGCAACATTCCAATTATGAATTCAGTTTCTTGTTGTTCTTCTTGTACGGGCACAAATGTGGATACTCTTTTTTCAATGGGCGATTATATTGCGCCCCAAGTTGGATATTCGCAGACTTATTCTTTTCCCAAAGCGACTGAGCGCGGGGTAAAAACCCTTGGTGCTTACCCCAGTTCAACTCGTCCTACTGGCATCACACCTTTAGGTATGGCAGGTGAATGTTTAGGTGAACCCGTTCCTCGCCCTTGCAATTACGAAACCGCAACTTTAGGGGCATACAATCGTGGCAACGGGAATCCAGATCCGATGTATTCGACGAATGGATATGCCAACACGGGTAATCCTAATGTTTGGAGGCCGATGAATGGTTACGCCAACACGGGCAATCCGACTGTTTGGAGTCCGATGAGTGGGCTTAATTCAGTTGGACGGCAAGCACGCACTGGATTTCCAGACCGTGTAAATCCTCTTGGACGGCAAGCACGCACTGGTTTTCCAGATCGCGTGAACCCTATTGGGACATTTGCTGGAAGTGGAAATGGCGGAAGTATGGTTGCCAAGATGGGTTCTGGTATGGAACAGATCGGCACTCGCCCTTTGAGCGGTGTTCAGCCAATGGGTTTTCTTTGGCCTTTGGTCGCTGGTGTCGTTGGTTTAGGTGCAGTAGCAGGTGCGACTTGGTGGGCTAATAATACAACCGATGCAATACTTCAGCCCGATGTGGCAGGTATAGTCGGTGAACCAATTGTTAAAACAACGGGCAATATTGCCACAGTTGCGGTAGTTGGATTGATTGGATATCTTTTCTTGCGTAAAGACATTGAAAAATTTATTAAATGAGCGATCCTTTTTTTCCAGTATCATCTGAAAACGGGCTGAGCGTGCCTTGGGAAATGATTCTTGATGGGGTAAAAGATGCACAAACCCCCACTATACCCGCTTACCCACAATTACCTATTTCCCCAATTCCTGCGCCTAAACCGCAGTTTCCAGACTATTCAATGCCACCAGTTCAACAATTTCCGATTCGCCAGCCTATGCCACCAGTTTATCAAGAATCTTATCCAACTGACTACAACATACCAATTAATGGGGTTTGCGAAGCAAAAGAGGTAATTGTTCAGTGCCCAATAACCGCAGTTCAGCAAAATCGATATGCACCTTCTATCTACACACAACCTACTGGCGGAACTTCCCCCTTGTCATTTTTTATTGGTTAACCTAAAGGAGACACACATATGGAATGGCTTACAGCAAATTGGCACGATTTAATTGCAGTCGCAGGTTCGATTGTCGTAGTTAGTAGAATTATTGTTAAATTAACACCCACCCCCGTAGATGATACCTTCCTTGCCAAAGTGGTGGATGTGTTGAAGTCTTTGGGGCTTCATATCAAATAATGGCACTGCGGGACGAACTTTCCCGCATTTTAGGAACACATTCGGTTACGGATGTGTCAAAAGAATTGTCTGTACTTCTTAGTCGGCAAGCAGAACAAGCCATTGAAAATGGTGACATTTTGTACGGAGAACGACTTGGGATTGCTTCAACAAAGTTTTGGGAAATGGAAGATATTGGGCTATGAAACCACTCACTCAGCAAAGTTTTGACCAACGCCCCCCATCCGTATCTACCCCAATTGATGTCCCAGACAATATCCCGACCTACCAGCAAGCTAGGCAAATGTCGCGTAAACTCACCTCGTATTTCATTAAAAAGGGGGGATGGATCAATGGGCGCGATTTCTTTATGCAGGGGTTCAAAAAGAAATCTCTTGACAGAATCTAGTTTACTCTCAACTCATCGTGAAAGCAGATGAAACAGCTTCTTTTGGAAAACCCTCGGAGATCTCGTCGGATGCGAAGAAATGGAACATTCGGTCGACGAACACCTCTTTCTCCGTTGTATCGAAACAAACCGATTACAACGGGAATGGTTTCAAAAAAGTATAGCAAAAGGTTTGATGCAATCTTTGGATCAAAACCAAAACGAAAAAAGACAAAAGGAAAGAGAAAATCTATGGCAAAGAGACGGCAACCAGCAGGTCTTCGCAAATATTGGGCGAAGCGTAAAGCAATGAAAGCAAAACGCACTTCTAAAAGGCGCACTGGATCAAAAAGGCGTAAGCTAAGTAAAGGTCTTCGCAGGTATCAAGCATTACAACGTAGGATTAAACGATCCTATCGACGCAGTCAGCGCAAAGGAATGCGTGTGCGGACTCGTCGTAAAGCAATCAGCATTCCAAGGAAAACAAAGGTATATAAAATGAAAATCAGAATCAATCGTCGTGGCGGATCGAGCCTTCGTGGCTTTGTCGGTCAATTCACTTCCCGTGAAAATCTTTCGCTTGCTGGTGGTGTGCTTCTTGCGCCTATCGTAACGAAGTTTGTCGCGGATCTGCTCCCTGCATCGATCAAAAATATCGGTGGTGCGGGTACAAATGTTAACAAAGCCTTGATTATTGCTGGCGTGGCAGGTGTGGGCGCAATGCTCACCAACCGCTTCTCCCCCGCAATTGCCAAGGGAATGGTCATTAGCGGACTCGCTAATTCAATCAGCTTGTTCATTCCCTCGACCCCAGCTTCAACCACACCCGTGACTCGGTTTCTAGGTGAGTACCTTGATCCCGCCCGTACCACTGGCGCGTACATCGCTCCCCAGCGGATGGGTCGGATGAACAGTCCCGCAAGTATGAGTTCTGCTGGAGTTCCCTCCGCATTCAATGCTTGGGCAAAATAATCTAACCAACTAAAGGAGATACTAAAATGGCCGAAACAAATTCACAAGCGATTGTAGGAAAACTACAGTCTCGCTACGGGACGTATGCCCGTGGTCAGCTACAGTCCCAGCGTAAACAGTTCTGGTCGTTTATCGACTATTTGGATGGCAATTCGCAATACACCTTCTTCGGAAGTGCGTTGGGCGATCAAGCCACCCCTAATTTGGCGCGTACCAATATGCCCGTTCAAGGGTCTTTTGGAACGTCCGCATTTCTGCTCAAGTCGATCAGTATGAACTTGTATATCCCTTCCAACGCTACGTTCGGAATCGATTATACCAACACCGTAACAACCTATGCGACCGATGCGACCTCTGGCATTTGGGCAGATTTAGTCAACGGATTCGTGCAAGCGGGAATCTTTACCCTTTCGGTTGGGGCGAAAAACTTCGTCACAATCCCTAAGCCATTCCTTTATGCGCCTCCCGCTGACGGACGCTCCGATCTCACTGTGACTCGGTTGCTTAACAGTGCTACCCAGACCTTGTCTGTCGGCGCACAAGAAGCAGAATTGCATAGGGCATCAGAGAACCAGTATATGGTTGACCCCGAATTGTACATTGATTTTCAAGAGAATTTCCGTGTGCAGGTCAGCTTCCCTGCTGGTGCGGTCACCCGCATTGGAACAACTTCACTTCCCGCCACTACTGGGAAATTATACGTTGGATGTGTGCTTGACGGCGTGGAATTCCGCCCAGTCCAGTAAACATTACAAACTAAGGAGAATATTAATATGGCAACTGAATCACAACAAATCACCCAGATGCTCGCCAACCGTTATGGGACGGCGAACTACGGGAACTTGCAAGTAATCAAATGGCAGTATTATGACTACGTTCGGATGACTCCGTCATCTGGTGTAGTTCCACAAAAACTGAATTTCTTCAGCATCCCGCAAGGGTCGACTGATCCGAATTCTGGTATTGCCAAAACCTTGGAAGAAACCAATTTAGATCGTAACGGTCAGTTTACTTACGACTACGTTATCACCGCAATCCGCACGCACTTGTATGTTCTACCGAAATCTCGGCAGAACAGCACGGGCACGCTGACAACCCAAGCAAATCTGGTCACGGGAGAAGCTGTTGGTTCACTGGCGCGCGCCAGTGGAACAATGAACTTCCTCGAACAGTTGTCTGGTCGTGGTAACTTGATCGTTAATTTCGGACAGAAACGGTATTTTGAAATTGATATGCCGTTCAAAAAATGCCCGATTGGTGCTGGTGTAACAATCAACTCTTACGGTGGTGGTGCTGGCGTAACTGCTAGTGCGACTCCTCAGATTGGCTACTGGTACTCGCAATCTGCTGATCCCCGTGATCGGTATCTTTGCACGCCTCCCCTCTTTGTGGAACGTGACAGCATTATCGATGCGTCGATCCAGTTCCTTGACACAGACTACACTGCCGTTAACTACACCTTGCCCGATGTCAATGCGACAGTCGGCTCAAAGTGTTTCGTAAACGTGGGTCTATGTTTTGACGGATTCGCGATAATTCCGACTCAGTGATATAACCGCTTATCTCTGTCGTGCCCTTTCTGTGGGGTTGGGGCACGGCAGGGAGAAAGCAATAAGGAGAAACTTTTATGGCAGAATCAGTGTCCTCTAGGGAAATACTTCCCTTCATTTATACCGTAGATATCAGCATCACCGCACTCAGCGGAACGGGAACTAAGACTTTGGTTCTTGGATCTGATTCTGAATTTGAGTTGTATGGTTTTGAAGCACGCACCAATTGTGATCAAGCGGATCAATCTACTGCTGTTTTAGGCGGTTGTACCGCACTTAACAATCCAGTTCAAGCTCCCGACAATTTCAAGATTTTGATTAAAGACGTTTCAACGGGTCGTGACTTGTTCACCAATTCGTTATCACGTTCGCTTGTTTGTGGAAATACTTCCAACTTATTTGTTCCCGAAGGTTACCGTATTCGGTTTCCTCGGCAGAATCAGTTGCAGTTTGATTTTACAAACTTGTACACTACTTATCCTGCTGGTGGACAAAGCCTCGATATCACCTTTGCGCTTCGCGGATACAAGATCTTCGGACGGATGGGTTAATCTACCGTTATGAGCTTTGCGCTCACAACTGGAGGGCAAGGAACGGTTGCTACCGCGCAGGTAGTCTGGTCGGTTACTGGTTTAACCTATAACTTTAGATCGGACAACAACTTTTTGTCGTGGATAACGACAATCTTTGACGTTGGGGATACAATAGCTGGTACATCTTTTCCAGATTATCGTTTATTACGGGTTTCGCCAGCTACTCAAAATGGCGCATTTGGGGTAGGCAATCTGGGTGTTGGGAGTTTAGCAAATAATGCAGTTACTACGGGAACTAATAACACGGCACTTGGTGTAACTACGCTTTTGGCCAATACTGCGGGATCTAATAACGTAGCAGTTGGTACTAATGCGTTACGCTTGAGTCAAGCAAGCGATAATGTTGCCATTGGAAAGGAAACATTGTTTTTATCAACAACCTCCGCACGAAATGTTGTTATTGGATCGGGTGCGGGATTTGCAATCACTACCGCGCCAACTGCCAACGCTGGGGGAAATGTATTGCTGGGGTATCAAACTGGCAATGTTATTACAACTGGAGTAAATAATATAGCGATAGGAAGAAGCGCAAATCAAGTGACTACAACGGGTGACAACAACATTTGTATTGGAAGAGAAAGTAGGACAAGTGGCACAACTAGGACAAATTGCATTGCTATTGGCCGAGATGCGGTGGCTGGGACAAGTGGTGACGGTGAAATTGCTATCGGTTCGGCTGGCTATCCAGTTCTTTTAGATGGTGGGTCTAGCGGTAGTTCGGGAGACTATCTGGTGGTTAGAATTAACAGTGTAGAATATAAAATTGACTTGCACGCTCCATAACATATAAAAAAATTTAATGACCCCTAAAGAAGCATTTGAAATTCTAAAATCGGCAAGCGGACTTGCGCCTTTAAATCGAAACGATCATACCAAAATTTTGCAAGCGTGTGAGGTCTTAGAAAAGCTATTATCAGAAAAAGCAGAATAGGTTATGGAAGGCGATCTTCTTCTAGCGTCTGCGATTGCTGGGATTTTGAGAAATCAAACTCCAGCTACACCGACCTCAACTACTTCTACAGTTACACAGCAGGGGGTGCAGGTCGGGATTACCTCTGATCAAATTAATCAGTTATCGGATTCCATTGGACAAGCGGTGCGTAGTGCAGTTCGGGGGATTCAGCTTCCCGACATTAACGTGCCACCCGCGCAGGTGCAGTTTCCGTCCAATCTGCAACTGTCTTTTTCGGATGCGGAATTGGCAAGACTTGCTCAAGCCATAACACCATCCCAATCTGCAAAAGATCTTAAAAGCCGAATTTATCAAAGAAGTATTCTTATAGATATTTCTCCAACGAGTATTCCCGATTCGACATTTATTTATGCAGAATTTCCAGCGGGTCAAAAAGTTGCCTCATTTCAGTTCACTCAACAAGCAGGGTTAATTGGGGTGACGCTTTCTGCGTCAATTGTTAATACGCAAACTAAACCTTGCGGATTCTTTTGTGCGCTTGCTGATACGCCAGTATTAAATTTTGATACAACTCCGTATACTTTAAATACTCAAGTTGGAACTGCAAAAAGCCCCGACTCGCAAATATTGCTTTCTGTTTTTACTCACCAAAATTCTACAACAACAACCGTCAACCCTAATACAAGGTCAGCAAGTTTGAGTTTTGGGCTTGATGATGCGGTGCAGATTGTAAACTCGCAAGCGACACTATCTCTTTATGCATTTCAAACTGCAAATATAGCTGGTGTTTCTGGTACAGCAGGTCAGCTTATGTCGGCAGTTTTAACAGCATACTACATACCAACAGAAGAATAAAATGAAATACGATGCCAATGATTGGATGATTATTAAAATTCTTTTGCAAAGCATAGCGGAAGGAGAGAAAGAAAATAAAAGAATAGCTTTAGAAAATAATACAGTTCTTAGCGATAACTTAATTGATTTTGATAAAATTACACAATTTATTTCCGTAGTTGATTCCGAATTGGGGATCAGTTAATGGCAGTATTTATTGATGAACCTACCCCAATTTCAAGGGCAGATGCTAGCACGTTAATTGGAACAGTTACTTCATTAGGGGTTGTTGCCTCACCCGATGTGGGTGTTTTATCGGCAAGTTATATTGGCGGATTTCACGGTTCTAGCTTGGCCAAAGCTGGGGAAATCATTTCCTTAAACCCAAACAACATTATGTCGGTTTTGGATTATGCAGGGAGATTAGTTCCCGCTTTTTCTCTTGCGGTGAAGGATGCGACTACGACTGACGGTTCTAGCCCAAGTGGGGCATTTCAGTTTAGAATTGGTATGCAAGTGATAACAACCCCTCAAACGGGTACGCCAAGCACTTTTCAGTTTGGTTTAAGTCAACTTACTGGATCTCTTAATCCTTGGGGAAACGCAACTTCGATCCCCGCTGGAGGGTTTCCGCAAAACCGTTCCGTACCAATGCCCAACCCTTATGATTGTGGTTATACGGGAGGAAGATTTCAAGTTTTTGGAGAAAAAGTTTATAACATAACTAAAGCAGATTTAATTGCGGGGCAATTGCCCAGCTTCAATGTTAAATTAAAAATTTGGTTTGCGTGGCTTGGAACTCCGCCACCAACTGGGGTTTTACAAATAGCCTATACACCCGTGTATAATGATAATTCCATTGTTTTACCCCCCAATTATTACAAAACGCCCAACACCCAAAGAGGCAAACCCGTGACTAACCGAAACTTTACCTACAATAATCTTACAAGATTACAAACTCCTTACAACATATTGCCCCACCCTTATGCTGGCGCACCGTTACTTCAGTTCCCAACGGGCGGAACAATTCCAAATCCTCCAACCGCTTTAAACGGGTTTAACGATGAAGGCAATCTTCAAGCCTTCTATCGGCAATCTACGGTTGGCGCACTTACTTATCAGTATGTCGGGGGAGATCTTTTCCCAGCGTCCGCCTTAGTTCTAGATACGGATTTAAACATTAAGGTATTTCCGCCCTTGTACTATGTTTATGGGGTAGATCAAGCAACCTCGACTATCAATTTTACTTACCCAGCCTATTCAGCAAATCCTCTGGACTCTCGTCCGTAGCCCATTACATTCCTCCTATGAGCTTCGACAAATTCATTCAGACTAGGACAATTGCCAAGACCCAACTAATGCAACCTGCTAGTGGGGATGCTTTTTTTCCAACTTATTTTTTATCGTCTTTTATTGATTTTGAAACTGACGGATTTTTGGTTGGTATCCATTTTATGGTTTCGCACAATTCAACTGACATTCTTACGGCTATGAATACAGACTTTCCCAATGGCGCAATTGTTGCCAAAGTATCGGGAGAGAATCTATCTCTTCCAGCAGGTGGGACTACAACCGATTTTAGTGGGGCGCAAGTTTTGATTTCGCATCTGACAACCCCTAGCGAAACGTCTTCATTAAACAATCTTAATCCAGACTCAAGACAAACGACTATTGCGTATGATGCTGACAGTAAGCGTATACCAATCAAATCAAATGATCGGTTAGGAGTGTACTTATGTTCCAATTCAGATTCGGGTCAGCAGAACGTAATTTTTCATTATACGCTTACTGCGTACTTTGTTCGTTCTTAGTCGGTTGCGCGTCAACTGGCGGGAACTACAATCTAGGCAAAGCTGATGCCCAAATTGTGTCCTTGGAGCAACGCTACCCAGCCTTGTCCAAAGACCTTGCGGAGATTAAAGGCAATCTATCCTCCGCCAGCAAGGCAATATCTGAAAAAGAGATCACCATAGGGCATTTGACCAAAATGCTTGATGCGGAGCAAGATAGATCAAAATCTAGGCTTGTATGGATTTGGAAATTGACAAGTGCTGTGCTGTTGTTACTCATTGTAGTAGGAGCATATTTGGCTTGGAAATTGAAGTAAAAAATGGATACACAAACAGCAACTCACGTTCCGCATACCCCAAATGATATTGGGAAAACAATTTTATCCCTTGGGGCAATCCTTGCGGTATTTTTAGGAGTAAGTCAAATGCAGAAAAACGGTAGGGACGATATTCGCCCCGAATTGGCTGAAATACGCACGGATATGCGAAAGATCGAAGAAAAACTTAACCTTGTTTTGGGTCAGCAAGACGTTGTTTTGCGCCGACTCAATATGGTAAAATGAACGAGTTAGCCCAAGAACTTGTTGAACAAACCGCAATTACCAATATGACCACCAACAAAATCACAATGGAACAGATCATCATTGCTGGACTTGTGGGCGCAATGATTTCAATTGGTGCGCTTTACATTAATTCGTTCGTGCCGAAGATGCTGGGGAAATAATATGGCTACTCGTAGAATTGGCTCGGAAAGACCAGTAAAAACTGGGCTTTATACATCTCCGAATGACGGCATTCAACAAGAAGTGTCGTATATTGCTGATGAAATCCTTATTGGATATAAGGACACCGCAACAGCAAGTCAGATAGCTTCCTTTGAAACTGCACAAGGGTTGGACAAGATTGAGGATTATGATTTTATAAAATCTAGTTTGTATCTTACGCCGACCGATCCTATTCAATTGAGTACACAGTTAAGAGATAATCCAATTATTGAGTTTATTGAGCCAAATTTTACAAGAGGGATTTCGGGAGGAATTCCAAGTAACTCAGCAACTGCCGAAGTTGAAAGAAATTCAACTGCTGTTACGGGTTCAATAATTGGTGTTGTCTTGGTTGTGGGGTTGTTTTTACTTTTAAGGGAATAATATGAAACGCAAAAAGATTAAATCTAAAACAAAACTTTCGGAAATGTATTCAAAATATGGTGCGGGGGCACTAAGGGATCGTGCCAACAAAAGCGGACACAAGTATTGGACATTTTGTGATCAATGCGATTCAGAAACTCCAGCACTTCGCGATATGTCGTGTTTAATGTGTGGTAGCACTAGTGATCGTGGGCTTCGTCGTAATTCAAAATCATTTAAAGGTGGCACTCTTTTAACTAGCGAAGATGGCGGGATTGATCGTTTCCGATTGGCATCAATTAAGCACGGATTAAAAGCGAGAAAGATTGGAATGTTTATTACGCGAGGTGCAACCACCGCAAAGCTGATGGCAATGCTTGGCCAATATACTGGCGTAAAGTACAAACGGACTGACCTTGATAAAGCAATTGCCGATGCTCAAAGGTTACTGGATGCAGATGTAAATTTAAAGATGCAAAGGGATTTGGCCAAAGGATTGACTGACAATCGTGGGCTTCGACGCAATGCTGGATCTAAATCAAATTGCGATATGGTTACAGATACAGATTGGGAAGAGAAAGAAAATACATTGGTATTTGAAAAAAATTTAAGCCCAGTATGTGTTGGCCAAAAAGTGCAAAGCAGGGAAAGTTATATTGTCACGGGCGGACGCGCCCCGCACAAACCATCGTCCAGTGGAAGAGTCTATGTTAAGCAAGTTGGCGGAGATAAATGGGGAAGAGAATTTTTTCCCACCGTATTTAAAATGAAATGGATACCTTCGTACAATTTATATCCAGTGGATAAGGTATCTGGCCAAGCACGATTGAAGATCAACAGTAATCGTGGGCTTTGTCGCAATTCAGCCCCAGATTCTGACTCAATTAAAAAATTGATTGTAGATTTGGCATCAGATTTTGCGCCCGTAGTAAAAGACATTGAAAGTTCTCCATATCCGACAACGCAAAACAATTACGGTCGCTATATGTCATTGATCAATACAATGTCAAAAGGTGACAAAAGAAAATCTGAAATTATTGCAATGGCACTGATCACCGCTGGAGCAAATCCTTCTGGAGTCAAATCAGCACTGCGTGTGATGTTTGGAGGGTAAATTTGTGGCGGTTCGCAAGAAAACTTGGAATCTTGGCGAGTATGGTGGATCTATTGGTGTTCAAGTAAACCAATCTGGAACTGCAATTAAAATTATAGCCGATGGAGGCGAAACTGGAGAGTTTGAAGAAAGACTATTTCGTTGGCCTTTGGATAAATTTAAATTGGAAATGTATCTAAACGAACTGACCACCAGTTACTACGCAGATAAGATTATTCAATGGCTTATGGCTGGATCTTGGGAATTGCGATCTAACCAAGCAAAAATTACGGATGCAAAGTTGATTCGAGCGTATCGCGCATTAAATCGAGACATTAGGCTAAAAGAAATTTTAAATAAGTACGATGTCCTCGAATTATTTCCCAACGTAGAATTGATCCGTAAAGATCCGTCCGCTATGAAAATTTTAACGCATATTGATAAGTGTTTTGGCATTCCGCTTCGTAAAAAAACATCAATGGCGTGTGACTTGCAAAACGCTATTGATGCTTATGTTGACGAAATTGAGGAATTTTTAGAACAAGACGCAAGCGACGATTACCGAGCTTACCGAGAAGTAGAAAGAGACGTTGATAGGCAAAGGGGCTAAATGTGGACGCATATAACCCGACTTTACTTCAACCTATGCCCGACCCTTTTTCGGATATTGTCACTTCTGGGCTAATTGACTACGGAATTGGTCGCAATGCCAAAAAGCAGTCTAAATCGATCACCAGCAGACCCGATATTTTAAAATTAGTTAACCTACCGTTTTTTGCTAAAGGCCAAAACTTTTTGCAAGACGATGCAATGACCGAAGATGGAATTAAAGGCATCATTGCGGGGTTAGAAGAGTTTATTCAGATTATTCTGTCCCGAAGAGGCGCGGGGGATACTCGCGGTGCATCTTGGATTAAAGAAGCAAACAATATGATCGGTTGGTTGTCTCGCGGTCTTGCGACCAACGTCCCGCCTTACGCGATTTTTGCCAAAGGCAATGCCAAGTTGCCTTACTGGCAATTCAGCGCATTGGCAGGGGTTACTTGCCCGAGTGCAGGGGCTTGTCTTGCTGGCACGCTCAAGGGTGGAGAATCTGGATTCTGCTACTCCTTTTCAGCTTGGAGATATCCCGCACCATTTTTTCGGCAGATGCAAAACACTCTTTTGATTCGGACTCCAGAAGGCAGAGAATGGATCAGAAAAGGTGGGCTTATTAAGAAAACGATAGGAAAAGGAAAGCGTGCTGGTCAAAGTTACAATAAACGAAATGTAGGTTTGGATTTTATTGAAGCGGATGCAAAAGCAAAGGGTGTGCCGACCGTAGTCAGACTTTACGTTGACGGGGATATGGATTCAATTCGCACGATTACGTTTTGGATGGATGAATTGTACAAAAGGCCAATGATCAGTGCTTACGGATATTCCAAATCGTGGTCACATTTTATTCGTTACGATGATATCAATAATGGGAAATGGCCAGACAACTACACGCTAAACCTTTCTGGCGGAAGCATTTTTGAGCAAGGCACAAAAGAACGATACAACCTTATTTACAATCGAATGAAAAAGCTAGCCATAGCAAGAGAAGGATTTATTGCTTACGATTTAAAAAAGTACGGTTATCCAGATTACGATATGAATTTTATTGATGAAAAAAGAATTCCAGCGGAAAAGCGTGCAAAATATAAAATCTATTTAAAGAAAAAAGCCAAAGGCACTTCTGACGATGAAAAAGCACCGCTGATCCCAGATTTGCCCGAAGAGGTTTATCAGCGCAACCCAGCCTACACCTCCGCGATTTATGCCATTGCCAAAAAGGAGTTGGGCGCAATGGGCATTAAAAAATACTTTGCTTGCACGGGCAAGTGCGGAAACTGCATTCCAGCAGGTAGAATTACAATGCCCGATGGAACAAAGAATACAACTAATGTACACGCTTGCGGTCAGCGATGGTTTAAAGTTCCAATTATAATCGGGGTACATTGAAATGGCGGATAATTTTCCAACAGCAGATGCATCACGCAAATGCCTTTCGGGTGATTGCCTAGACGTAATTAAATGGACGGGTAGTCGCGCAGTTCTTCTTGGATTGGGAATGTATATGTTGGGTGAAGACAAAGACCTTGTTAAACGTGCAGTTGCGGGATCGTTAGCTGTGCAAGCATTTGTGATGGGCTGGACAATGCTGACCAAGCATCAACTGCGTGCAACCTTACCCAGTGTGGATGCGGTCGAGAAAAAAGATATTCTCGGAATCCTTTCAACCTACACAACACGATCTTTGATGGTTGGAATTGGAATGTATTTGGCAGGGATAAGAACTAATTTAGTTCGTGACTCATTGGCTGGAACAGCTTTAGTGGAAGTAGGAGTGATAGCTTGGAACGGAAGAACATAATGAAAAACATAATTATAACCAAAGGCACAAAAGACAGTATTGAAATGTGGATGCTGGGAATGTTTATTATTGCTGTGTTATTGATTGCGTTTATATATGGTAAATGACCTTGCTGGAGTACTTGAAAAAGAAATTGGGGTTTTGGAAGACCCCCCAGCATCCAATGACGGAAAGCGTGTGCGCGAATACCTTGCCTCCGCAGGTATTCTCGATCCCGAGCCTTGGTGCGCCTCCTTTGTACATTGGGGGTGCTTGCAACTCGGACTCAAGGGCTATGGAGCGTGGACTCCAAGCTGGTGCGTTTCGAGTCTTGAAATCGACGATCCCGTGCGGAATGCTTGGGGTCTGGTATACTTCCCGAAACTCGGAAGATTCGGGCATATATTCGTTGTGACAAAAGTTTTTGAAAATGGAATGATTGAAACTGTGGAGGGCAATACAAACAATGACGGTTCAAGAGAAGGCACGGGAGTATTCCGACGATTTCGGAATGCGAATGCACATCGATTCTTTGCAAGCAGGTGAAACTTTCACTCTCGGTGGTTTTACCTTCTGGGTGGAAAGTAAGTTACCTTCCGTTCAGCAAGCGGAGGGGGATTCCATTTGCGTTGTCCTCCCCAGAAAGTCAGCTTGGAGCAGTCCCGAAAAACTTGGAAACAATGAAGAAAGCAGAAGTGATTGAAGTGCCAGTGGAGGTAATAGAAAATGAAGCTAAAGAAAAATAGATGTTGGAAAGGATACGCGCCCGTCAAAGGGAAGCGTGCTTATTCAAAAGGCAGTTGCCGTAAAATTGCTAAAAATTCTAACGGATCTAACACGGACAAAGATATTTTGGATATGTTAAAAGACCCGCGAATAATGCCAAACTTAATTACAATGCTTGTGGTGGGAATTGGACTCGGCTACGCGATTAAAATTGCAGTTGATGCGTTTAAAGCAGGGCAACCCGTCACGCCTTCTTTACCCGCTTAACTTCAATCCCAACCGTATCACCATCATTTAAAGTTTCCAGTGCGCCAATCTTGGAGCGAACTTTAGTGCAAATCTGCTCTTCAATTGTGTTTGAAGCAAATAATATACGTTGAATGGATTTGCTACCACCCGCACGCCAAACTCTGCCTAAACATTGCACAAGCTCAAATGCACTCCAAGATGGTGAGATGAGGGCAACCCGATGACGTTTCCCGTGCAAGCTGATTCCAATTCCACCGCACGCGATATTGAGGACAAGCGTAGTGATGCGATCAGCTTGAAATTCTTTCTTGAGTTTCTCGCGAACAAGCGGAAGCGTCTTTCCAGTGATGGCAGGGCACGCAAGTTGCGCTTGCAAAGCCTCGACAGTATCATTAAAACAACAAAACAAAGCGACACTTGACCCTTCGGCAACCGCATCCCGAGCCATACTGACCATTGCTGGAACTTTTAATAATTCAACCTTTCTACGCGCACTAAGAATTTCTGTAAAAGCGGTCTGAGAATAGTTTTTGGTTTCACGCGCCACCTTGGCAAGACGTTCAGTCAACTGAGAATAAATCTTTCCCACACCGTCCGCATTAATCAACTCTGCGGACACAATCGTTTCGGGAAACTTGTTACCCAAATCTTCCGCCCGTATTCGCACGCCACGCTCGGGGTAAATCATATCTCGGATCTTTTTCATTGCGTTCTGTCCGCCCGAGAAATGCCATCCATTAAAAGAATCCTTCCAGCACCCGAGCTTAACGCACCAATCCCAGAAATCCTTGCCCGAATGCAATCCAAGAGAAAATCCAGCGGAGCGCAAATGCAGGGGAGATTCCGCCAGCGTAGCGGAAAGCAAAATGTGCCGTAGCTTTTGCGACACCGCAGAAACTAAAAGCAGTGCGTTTTTAGAAAGAGCAGGGTCTTTGCATCGATGCGCTTCATCAAAAATAATCAGCACATCTTCGTCCACCTTTATTTTCCAAACGGGAAACCCTTGGCTTGTCCACGCAACGTACTTCGCGCCTTTTTTAGATTTTAACGCTTCGTAATTTAAAATAAATTTTACGTCCGCACCAATAAATTTGGATGCTTCGTGCCAAGACGGAATAACTGCTTTCGGACAAACCACTGCCAGCTTCAAATTAAGTTGTCGCGCCACCGCGCAAGCGACAAAGGTCTTGCCCGTGCCCGTGCTGGATGAATCAATTGCGGAAACGTGATTGCGAATAATTGAAACCAGTTGGGTCATTGGCGCAATCTGCCATTCCAAAAGCCCCGCAGTATTCATCTCTTCTTTTTCTGCGGAAATATCGTGCAAGACCCCATCCATAAAATGAACAACTTCCCACTGCCCAGCATTTTTGCGTAAAGAAATACCCATTTTGCGGATCGGAACTTTAAATCGTGTCCACAATCCCCAAAAAGATTGGGAGGGCACTGCTCGGCGCATAAGCGTGCCCCCCCGACTTGTCATAACGGGTCTGGGTTCAGACCAGTTGCAGACTCCTTCCAACCGCGCCTCCAGCCCTCGCATCATAACGTCTGTAGTTTTTCTCCAATTCGCTTCCGATAAATATTAATCGGAGCAGAGGTAGTGTTGCCGTTCGACTTCTCATAGAAAAAATCTAAGGCACGCGAACGACGAAAAAACCCGCGCACACCAAAAGATGCGCCATCGACAATGTATGGGCACAACCTGCGCCACAATCGATTGAAAAAATCAAATCGACTACGGTGCGCGGGGTGCAAATAAATTGCGCTCATCGCGGGATTCCGAAACCCTTCTGGTCTTTCACTAGGTGAGGGGAATTCAGCTTCACGTTGTGGAATACTGAATCCACGATTCCCGCGCAGAACAAACCAAAAGCCTCGATACCTTTGAGATGTGCTTGGCTTTTGAATTCCGATGCTTTTAATTCCTCCCACAATTTTGCGAACTGTTGTGAATGAGCTTGATCGAAGGTAACCCCACCTTTTAACAGACCAAATTCTTTCACAGTGCCCTCCGAAGAAGTTCCTCGGAAATATGCTTCCCGTATAGACTTTCCGTTTCATCACCTTTACCTGCCGTCACAACTTTGTGTTTTTGGGTGTCGGGGTCAAGCTGTCGGACAGTTTCGCGTGTAGTCGCTAGCCTTGTCCGAATCGAGTTTAACATCTGCGTTGTCATTTTGTTTATTTTCATTTTGTCTTTCTTGTTTAATCGCGTCCTTCAGTCGCTCACAGAGCAATTGAATTTCACGAATGGTTTTCCTTTTTTGCCAATCTAAAATCCAACGGATCATTTCTTGCCCCAGCGCGCCAAACGGGCTTTTTTAAGACTCGCCTTGCACGCTTTGATTTTTTTAGGACTAGTTTTTGATCCGCCCCGCGAACCTGCGTCCGCGAAGAATTTTAGACTATACATTTTTTCTTTCATATATTCCTTTCACCATATCGAACCGATAACCTTTCTCAGTCAGTCGGTCGAACTGTTCTGAGTTGTACTTTAGCACCAGTTTTTTTAGATATGCAATAGGCTTTGTGGGATCAATTTCTGGAATCCAAGCCACCTCCATTGGCAACTGCATCAGCGGGTTACCGCAGGTCGCAATCGCAAGATCGTGAGTTCGCTTTTCGATCAAATGATTATCGTATTCGTATGGATCTGGATCACTCATTTTAATATCAAGTCTAACCAACTGAGCAGACTCATACCAATGAGCGTGCCAATGGCAAAGAACATAATGCACTTTGCAGTTTGCTCGCTCATTTTTTTACCTTGCACCCGAAGGATTTTTTATGGTTGGCGCGGTAGATCAACATTTTGAGTGTGTAAAGTTGACCACATATAAATAAGCACCTGCCAAAGTCGCTTCGGACGCAATCATTTGACGCTTTCTCAAGGGCGCGGATTTGATCGTCAATAAATTTACGTTTCACCAATATATTTCTGGGTTGTCTCATTATTTTTGATCCTCGGAATAATCTAAGGTTTCGTGGGTTAGCGTCAACACCTGCACGAACTTCTTTACGCTATGCTTTTCAAACCAAGGCAGACCCAGCACCGCACGGATGACTGTCTGAGGAACGGACTCGCGCATTTCGTTGCGAATGCGTAGCAAGTAGTTATCGGGATGCGTGCCCCGCCACTCTTGAATGTACTCACCCTCACCATCGTTCTGGGTCTTTAGAATTATGCCCAGCCGATTCATTTCTTTTTCCAGTGGGGCAATCTTCTTTTTAAGCGCGACATAAGCATCCGCAGTTTTTTGCAGGTACATAATACGCTTTTGTTTGGGGGTAGTGAGTGAGTCCACCAGTGCGCCGAATTCAGCGAGGGTGCGACTAAATTCTCCGAAGGTTTCCGTCGATGTTTTTTGTGTGGTTTCCATATGTGTATTCCTTTTTTGTTGTGGGGTTTACCAAGTAATTTTGAATCCAAGTTCTTTCAGCATATCTTTGATGCGACTAGGCAAGTCAAACGCGCCGTCAAAATCTACGACATCTTTGCCCTCAACGGTGAGTGAGCCACTGCCGTACCCGTCATCGTGGGTGGAAGCGATCTGCCAGTGCCCCTTGCCCCCGATGTTGAGAACGATTTCAGCCAGCACCCCGCGCTTGTACTGGTGGCGAACTAATCCGTCACCACCAACATCCACCACGCAATCGGAGTTGAAAACTTGGGTAGCGGTGATGCCACCGTCTGGATTGACCACCTTGACCAGCTTTCTTTGCTTTTTGATGGATTTGACAATCTTTGATAAGTTAGTGCCCATTTTAGTTCTGCTCATTTTAAATCCTTTTGCATTTGCGTCCAGCGGGGCATAGCCGTTGCTGATACTTCTGCAAACACAAATGCAATGCGCCCATCTGGGAGTTGCCCACCGATCATTTCATCCAACCAAGGTGATGGGGCGCAACTTGCCAGCTTCATCTGAAGCGATCTGCAAGCGAGCTTGTGATTCTCTTCTAGGGTCAAAGAAAAATCCCAAGGGATGATATTTCTGCCACACTCGCAAGAGGCAGAAATCCTAGATCCCAAGTTTTCGCTGGGTTTAAGCCATTTGGTGACGATTGATACTCTCATTTTTAGCTTTTTCTTTCGGGGGTTAGAGGTTGCAGTTCTGAGCGGTAGCTTTTTCGACCCAAGTTTTTCGAAGGCGCAGTTGGTAGTGAAGTTGCGAACCAAAGTCCGCAATCTTCTGAGCCTCGTCGGAGAGTGTTTCTAGGTTGTACTGCTTTTTCTTATTCAAGTTGTAGGCAAGTATCGTTGACCACTCGCGCACCGTGATGATCGCGTGTGCGAGATCGAGTGACATTTTTTCTAGTTTTTTAACGCTGATGTTTTTCATTTTTTATTTTTTCTTTCTGGGGTTAGGGTTGGCAACCGAGGGAAGACTCTCCATCGTGAGTGCGAAAAGTTGGGTTGGCGAGATGCTCGGAAAGATTGGGCGAGTCGGAGTAGACTGCTATATCTGCGAGTCCCGCGATCAACGTGATGTAGCCGACGAGTTTGGGTGAGGTCACTTCACCATCGAGGTCATCGAGGTAGTCGTGACGGGGTTGGGTTTCCGTCGATGTTTTAGGGGTTTTGCTCATAGGTCAAAACTGCCATATGTAAGGGGGTAGCACAAGTTTTATTTTAACTATTTTTAGGGGGGTGTGAGTAACTT
>Ga0209552_1000117_pt1 | contig 25023 bp, 21 predicted proteins | sample LauGreFaBDMM15SD_2_FD_188214 | JGI IMG/M metagenome (GOLD analysis project Ga0209552, IMG submission 188214) | Freshwater lake microbial communities from Lake Michigan, USA - Fa13.BD.MM15.SD (SPAdes) (version 2) | ecosystem: Environmental > Aquatic > Freshwater > Lake | place: Lake Michigan, USA... | reverse complement strand
TGCAGGCTACCAGAGGCAGGCAGCAGACGTTGTGACAGCGACAAGCCGGCTCGGGGGAAATCCCGCCAGTAGTTGTCGTCGCTGACGCGGTTCAAATTCAAATTCAAACCTAAGCGGCCCAAAGTGCTGCTACCGGTTTCAATGCCGCCGGTATGCTGAGTCGAAAGACCCCAGCGCGATTGTTGGCGCAGGGTGTCGTTGGGCATCAGGTTGAAACGTGTCTGACCTTGGCTGTCAAGCTCTAGGTAGCGAAATTCAGAATCAAAAGCGACGCCGCGCTTGCTCATGAAAGTGGTCGTCAGTGTGGCATCGCGATTGGGCGCAATGTTCCAATAATAAGGTGAAGAAATCTCAATGCCGCTGACAGTATCAATGCCAACCAGTGGCGACAGCAAGCCCGACTGTCTGGTGCTATTGAGCGGAAAAGTGAGTGAGGGCGCAACCAAGATCGGCACATCTTTGAAGCGAAGTTGCAAGTCCTTGGCTTGAATGGTGTCGTTTTCTTCATTCACTTGAAGGCTGGCCGCTTTGAGCACCCATTCAGGCAGCCAGCTAGGGCCTGGCAAGCGCGCGCAGGTGGTGTAGGTTGCATTGCGAATGATGGCGCGCTGCTGATCGATGAACTCAATTTCAGAAGCCTTGCCATGGCCGCCACCTTTGAGCAAGGTGTAGTCAGCTTGCGAAAATTTGCCTTGAAAGGCGTCCGCCTGCAAGATCAAGGAGCTGCCTTGAAATGTATTGCCATCTCGATTGATTTTAACGCCACCGGTGGCTTTCAAGGTGTCTTGAGACTGATCGTATTCAATGCGTTGGGCCTTCACAGTCAGGCCTTGCTTGCGCAGCAAAGCATCGCCTTCAATGACCATGTCCAGGTCGGGCCGGGCATCAATGCGCTGGCCCGAAATAAACAAGGGCGATTGCTTGCGCTCGACTTCAGAAATTTTTTCTTCTAGGTGAATGCTGTTTCGAAGAATGACGCCAGGGACGGCGGCAGGCTGACTGAGCGCTGAAGGCCCTTTGGCGGGACCCGCAACTTGGCCCCAGACCGGCGTGAGCGAGCCCAAGTAACATACCCGCCAATGGCAGGGCTTGTAGGTGCTTGAGCGTCTGAAATGAGGGGCGTGTCTTCAAAGGGCTATCGTCCAGGTTGCCGGGTGTTTGTAGAATGGATTATCCATGAGTGCCGCCCAACATGACCCAGTCACGCGGTCGGGTGGCCTAGCTTGACTTTTACAACTGGAATGAGAACTTGAATTCTGATCAAATTTCGACGTCGAATGTGACTTGGGCCGACCCAGAGCGCCAGTCAGCTTGCGGTGCATGGCTAACGGCTTTGGCGCAAACCCATGGCCTTGTGCCATCCAGCTTAAGAATTGCATCTGCCGATGCCAGTTTCAGGCGTTATTTGCGCGTTGACACGCAGGCGGGCGCCAGCCTGATTGTGATGGACGCACCGCCCGACAAAGAAAACTGTGAACCCTTTGTCAAGGTTGCCAAACTCATGCAGTTGGCAGGGCTTAAAGCGCCCGAGGTTTTGGCATGGCAGGAAGCACAAGGCTTCATGCTGCTCACAGATTTGGGCGACCAAACCATGATGTCCGCCATTGACGTCAAAAACCCGCAAGCCAACCACGCGCTTTACATGCAGGCTGTCGATGCCTTGATTGCGTGGCAGTTGTCTTCACAATCAGGCGTCTTGCCGCACTATGACGAAGCGTTGCTGAACCGAGAGCTGAGCTTGTTTCCAGACTGGTACCTTGCGCAGCATCGTCAAATTGATGTTCAAGGCAAGATGAGAAACACGCTAGACAGCACCTTCAAAATGCTGGTGACGCGCAATTTGGCCAGCCCGTCGGTGTTTGTCCATCGCGATTTCATGCCGCGCAATTTGATGATGCCTACGGGCAGTGATGCCGCTTTAGGCGTGTTGGATTTTCAAGACGCGGTGTATGGCCCTGTCACGTACGACGTAGCCAGTTTGATGCGCGATGCATTTCTGACTTGGGAAGAAGATTTTGTGCTCGATGTCACCATCCGTTATTGGGAAAAAGCGCGCAAAGCAGGCCTGCTCGACTTTGAAGATTGGTACCAAGATTTTGGTGTTTTCTACCGCGCCGTAGAGTGGATGGGTTTGCAGCGCCACCTGAAAGTGGCGGGTATTTTTGCGCGCCTGACTTTGCGCGATGGCAAAGAAAAATACTTGGCCGATGCACCCCGTTTTATCGCCTACATTCGCTCAACAGCCGCCCGGTACATTGAACTCAGACCCTTGCTTCGCCTGATCGAAGAAGTAGAAGGCAAAGACGGTGTAACGGGTTTTGCGTTTGGCCGTATGTAAGTGCTGAAAGTCAAACATTGATGTCAAACCTGCCACGCTTTCATTGTCCAACGGCGCTCATCCCAGGAGACGCCTTGAATCTGCCACCAGGCACTGCTAGGCATGTGCAAGTTTTGAGGCTTCAGCCCAATGATGAGATCACCCTTTTCAATGGCCAAGGGGGTGAGTTCAAAGCCGTGGTCACGCACATGGGTCGCAGTGATGTGTCGGTGCGCGTGGGTGAGCAAAGCCACATTGAGCGTGAGTTGAACATGGGCGTCCATTTATGGTCCGGCATCACGGCCAATGAGCGCATGGATTGGTTGCTTGAAAAAGCCACTGAGTTGGGTGCCACCACGCTGTTGCCCATCACGGCCGAGCGCAGTGTTTTGAAACTCAAGGGTGAACGCGCAGATAAAAAATTAGCGCATTGGCAAGCCATTGCGGTGGCCTCCAGTGAGCAGTGTGGCCGCAATCGGGTTTTGCAAGTGGGCACGCCGGTTAATCTTTCCCAGGCCATTGCCCAGTTATCCGTCGCACCCTTGCAAGCCGCAAGGTGGGTCTTGTCGTTGGCAACCGGCACCCGGTCGCTCCAAGAAATGATGCAGACGCTCAAAACCTCTAAAGACGAGGGCGAGGCCAAGAGGGGCGAGATTATTTTGCTCAGCGGGCCAGAAGGTGGCTTGAGTCCCACAGAGGAAGCACAGGCCATTGCAGCAGGGTTTGTACCTGTGAGCTTAGGCCATCGGGTGTTGCGCGCTGAAACAGCGCCTGTCGCCGTTTTATCTGCACTGAGTTGCTGGGATTAGATACACTCCGGTGTATGAACTCCAACCTCTTTTTGCTGGCTTTGTGCCAAGGTATTTTTCTCACCAACAACGTCACCTTCATTGCGATCAATGGTCTTGTCGGTTTAAGCCTTGCGCCAGTTGGTTGGATGGCCACGCTGCCGGTCATGGGTTATGTGGTGGGCGGCGCTTTGTCGACAGGCCTGGTGGCCAAGTCACAAGCCAAGTGGGGGCGTAGAGTTTCTTTTCAGTTGGGTTTGTTGGTGGGCTTGTTGTCGGCCATCTTGTGTGCTTATGCGGCTTACACCCGTCATTTTGAATTGCTGGTGTTCGCAACTTTGGTGGCTGGCTATTACAGTGCCAACGGCCAACTTTACCGATTTGCCGCCGCTGAGTTGGCGGAGGTATCCTTCCGAGAAAAGGCTGTTTCATGGGTCATGGCGGGAGGTTTGATTGGCGCCATCGTGGGTCCTAATTTGGCCTCTCACAGCAAAGGCTGGTTTGAAACGCCTTTCATGGGTGCCTATGTGGCCCTCACCGCCGTGGCGGTCTTGGGTATGGTGCTGATGCACTTTGTGAAGTTTCCGCCCGTGGTTGAGAAAGTCAAAGGCAGCTCTGAAGGTCGCCCCTTGAGCGAGATCATGAAACAACCGGTGTTCATTGTGGCGGCCGCAGCAGCAGCGCTCGGTTATGGCGTGATGAACTTGTTGATGGCCGCAACGCCTTTGGCCATGCAAGTTTGCGGTTATCAGTTCAGTGATGTCGCATTGGTTTTAGAGTGGCACGTCATTGGCATGTTTGCACCTGGTTTTTTCACAGGCCACCTGATTAAGAAATTTGGCGTCCTGCAAGTCATGGCGGTGGGCGTGCTTTTGAACTTTGTCTGCATCGCCTTAGCGCTTTCGGGCACGGACTTGCATCAATTTGTGTTGGCTCTTTTTGTTCTGGGTGTCGGTTGGAATTTTGTTTTCACAGGCGCCACCACGCTCGCCATGACGGCTTGGCGACCAGAAGAGAAAGACCGCGGCCAAGCCGCCGTCAATTTCTGTGTCTTTGCGACCATGGCCTTCACCTCGTTTGCCTCAGGCGCGTTGGTGACCACACAAGGCTGGACTTTGCTGAACTACGGCTCGATCGTGCCTGTGGCACTCACAGCGCTGGCCTTGATGTGGCTGGTTTGGATCCGGAGAAACCAGACCGCAACTTGAGCTCAGATGTCAGGGCAAGGAAGCCATGACTTCAGCCACCGAGGCGGTCAACTTTTTCGCATAAGGCACATGCAAAAATTCATTGGGGCCATGCGCATTGCTCTTTGGGCCCAACACACCACACACCATCATTTGCGCCTTTGGAAATCCCTGGCTCAACATGCTCATGAGAGGAATGGTGCCGCCCTGACCGATGTAGCCCACCGATGCGCCAAAGTGCGATTGACTGGCACGTTGCAGGGCACTTTCAAACCACGGTGTGCTGCTGGGTGCGTTCCAACCGGTCGCGCCGCCGTTGGATTCAAAAGTCACACGCGCTTGGTAAGGCGCGTTGTCTTCTAACACTGCTTTCATTTTGGCAACAGCGGCTGCTGCATCGACCAAAGGTGGCAAGCGCAAGCTCAGTTTGAACGCCGTGTAAGGCCGCAGCACATTGCCTGCGTTTTCTAATGTGGGAAAACCTTCAGCACCCGTCACACTCAGTGTGGGTGTCCAAGTGCGATTGAGCAAAGCCTGCAAAGGGTCGGTGGTGGTGGGCAATGCAAACATGGTGGAGCCGCCGCAGTCGTAGTGCGCCCAAGGAAAACGTTTGTAAACCTCTTCACCCAAAATAGCAGCGGTGGCTTTGGTTTGTGCCAATCGATCGGCAGGCACTTCGCAGTGAAAGCTGTCAGGCAAAAGTCGACCCGACTTGCTGTCTTCTAAACGGTCGAGCACCTGGCGCATGATGCGGAAGCTGGAGGGTACCAAGCCTGATGCATCACCTGAGTGAATACCCTCCGTCAAAATCTCAACCTTCAAAGTGCCACTGGCCATACCGCGCAAACTGGTGGTAAGCCACAGCTGATCGTAGTTGCCTGCGCCACTGTCTAAGCAAATGACCAAGCCCACATCGCCCAAGCGCGGGCGAAGTGCATCGATGTAGGGTAACAAATCGTAGGAACCCGACTCTTCACACGTTTCAATCAAACCCACAATGCGGGGGTGTGGCGTATTTTGATTTTTCAAGGCCTGAACAGCAGCGATGCTAGCATAAGCGGCATAGCCGTCGTCTGCACCGCCGCGGCCATAGAGCTTGCCGTTTTCGTATTTGGGCGTCCAGGGACCTAAGTCATTTCGCCAGCCGCTGAACTCGGGTTGTTTGTCCAAGTGGCCATACATCAACACCGTTTGACCAGAGCCTTCAGACGCAGCTCGCGTGGCGGGAATGTCAAAAAACAAAACAGGTGTGCGGCCAGGCAAGCGCAAAATTTCCAATGTGAGACCGGCTACTTTTTGCGCTTCAATCCACTGAGCCGTTTGGCGCAGTACGGTGTCTAGGTAACCATTGGCTTCCCAGTTGCTGTCAAAGGACGGTGACTTGGCGGGAATTTCAATGTAGCCAGTGAGCTCTTTCAAAATGCTGCTGTCCCACGATTGCGTGACATCACGCAAAGCTGTTTCAGCGTTCAAAAGGTGCGCAGGAAGTTCTTTGTGAATGGGTGCGTTCATGATGCTCTCCAAAAGTTCAGTTTGATTTCAACCAAGACAAGCCGCGAGAAGTGCCACCCGAGGTGGTGTCTGCAGGAACGTACTCACAACCGATCCAACCTTGCCAGCCCCATTGTGCAGACAGTCGATCGATCAAGTCAAATAAATAAGGCCAATTCAATTCACCAGTGCTGGGTTCGTGACGAAGTGGCACATCGGCAATTTGAAGGTGGCCCACTTTGCCTGTGGGAAAGTAGCGCTCCAATTTGGTGGTGACATCGCCCTCCACAATTTGGCAGTGGAACAAATCCATTTGGACTTTCAAATTGGGCTCGTTCACTTGCGCCAGTATTTCGTGAGCATGGTCTTGGCGGTTGACAAAAAACCCTGGAATACCGCGCAAGTTAATGGGCTCAAGCAACACATCAAGTCCTTGAGCGCGCACTTCTTGGCAAGCCCACTTTAAATTGGCTACCAAGGTGGCTTGCGCTTGATCGCGTGAAACACCAGCGGGCAACACACCTGCCATGGAGTGAATGCGGGGGCAGCCTAAAATTTCTGCATAGCGCATGGCACGCTTCACGCCTGCTTTGTATTCGGCCTCACGGCCTGGCGAGCAAGCTGTACCGCGATCGCCTTTTTCCCAAGCGCTCAAGGTGCTTACATCGTCAATGCCGCCCGGCGGCATGTTGAACAAAACCTGCTGAAGGCCGTTGCCCTTGAGTCGTGCGGCCAGTTCTTCTGCGGCATAGGCGTAAGGAAACAAATACTCAACGGCTTTGAAGCCATCTTTGGCCGCAGCTTCAAAGCGGTCTAAGAAATCCATGTCGGGGTACATCATGGAAAGATTGGCAGCGAATTGAGGCATGTTCAGCTTTCAAGTGGCGAAGGGTGGTGCAATGAAAAAAAGGTCAATGTGAAGTTCGGCAAGAAACTACCAAGCTGCATCAAAATTCTGCCGCAGTTTTTCTATTTGAGCATCCGACAAATTTTCCAGAGCTTGAGGTCCTGTCATTTGCACAAGCTTGGCAGTCTCTTCCAACTCTTCAAGTGCGGCCATAGCGCTGCTCAAATCTTGATGCCAAACGTTGGGCCCAAGTTTGGACAACATCACAGCGCGAATGGGTGTGTCCAATTGGGCGTAATGAAGTATGGCGTCGGCTACCGCATCTGCCGCCATGGGATCACCGGGCCTGAAATAAGGGATCAAGGGCACATGCCCCACTTTCATCACAAAGTAAGGCGTGATGGGCGGTAAAAGCTCAGGACCTGTTGCACTCAAACTCAAAGACACACAATGGGTGCTGTGCGTGTGAATCACGCATTGAGCGGGCCAGCTGCCCAGTGCATGGTCGCTGGCCTCATAAATTTTGCGGTGCAGCGCCATCGTTTTGCTGGCGCGTTTGCCACTCAATTGCTGGCCTTGTGCATCCAGCAAAGCCAGATCGGCGGGTTCTAAAAAGCCCAGACAGGCATCGGTAGGCGTGATCAAGAAGCCATCTTCAAGTCGCACACTGATATTGCCTGCAGTGGCGTGCACATAGCCCCTGTCAAACAAGCTTTGACCCACGCGGCAAATTTCTTCGCGGGCCTGCGCTTCTGTGAGATGCAGAGTCTGATTTTGTCTGTTGCTCATGCGCATGTCTCCGACAAAAGCTTCAAGGCCTTGGTAAAAAAATCAGGCGTTCCAAAATTGCCGGACTTTAAAGTGAGGTGCCCTGCCGCATGTTGTGGCGCAAAACACCAAGGCACACCCGGATCAATTTGTGGGCCAATTTGCATTTGCGAAATAGTCAAAGCTTGAACGCAAGCCCCCGAAGTTTCTCCGCCCGCAATGACCCATTGCTTCACACCCAATTTCAACAAGCCCACGCTGACTTGCGCCAAGGCAGATTCCATCCACTCACCCGCTTGCTCGCGTCCAAACTTGGCCTGCACTTGTTGCAGTGTGTCGGCATCGGTGGTGGCATAAATGAGAACAGGCCCTTTGCCAAGTAAGGGCGCAGCCCAAGCCAGAGCTTGTGCCACTTGAGATTGGATGTGTGCAGGCACATCGTGGGTAGACCAGCTTAAGGGCTTGAACTGCCAGCTAGGCAAGCCCAAACTTTGGTAGTGCGCCACTTGCCCTTGCGTCGCAATAGAGCAACTGCCAGACACAATGGCCTGATGACCGGTGGCTTTGGGCAGCGCGGCCGCACTGGCCGATGCGTGCAAGTTCCAATTGGCAGGCAAGCCAATGGCCACGCCCGAGCCTGCAGTGACCAAGGGCATTTTTTTCAAGGCGGGGCCAAGCGTTTTTAAATCTTCATTGCTGGTGGCATCGACAATGGCCACACCCACGCCATCGGCTTGGAGTTGTTTGATTTTTTCACTGATGGCGGCACTGCCCTTGGCCATCACGGTGTGATCGATCAAGCCAACTTTCCGCTTGGTTTGCGCCTGCATCACGCGAACCAAATTGGCATCGGTCATGGGCGTGAGCGGGTGGTTTTGCATGCCGCTTTCATTCAAGAGCACGGCCCCAGCAAACAAATAGCCTTTGAACACCGTTCTGCCGTTGTCTGGGAATGCCGGTGTGGCAATGGTGAATTGGCAATCAAGCGCATCCATCAAGGCTTCTGTCACAGGGCCAATGTTGCCAGCAGGGGTGCTGTCAAACGTTGAGCAGTATTTGAAATAGATTTGTTCTGCCCCTTGCGCTTGAAGCCATTGAAGGGCTTCCAGAGATTGTGCAATGGCTTCTTGGGCGGGTAGGGTGCGAGATTTCAAAGCCACGACCACCGCGTCGACGTCTGAAGAAAGCGCAGCTTGAGGCACACCAAAAGTTTGCATCACCCGCATCCCGGAGCGAACCAAATTGTTGGCCAAGTCTGTTGCCCCCGTGAAGTCGTCCGCAATGCAACCCAATTTCATATTGTCTCGCCTTTGATCGTTCGCTCAGTTCAAGCCGCAAATGGTGGAATTTTGCGAGCCGTTTATTTGGCTTTGGGCAATTCAATGCCGGGGAAAATTTTGATCACAGCGCTGTCATCTTCTTTGGCAAAACCAGCCGTGCTGGCTTGCATGAACATTTGATGCGCGGTGCTAGAAAGGGGCAGTGGAAATTTGCTGGCGCGCGCCATGTCTAACACGAGACCTAAGTCTTTGACAAAGATATCGACAGCAGACAAAGGTGTGTAGTCAGCAGCCAGCACATGTGCCATGCGATTTTCAAACATCCAGCTGTTGCCCGCGCTGTTTGTAATGACTTCGTAAAGTGCATGGGGGTCAACGCCTTCGCGCAAACCCAAGGCCATGGCCTCTGCGGCCGCGGCAATGTGAACACCTGCCAGCAGCTGGTTGATGATTTTGACTTTGCTGCCGGCGCCTGCGCTGTTGCCTAATTTGTAAACCTTGGCGGCCATGGCATTGAGAAAAGTTTCAGCCTTGGCATAGGCCGCAGGCGTGCCAGCAGTCATCATGGTCATTTGACCTGAGGCTGCTTTGGCAGCACCACCAGAGATGGGCGCATCGATGTAGAGAAGACCTTTGTCGTTTAATTTTTTCTCAAGGCCGACTGAGAAGGCGGGCTCGACGGTAGAGCACATGACAAAGACGCTGCCAGGTTTGAGGTGGCTAGCGCAGCCAGCTGTTGGCGTGCCATCGCCAAACAACACCGATTCGGTTTGGGCGGCATTGACCACCACAGACACCAAAATGTCAGACGCTGCAGCGATGGCTTCTAAGGAAGCGCAGGCGACCCCGCCTTCTGCAGCAAACTTTTGCGCGACTTCTGCGCGAACATCAAAGACGTTCACAACATGGCCGGCACGACGCAATGATTGCGCCATGCCCATGCCCATGGCGCCTAAGCCAATGACACCGACGGACAAATGGGCGCTCATGAACTTATTCTCCCGCAACCGTGAGCATGATTTTGCCGATGTGCTGCGATGACTCCATCAGTGCATGGGCCTTGGCCGCATCTTTCAAATCGAAAACTTGGTAAATAACGGGCGCGACGTCGCCAGCCTCGAGCAAGGGCCAAACTTGCGCATGCAATTCATTTGCAATTTGCGCTTTGTCTTGCGCACTGCGAGGACGCAAGGTTGAGCCAGTGAACGTGAGACGTTTGGCCATGAGAGAGACCCAGTCGACTTCGACTTTGGAGGGCTGCAAAAAAGCAATTTGAAGCAAGCGGCCTTCAATGGCCAAGGCGCGCAAATTGCGCTGCATGTAGCTGCCGCCCACCATGTCCAAAATGGCATTCACACCGGCTTGATCGGTGAGTTTGAGCACTTCTTCAACAAAGTCTTGGGTCTTGTAATCGATGGCCGCATGCGCGCCCACTTTCAAGCAGGCTGCCACCTTGTCGGAATTGCCGACGGTGCAAAATACCTTGGCGCCAAAAGCATGCGCCAGTTGAATGGCGGTTAAGCCAATGCCAGAAGAGCCGCCGTGAACCAGAATGCTTTCACCCGACTTCAACTTGCCGCGCTGAAAAACATTGGTCCAAACGGTGAAAAAGTTTTCAGGCAGCGCAGCAGCCTGCAGCATCGAGAAACCTTTGGGAATGGGTAGCGCTTGCCCTTCGGGCACAGTGACAAATTCTGCATAGGCACCGCCGTTGGTGAGTGCGCAAAGCTTGTCGCCCAAACGCCACTGGGTCACGCCTTCTCCCAGCGCCACCACTTCACCCGAAACTTCTAAGCCCACAATGCTGGACGCGCCGGCAGGTGGCGGATAACGACCGCTGCGTTGCAAGCAGTCAGGGCGATTGACGCCAGCATAGGCGACCTTGACCAAGACTTCACCCGCCTTGGGGGTGGGTGTTGCACAGGTACTGGGCGTTAAGACTTCAGGCCCTCCGCCGGTGCCGTGGTCAACAAAATGCATGGTGCTTGGATTTGACATGGAACTCTTTCTGCTGTGAGTGCGGTTGGCGAACTAGCGATGCAATTTGAAGACAGCGGTGCCCGCCATCAAGTTAGGCCAGAACCTGGCTTCTTGGCCTTCTTGCAAGCCAAAACTGTCGATGATTTTCAATTGATTTTGCAATGCCAATTGTTCGAAATCGGCGAAGGTGCCAACGCGAATGTTGGGCGTGTCGTACCACTGGAAAGGCAGTCGTTTGGTCACAGGCATGCGGCCCGTCAAAATGCTCAAACGATTGGGCCAGTGTGCAAAATTAGGGAATGCCAAAATGCCTGTGCGCCCCACACGAACCGTTTCGCGCAACATCACTTCGGCATTGCGCAAATGCTGAAGCGTGTCAATTTGCAAAACCACATCAAAGGATTGGTCTGCAAACATGTTGAGACCTTCGTCCAAATTCAATTGAATGACGTTGACGCCGCGTTTGACACAAGCTTGAATATTCCGGTCGTCAATTTCAACGCCGTAGCCTGAACAAGCGCGATGCTTTTGCAAGTAATCAAGCAGCGCGCCATCACCACAGCCTAAATCCAAGACGCGCGAGCCTTCAGGCACCAAGCGCGCTATGGCTTGCAGGTTGACGTGCTCGCTCAATTGGCACCTCTTGCAGGGTTGGCCTGTGCCATGTTGTCAAAGTAAGAACGCACCACATTCAGGTAGCGCTCGTCGTTTAACAAGAAAGCGTCATGGCCATGTGGCGCATCAATTTCAGCGTAGCTCACATCGCGTTTGTTATCGAGCAAAGCGCGAACCATTTCGCGGCTTCGTTTTGGAGAGAAGCGCCAGTCGGTGGTGAAGCTGACCAGTAAAAATTTACAAGTGGCTTTGGCCAAAGCGATGGTGAGATTGCCACCCAGTGTGCGAGCTGGATCAAAATAATCCAGGGCCCGAGTAATCAGAAGGTAGGTGTTGGCATCAAAGTACTCACTGAACTTATCGCCTTGATGGCGCAAGTAACTTTCGATTTGAAACTCGACGTCTTGTGTGGAATAGCGATAGCCTGTGGCGTTGTGCGTGACGGCATCGCGCAGTTCACGGCCAAACTTTTCATTCATCACATCGTCGCTTAAGTAGGTGATGTGGCCAATCATTCGCGCAATGCGCAGACCTCGCGCGGGCACCACCTTGTGCTTGTAAAAATGGCCACCATGAAAGTCAGGGTCGGTGACGATGGCGCGCCTTGCCACCTCGTTGAAAGCGATGTTCTCGGCGGTGAGGTTGGGAGCGCTTGCGACCACCACCGCATGGGCCACACGCTCGGGGTAACGCAGGGTCCAAGACAAAGCTTGCATGCCGCCCAAACTGCCACCCATGACCGCCGCCAAAGTTTGGATGCCCAAAGCATCGAGCAGTCTGGCTTGCGCGTCGACCCAATCTTCTACGGTGACGACCGGAAAATCGGCGCCGTAAATGTCACCTGTGTCAGGGTGCGCATGCATGGGGCCGGTAGAGCCAAAGCAGGAGCCCAGATTGTTCACGCCTATGACAAAGAAACGGTTTGTATCGACAGATTTGCCAGGGCCAATCATGTTGTCCCACCAGCCTTCACTTTTGTCTTGGCCTTCGTAGACGCCCGCGACATGGTGCGACGCATTCAGCGCGTGGCAAATCAGAACCGCATTGGATTTGTCGGCGTTAAGCGAACCGTAAGTCTCGAAGGCCAAGTGATAGGCGCGAATAGAGGCGCCACTTTGCAAAGCAAGTGGCGCTTCAAAAAACATCGACTGAGACGTAGCGATCAATGGCATGAAGGGGTCAACCCAAAAAAGCGGTTCATCGAATTATCGGTGCATTAAAGCTTGGCCGGCGCGTTGTCGTTGGCGATGACTTTTTGGGGTGCTTCAACAGGCGCTTCATTTTTCTCAATGCTTGCAGGGCCCCCCCATAAGGCCAAGCCGCCAAGCACGGCAAAAACCACGGCAGATATTCTGTGGACCCACTTGAGCGAAACTCTGCGAGTCATGGCATCACCTAAGCAAACCACAGGCGCATTGGCCAGCATCATGCCCAAGGTGGTGCCTGCCACCACCCAAAACCAGCTGTTGAATTGAGCAGCCAACATCACGGTGGCCACTTGTGTTTTGTCGCCCATTTCGGCAATGAAGAAGGCTACAACTGTGGTTGCAAAAATGCCAAATCGCGGACTTTTTTCTTGTTCCTCGTCGTCCAGCTTGTCTGGTACCAAAATCCAAACGGCCATGGCCAAAAAGGAGCCGCCTAAAACCCAGCGCAAAGCATCAGGCCCAAGCTGAGTGGTCACCCAACTGCCTAGAGCGCCAGCCAAGCCGTGGTTAATGAGCGTGGCGACCAAAATGCCCCACACAATGGGCCAAGGCTTGCGAAAGCGAGCCGCTAAAACCAAGGACAAAAGTTGTGTTTTGTCGCCTATTTCGGCCAGGGCAACGATACCAGTAGAGAGGAGAAATGCTTCCATGAGCCCATCATATCGACCGCGCCAGACCAAATTTGGCGCGTTTTTTGCTTTATTTTGGTGCGTGCTGCACAAGCAAGGCATTTGCGCACCAAATCAATTCAAAAATAAGTAGAGATCAATATGGAAGCACTAAAACAGGGCGCGGATTCGCTCTTTATTTTGTTGGGCGGCATCATGGTGCTGGCCATGCACGCGGGATTTGCCTTTTTGGAGTTGGGCACCGTTCGCAAGAAAAACCAAGTCAATGCCTTGGTCAAAATCTTGGTCGACTTTTCGGTCTCGACAGTGGTTTATTTTGTTGTGGGTTACAGCGTTGCGTATGGCACCAATTTCTTTGTGGGTGCGGAACAATTGGCCGCTAAAAATGGCTACGATTTGGTCAAATTTTTCTTTCTATTGACCTTTGCTGCAGCCATTCCTGCCATCGTATCTGGTGGCATTGCCGAGCGCGCTAAGTTTTGGCCACAACTGATCGCCACGGCTTGTATTGTGGGTTTTGTGTATCCATTTTTTGAAGGCATTGTTTGGAACCAGCACTTTGGCGTGCAGGCTTGGATCAAGGCCACCACTGGCGAAGAGTTTCACGATTTTGCGGGTTCCGTGGTGGTTCATGCCATGGGGGGTTGGATCGCACTGCCTGCAGTGATCTTGTTAGGTGCACGCTACAACCGCTACAAAAAAGATGGCGCAGTGTCTGCGCATCCGCCTTCTAACATTCCTTTTTTGGCCTTAGGCGCATGGATTTTGATCGTAGGCTGGTTTGGTTTTAACGTCATGAGTGCTCAAACACTCGACAAAATTTCTGGTTTGGTGGCCGTCAATTCATTGATGGCCATGGTCGGCGGCACATTGGCCGCTTTGCTTTTGGGCAGGAACGATCCTGGCTTTGTCCACAACGGACCGTTGGCCGGGCTGGTTGCAGTGTGCGCAGGCTCTGACCTGATGCATCCCTTTGGCGCCTTGGCTGTGGGCGCTGTGGCAGGGGCACTGTTTGTGGTGATGTTCACCTTGACTCAAAACAAATGGCGGATTGACGATGTTTTGGGTGTTTGGCCCTTGCACGGCGTTTGCGGTGCTTGGGGCGGCATTGCTGCTGGTATTTTTGGCCTGCAATCCTTTGGCGGTTTGGGTGGCGTGAGTTTTCAGGCCCAACTCATTGGCACTGCTATGGGTGTGGCTTGGGCCTTGATTGGGGGTGTTTTGATTTACGGTATTTTGAAAATGACCATGGGTCTCAAAATGACGCCAGAAGAAGAATACGAGGGCGCGGACCTGACGGTTCACAAAATCAGCGCCACGCCAGACCGCGAAGCAAGCTGGTAATTCATGAAAAACACGTCTAATCCCAAGTATTTAAAGGCCTTTCAGAGAATTTACTTGCCAAACACTTTGTTTTGTGGCCCATAATGGGCTAGCTCACGTCTTAAGGCGTGGGCTTTGTTCGCGGTGTACCGGTGTCAGTTTCGCTTCCTTCCGAGGTTTTTAGGTTTGTTGATGCGTTTTTGGGGCTCCATCGCTTTTGTTTTTGTGTTTAGAGGAGTCCCTTTCAATGGGCAAAAAACTATACGTCGGCAATCTGCCGTACTCGGTTCGTGACGGCGATTTAGAGCAGGCCTTCGGCCAGTTCGGTTCAGTGACCAGCGCCAAAGTCATGATGGAACGCGACACAGGTCGCTCAAAAGGCTTCGGCTTTGTGGAAATGGGTTCTGATGAAGAAGCTCAATCTGCAATCAACGGCATGAACGGTCAGCCTTTGGGCGGTCGCAGTGTTGTTGTTAACGAAGCACGTCCCATGGAAGAGCGTCCCCCCCGTTCCGGTGGCGGTGGCTTTGGTGGCGGCGGCGGTCGTCGTGAAGGCGGCGGCGGCGGTTATGGCGGCGGCGGCGGTTACGGCGGCGGCGGTGGTGGTTATGGCGGCGGCGGCGGCGGGTCAGCCTTTGGGCGGTCGCAGTGTTGTTGTTAACGAAGCACGTCCCATGGAAGAGCGTCCCCCCCGTTCCGGTGGCGGTGGCTTTGGTGGCGGCGGCGGTCGTCGTGAAGGCGGCGGCGGCGAGTCTGGCTTCCGTAGCCCGTACGGCTCAGGCCCACGTGGCGGCGGCGGTGGCAATGGTGGTGGCGGTCGTCGCGAAGGCGGCGGCGGTTATTAATCGCTGTTTACATCTGCACTCACACTCTCGGGTGTGAGACACAAAAAAGCCCTGCATGCAGGGCTTTTTTCATGTTGGGGGCACATAGAGGTGTTTCTGAGATGCTCGTTTCGAGAAAGAAGTTGTCTTTAAGGTTTGGCAGCTTGGACAAGGCCCCGAACTCTGCCGCTCAATTCATATTCACCTGTCTTGCTGTTCATTTGCATTTTTTCAGCTGTGAACAGATCTTTGCCGCGCCGAACTTCAACGGGCACCTCACTCACCAAGCGCTCATCCTTGACGAACGCTTTGATTTCTTGGCTGCGCATTTCTGTTGCAGGCCGAGGACCATTGGCGCTTGAGCTTGCGGGCTGAGAAATGTGCACGTTGCCAACCAAGGTCACTTGCGTACCGTCCCCTTTAGCCAGAGCCTGGTCTGCAACAGCAGTGACATGCTGACCCTCCTGGCTGTGTCCGCGCAGTTGCACTTTTTGAATGTCAAGCGTGTCTGTGTCAGGAAAATGTTGAGCGTGCTCGCCACTTAGCTCTCGCATCAGGCGGCCCTGGCTGTCAAAAGATTTGACAGAAAAAATCTGCAAAAAATAATCAGGCTCATGGCGAACCGATGGGGCAGCCGTTTCATTGAAGAAACTTGGCAGACTTCGGACCAGCCACCAACTGCCCAAGGCAAATACGGCCATGAGAATGGCTGGCAAGTAAAGAGACAAACGATCTAGGAGGCGCCGGAATGAATTCATCATGCAGACGATGAAGAACCGACACGCGCAAGCAAGGGTGCATATTGCCCACTTGCAAGCACCAGCAAATCACACAATTCTCTGGCGGCGCCAAAGCCGCCTTGGCGGCTTGTGACAAAGTGTGCAAGGGCCAGTGCTTGTGCGTGGGCATTGATGGGTGCACACGAAAGGGCAGCACGTTGCAGCATGGGCAGATCGGGCCAATCATCGCCCATGGCGGCAGCTTGGTGCCATCCAAAGCCAAGGGTTTTTAAAAAGTCCTCGGCAGCAGGCAGTTTGTCTTCCGTGCCAAATTTGGCATGCTCAATGCCAAGCGCTTTGAGCCTGACCCTCAGGGGCGCAGAGTCACGGCCCGTGATGATCACCGGCGTGATGCCAGCTTGTTTTAAAAGTTTTAAACCATGGCCATCTAGGGTGCTGAAACGTTTGAGTGTTTCACCCTGCTCAGAAAAGTACAAGCCGCCGTCTGTTAAAACACCATCCACATCAAAAAAGACCACTTTGATGCCTTGCGCTTGAAGCAGCAGCTCTGGGGGGAAATGGAGCGCGGGTTGAATGATTTGCATGGTGTTGGGGCGGCCAGTAAAAGTGCTTAGATGACTTTAGCGCGCATGAGGTCATTGCTGTTGAGGGCGCCACACAAGGCGCCAGAATCATTGACCACCAAAACGCTGGTAATTTGGAATTGCTCCATGAGTTCGGCCGCCTCTACAGCCAATGCATCATGCAGAACAGTTCGCGGATTGGCATGCATCACCTCTTTGGCATGCAGTGCGCGCAAGTCAACACCTTTTTCGATGAGGCGCCTTAAATCACCATCTGTGAAGATTCCCAAGATGTTGTGATGTTCGTCGACGATGGCGGAGGCGCCCAAACCTTTTTGGCTCATTTCACGCATGAGCTCGGTAAAGCTCGCATCAGCTAAGACATGCGGCACCTGATCGCCCTTGCGCATGACGTCTTCAACATGCGTCAGCAAGCGACGACCCAAAGAGCCACCAGGGTGTGAACGCGCAAAGTCTTCGGCTTTGAAACCGCGAGCGTCTAACAGCGCGACAGCCAAAGCATCACCTAAGGCCAATTGCGCCGTGGTGCTAGCAGTGGGTGCCAAATTCAAAGGACAAGCCTCTTTGTCGACACTGCTGTCTAAAACCACATCGGCGTGTTTGGCCAGCGCCGAGTTCATGCCGCCGGTCATGGCAATCAAGGGCACGCCTTGTCGTTTCAAGACGGGCAGGATGGAAACAAGCTCATCGCTTTCGCCACTGTTAGAAATGGCCAATACGATGTCGACGGCTTTGATCATGCCGAGGTCGCCGTGGCTGGCTTCTCCGGGGTGAACAAACATGGCCGGTGTGCCTGTAGACGCCAAGGTGGCTGCTATTTTGGAGCCAATGTGCCCGCTCTTGCCCATGCCGGTGACCACCACGCGGCCTTTGACGTTGAGCATCATCTGAACGGCTTGTGAAAAGCGATGGTCCAAACGGGATTTGAGTCCGATCAGGGCTTGTGCCTCAATGTCCAAAGTCTCGCGTGCGAGTTGGAGGGCTTGGTCTGGGTTGAATGACATGGGCTTATTTTAGCGAGTGATGGCCCAAAGCGTGACTATGATAGTGCTTTCGACCAGTTGTCGTCGTGGAGTGCGCAAGATGAGTCAAGGATTGGGTTCAATGAGGGGTGAGCGGGCAATGGGTGCCACCGACGAAATGGCATTGTCGGTGAATGATTATTTACGCAAGAACATTCGCACCGTGCCCGATTGGCCGGTAGCGGGCGTGCAGTTTAGAGACATCACACCCTTGCTTCAAAATCCAAGGGTGTTTCGTGTGCTGATCGATGCCTTTGTCCATCGTTACATGTCACCTGCCATGCGGCCCGATGTGGTGGCCGGCCTCGATGCGCGCGGCTTTATTTTGGGGGCTGTGGTGGCCTATGAATTGAACGTTGGCTTCGTACCTGTTCGCAAAAAAGGAAAGTTGCCTTTCACCACGGTGGAAGAAACCTATGAATTGGAATACGGCACGGCCACCGTTGAGTTGCACACCGATGCGGTCAAGCCAGGTCAAAGAGTCTTGTTGATTGATGATTTGATCGCAACCGGTGGCACCATGATGGCGGGCATGAAGCTCCTCGAAAAACTGGGAGCTGAAGTGATTGAAGGTGCGGCCATTGTGGATTTGCCAGAACTAGGCGGATCAGAAAAACTGAAAGCCGCAGGATTGCCCTTGTTCACATTGGTGAACTTTGAGGGGCACTGAAACTGAAATTGAAGCCTAGAAGCAAACACACCCCCCGGGCTTGAAGACCCCAGCCGCTATCAAGCGTTGAACTGAAGCGCAGCCAAGCCGGCATAAACACCGCCCATTTCAACCAGCGCCGCATGCTTACCTTGCTCTACCAAGCGGCCATGCTCCAAGACCAAAATGTTGTCAGCTTGTTGCACCGTGGCAAGTCGGTGCGCAATCACCAAGGTGGTTCGACCGCGCATGGCCGACTCCAAAGCGGCTTGAACCATGCGCTCACTGTGTGCATCCAAGGCGCTGGTGGCCTCGTCCAACAGCAAGAGCGGTGGATTTTTGAGCATGGCACGCGCAATCGCAATGCGTTGACGCTGACCGCCTGATAAACGCACGCCACGCTCACCCAGAAACGTGTTGTATCCCTCTGGCAGGTCGACGATGAATTCTTCAGCAAATGCAGCCACGGCCGCAGCCTTCACCTCCGCGTCGCTTGCATCTGGTTTACCGTAGCGGATGTTGTCCATGGCACTGCTTGAAAAAAGAACAGGCTCTTGCGGCACGATGCCAATGCGTTGTCGAAGATCGTGCAGGCTGAGGTTTTGAATGGGCACACCATCCAACACAATGCGTCCTTGTTGCGGATCGTAATAACGAAGCAGCAATCCAAACAAAGTGGTTTTGCCCGCACCACTCGGGCCAACCAGTGCCACTGTTTGGCCCGCTTCAATGGCCACTGAAAAGTCTTGCAGTGCCAACTGAGAAGGACGAGAGGGGTAATGAAATTGGAGTGATTCAAATTTCAAAGTGCTGCCAGTCGATGGTGCGATAGAAGTAACTGGCTTTGCAGGTGATTGCACGGGTGATACGCTGCTGAGCAATTCCATGAGTCGCTCTGTGGCACCTGCAGCACGCAGCAAATCGCCATAGGTTTCACCCAGCACAGCCACAGCACCAGCAAAAATAATCACATACAAAACGGCTTGGCCCAACTGACCTGCTGAAAGATTGCCTGCCAGAACTGCTTGTGTGCCCTGATACAAACCCCACAGTAAGAAAGCAGCATTGGCAATGATGATGAAGGCGACCAGCACCGAGCGTGCGCGCGTGCGCCGAATGGCTGTTTGAAAGCCTTGTTCTGTAGCACTAGCAAAACGCGCTGATTCTCGGTTCTCGGCCGTGTAGCTTTGCACCACTGGCATGGCATTTAAAATTTCAGTGGCAATGCTGCTGGCATCGGCCACGCGGTCTTGGCTGGCGCGTGACAAACGGCGCACACGGCGACCATAGAGGGTGGCTGGCCATACAACCAACACCACGGTCACAACCAATTGCAGCATGACAGTGGGGTGAGCCCATACCAACATGGCCAAAGCACCCACACCCATGACCGCATTGCGCAATCCCATGGACAATGAACTGCCAACCACTGTTTGCACCAAGGTGGTGTCGGCCACCAGGCGGCTGATGACTTCGCCAGTGGGGGTGGTTTCAAAAAAAGCGGGGCTTTGCTGTAAGACATGGCTGTAAACAGCATTGCGCAAATCGGTGGTGACGCGCTCGCCCAGCCAACTGACTGTAAAGAAGCGAGCAGCAGAAAACAAACCCAGTGCAACGGCAACGCCAAACAGCATCATGAAATTGCCTTGCAATGCCATGGCCTGTGCGCCAGGGTCGGGGTGCTGCAAACCGTTGTCTATCAATTGACGCAATGCAACTGGAAAAATCAAGGTAGAGGCTGCAGCCAAGACCAAGAAGACCATGGCCAGACCAATTTGCAACTTGTAAGGTTTTAAAAAAGGCAGCAAGCCACTCAATGACTTTGGATTTTGGGGTGCAGGTCGATCGATGATGGGCGTCTTGGCCATGTGTTATTTACCAATGCAAAAGCTGGAGAAAATAACGCCCAGCAAATCGTCGGCGTTGAACTCGCCTGTAATTTCATTCAAAGCCGTTTGCGACAAGCGCAACTCTTCAGCCAACAAGTCCAGTGATTGGGCTTGCGCGCGCAAATGCGCATCGGCCATTTCAATGTGCGACTGAACACGTTTGAGTGCTTGAACGTGCCGTTCGCGCGCCAAGTACAAACCTTCACTGGCCGGTTGCCAGCCTGCTGTCTCAAGTAACTTGGCTCGAAGTCGATCAATGCCCAGCCCTGTTTTGGCAGACAAATCAATGTCATGGGAGGTGTTGACACTGGCGCGAGGTGTTGCAGCATCAGGCGCAAGGTCGAACTTGTTCCAGACGTTCAGCAAAGTCACGCCATTCGGAAGTTGCGCGGCAAGGCTTTCTTGTATTTTGAGATCGGCCTGCAAATACGCAGGCTCATGACTGCGCGTCAGGTCGTGCAAAAACAAGACAGCATCTGCCCCAGCAATTTGGGCCCAAGCGCGTTGAATGCCAATTTGCTCTACCTCATCAATGCCTTCGCCTTCGCGCAGGCCTGCGGTGTCAATGATGTGAATGGGCACGCCTTCAATTTGAATGGTTTGTTGCACCACATCGCGCGTGGTGCCTGCGATGGGCGTGACGATGGCCAACTCGGCACCCGCCAAGGCATTGAGCAGTGAGCTTTTCCCGGCATTGGGTTGGCCTGCAATGACCACCTTAATGCCCTCACGCAACAATGCGCCTTGCTGAGTTCGCACCAATACTTTTTCAAGTTGCGATTGCAGTCGCTCAAGTTGTCCCTGCGCATCGGCTTTCTGCAAAAAATCAATTTCTTCTTCTGGGAAATCCAAAGTGGCTTCTACCAACATGCGCAGGTGAACCAAGCTGTCACGCAGCGTGTGAATTTCTTGAGAGAACACACCGGCCAAAGACCTGCTGGCACTGCGAGCAGCAGCACTGGTGGATGCATCAATCAAATCGGCAATGGCTTCGGCTTGTGCTAAATCAATTTTGTCATTCAGAAATGCGCGTTGTGTGAATTCGCCAGCTTGTGCCAAGCGAAGACCCTGCAGCAGCACCTTGCCAGTGTGCGGGTTAACAGACTCCGCCAACTCAATGCAGCGGGCTAAGAGCAACTGCAAGACCACTGGGCCCCCGTGTGCTTGCAACTCAAGAACATCCTCGCCCGTGTAGGAGTGTGGGCCAGGAAAGAAAATGGCCAGTCCCTGGTCGATGGGCTCGCCCGTGTCGTCGTTGAAGGGCAAGTAATGTGCTTGACGTGCTTGGAGTGGCTTGCCGCAAAAAGCGTCAGCCCACGTTTTCAAGTGCGGCCCTGAAACTCGCACGATACCCACCGCGCCTCTGCCAGGGGACGTGGCAATGGCAATGATGGGATCTTGATGGCGAGACAACATGGCGGTCATAAATTTAAAACATCAATGAGACAAAGCAACAGGGCCGCATGAGCGGCCCTGTGTTGGTCATTTCAAAGCAGGCCAATGGGCCCTGCTGTTGAATGAAGGGCGTTCAATTGAATTTTGGCAGATTGAACTGCGGCGGTACACCCATTCTGGTGTTGATCATCCATTGCTGTGCAATTGACAAAATGTTGTTGGTGATCCAGTAGAGCACCAAGCCCGCTGGGAAAAAGAAGAACATGACGCTGAACACCAAGGGCATGATCCACATCAGCTTGGCTTGCATAGGATCTGGGGGCGCAGGGTTGAGCGCGGTTTGCAGCATAGTAGAGAGCGTCATCACCACGGGCAAAATGAAGTAGGGGTCGGGTGCTGACAAATCTTGGATCCAGCCAATCCAAGGCGCATTGCGCATTTCAACGGAGGACAACAACACCCAATAAAGTGCGATGAACACAGGAATTTGAACCATGATGGGGAAGCAACCGCCCATGGGGTTGACTTTCTCTTCGCGGTAAATGCGCATCATCTCTTGCTGCATTTGCTGTGGGTTGTCTTTCAGGCGTTCGCGCATTTCCATGATTTTGGGATTGATGGCCTTCATCTTGGCCATGCTGGCATAGGCCTTGGCATTGAGCCAATAGAAAGCCAATTTGAGCAAGAACACCAAGGCCACAATGGCCCAGCCCCAATTTTGCAAGAAGCCAAACAAGCGATCGAGCAACCAGTAAAGTGGTTTTGCCAAGACGGTTAACCAACCGTAGTCTTTGACCAACTCCAAGCCGGGTGCTAAAGCCTCGAGTATTTTTTCTTCTTGAGGGCCGACAAAGAGGGTGACGTCCATGGTTTTACTTTGACCAGGCGCAAGCTCATTGAAGGGCGTGATCATGCCAACTGCGTACAAATTGGTATCCACTTTTCGGGCAAAGTTTTCGCGCGAAGTGTTTTCAGGCAGCAACCAGGCCGATGCAAAGTAGTGCTGCACCATGGCCACATAGCCCTGTTGGGTTGTTTTCTCAAAATCGGCTTTGCCTTTTTCGATGTCAGAGAACTCAAGCTTTTGGAATTTCTTCGCATCGGTGTAAACAGCGGGCCCCGTGAAGGTCATGTAAAAAGAAGACTCACCTTCGGGCTTGTTGCCATCGCGCACGAGCTGGACATACAGTTGTGGGGCCGCAGGCGCCGCGCCTGTATTGACAACTTTGTGCGAAACTTTCAAAGCATAACTGCCGCGTGTCAAGGTGTATGTTTTGACCAACTTCAAGCCACCCGTCTCAGCAGACTCAAATGTCAAGGCCAGTTCATTTTGACCCGCTTTGAGCTCACGCTCGCCAGTGAATTTCATGGGTGTTTTGTGCGAAGCAAAGGGGCCGCCGATCAAGCCCGTTTGCGCCAAATAGACGCGAGACTTGCTATCGTCTAAAAGCACAAAAGGTTTTTGATTGTCTTCAAGTTCCCCAAATTTCAAGAACTCGGAACGCACCAAGGAGCCGCCTTCCGTGTCAAAGCTTAGTTTTAAAACATCGGTGCTGACATCAATGCGTTCGAGTGGGGTGGCAACAGGCGCATTGGCAGATACTGGCACTTGTGAGGGCCCGGCTGCCATGTTGGGGGTTGCAAGGGTGGTGGATGCAACGGGCAAGTCTTTGGCTGCAGAAGGCGTAGCCGCTGCCGTTGCTTTGTCGGCGGGTGCCGCTGTGGGCGCAGGGAAGAACGTGGCCTTGTTCCCGTTGTAAACCTGCCATTGGTCCCATAGAAGAACCATGGAGAAGCCAAAAATGACCCATAAAAAGGTGCGGCGAATATCGTTCATGAAGACTTCTTCGAAGAGGAGTGAGTTAACGGGTGATGCAATAAACGCGAAAGCCACTTGGGTGCTTGTTCGGGCACCGGATCGTGGCCGCCGTTGCACCATGGCTGGCAACGGCCTATACGTCTGAGGGTGAAATAACTGCCAACTCCGGCGCCATGTTGCTTTAAAGCATCGAGGGCATAAACAGAGCAGGTTGGCTCAAACCGACATGCCGATCCTAACCAAGGGCTGAGGAAAAGGCGATACCCTTTCACAATGCCGATTAATAGCTTCTGAATCATGGCTTGTTGGCTGCGTGTTCAAACAGCTGCTCTAGCTCAAGCCGGACAGCTTGCTTAAGGCATGTGGATGTGGCGCTGATGAATTGCTTCCGATCAAATCCTGAATGCAAGCGAACAACGTGGGCTGCACAGGGCAATCTAACTTCAAACTGCGCACTGATGGCATAGATTTGTCGCTTGATGGTGTTGCGAGTGACGGCACGTCGGGCCCAACGTTTGGGCACCATGGCGCCAAGCCAAACAGCTTGCGGGTGAAAGAGAGGGGGATGCGCATCTTCAACCTGTGGGTTGACTGCAGTTGTGCCAGTGTTAGGCAAGCTGAGTCGATGCAATGCGAAATGTGGGGTGCGAGAAACCGTGCCACCTGAAAGGGCAGCTTGGAATTGAGGGCGGGTTTTTAATCGCTGCACACCACTGCCGAGTCATGGGATTGCCCAATCAACAAGGGCAATAACCCGGCTTAAGCGGCCAAGCGTTTACGGCCTTTGGCGCGACGTGCATTGATCACAGCGCGGCCACCACGTGTTTTCATGCGAACCAAAAATCCGTGTGTGCGTGCGCGGCGTGTCTTAGAGGGTTGATAAGTGCGTTTCATTTTGAACCAGATATTTTTGGGGGAAACCGGCGATTATCGCAAACTTTCTGGGAGCTGGCAAACCCTGCTTCTGATTTGTCTTGAAAATATCCATGGACCCACCTGAAAATTCTGGTTTATGATGGCACAAGCTGTCCGCCCTGCATGTGGATAAACTCTTGATAAAGTTACTTTTGAGTCCAATGAAACAACCATCTGTCCACACCCTAGGCGCTTGCCAATGAGCAACGGACAGCATCCCTCGGACGCAGACGAAGCCGGTCAAGCGCTTTGGCAGGTGTGCCTAGACGAGCTGGCTCAGGAGATCCCTGAGCAGCAATTCAACACTTGGATCAAGCCGCTGACCGCCCAGGTCTCTGATGACCTCTCTAAGGTCACATTGTTTGTGGCCAACCGATTCAAATTAGATTGGATACGGGCGCAATACAGTGCCAAATTGGCCGATGTCTTATCTCGATTGCATGGTCAAAAAATTCAAATTGAGTTAGCACTCGCTACCAGAGAAGTGCAAGGAAAAACTGCATTTTCAATGGCTAAATCTGCTTTAGAAGCCAGGCCCGAAACAGCCGATGCGCCCGATGAAGTGCCCGCCGATGGCCATCGCCACCGTTTGAACACGGCCCTCACTTTTGACACCTTGGTGGAGGGCTCTGCCAACCGCATGGCCCGCGCTGCAGCCATGCATGTGGCCACCATGCCCGGCCACCTTTACAACCCGCTTTTCATCTACGGTGGCGTGGGTTTGGGTAAGACCCACTTGGTGCATGCGGTGGG
>Ga0209552_1000114_pt1 | contig 25176 bp, 20 predicted proteins | sample LauGreFaBDMM15SD_2_FD_188214 | JGI IMG/M metagenome (GOLD analysis project Ga0209552, IMG submission 188214) | Freshwater lake microbial communities from Lake Michigan, USA - Fa13.BD.MM15.SD (SPAdes) (version 2) | ecosystem: Environmental > Aquatic > Freshwater > Lake | place: Lake Michigan, USA... | reverse complement strand
GCTTCCCTTTGTTCAGGGCAAGCCCTCTGGTTTTGTGTCAGAACCCGTGCAAGAAGGCGACCTCTACCGCATTGCCAAGGTAATGGGCCGGGCTTCCTTGCCGGATTCCGCTCGAGCGAAGCACATTCTCATTGGTTTTGCTGGAGCGGAGCGCTCTCAAGCCACGCGCAGCTACCAAGAAGCAGAGCGTTTAGCCGACAGCATTCTTAGCCTTATCAAGGCAGGCGGTTCATTCAATGATTTGAGCAAGCAGTTCAGTAACGATGTGGTGGCGGCATCCAACGACGGAGACTTGGGCTGGTTTCAGCCGGGTCAAATGACGCCTGCATTTGAATCCTTCTGTTTTGAGAAGTCCAACGGAAGTATTGACGTGGTCAGTACCGAGTTCGGCTTTCACGTGGTTCAGGTTGTGGGCCAAAAAGGAAGTCGTCCCGCTCTTCGTCTTGCCGAGGTGGTTCGCAGAGTGACGGTAAGTCCAGAGTCTGAACAGCAGGTATATGCTCGCGCTGGTGAATTGGCCAAGCTTTTGCAGGGTGGAATGAAGGCTGAGGAAGCCGCTGCAAAGGTGGGTGTATCGCTGATGCCCGCTCGGAACGTGCGAGCCATTGATGCTTCTGTTCCGGGGATGAACGACAACCGCGAGGTGGTGCGCTGGATCTTCAACGAGGAGCGTGAGGTGGGCGAAGTAAGCGTGGTAAACAATAACTATAAGTCATACAGCGTAGTTCAATTGACGGCGATTTATAAGGAGGGATACAAATCGCTTGACGCGGTCAAGGAAGACCTCAAAACCCTGGCACTGAACCGCGCCAAGGTTCGGGTTTTGGCAGAGCGTCTCAAGTCAAGGACCAAGCCCGAGTGGGTTGATGCCTCGGCCACATTAGCCTCCCCCTACCTGGCTACGGGTCGCGAACCCAAGGTAGTGGGTATCGCCTCTGGCAATGCCGTTGGCTTCACGTCGGGTATTATTGAGGGCAGTAACGGAGCCTATCGCGTGAAGCTTGTGAACGTATTTGACGCTCCGAGTTCTATGTCAGCCGCTGACGCAGCCGCAGAAAACAACCGATTGGGCAGCAATGCTCAGCGCATGCTGCTGCAGTCTCTTATGCAGTCGGCTAAGGTTGTAGACAACCGCGGCGCTTTCTATTGATTGTGAACCAATGGGAAGCCTAAAGGCTCTCCCATCGGTAGGCATCCCAGCGCAGAAATACAAAAACCATCAGGCTAAAGGCCCAAAGGGAGGATCCTCCGTAGCTAAAGAAGGGCAGGGGTATGCCGATTACGGGCATGAGACCAAGGGTCATTCCGACGTTGACGGCGAAGTGCACGAAGAGAATACTGGCAATAGCTAATCCGAAGTAAAGACCAAAGGAGTGTTTTTGGCGCTGCGCGAGCAACGTCAGCCTGATAATCAATCCTGCAAAGGCTAGAAGCACGAGGAAGGAACCGATAAAGCCCCATTCTTCGCCAACGGTGCAAAAGATATAGTCGGTGGTTTGTTCTGGAACAAACCGAAGCCGGGTTTGGGTTCCCTGCATGTAACCTTTGCCAAAAAGTCCGCCGGAGCCAATTGCAATGAGCGACTGCGCCGTTTGGTAGCCGGCGGCACTGGGGTCGTCCACTTGACCGAGCAGCAATTTGATCCTGATTTGCTGGTGGGGCTGCATTACGTTTTCAAACACTTGATTGACGGTACTGGCCCATGCTAGGGCGGCAATTCCCAGCCAAATTGCGGGATGCTTTAGCAACCGATTGAGCGGCATGCGCTTTCGGGCGCGAGAAACAATAAGGCTTAGCAGCGAGACGGAGCCAATGAGCAGGCGCATGGTTTCTGGACTTAAAGCCAAGGCCAAAAGCGAAACCACGCCAATTCCAATGCTCCCAAATAGGTAGTAGGAAGGCATTCCCGCGAAGTAGAATACCAGAAGGAAGGAGCTGAAAACCAGTGCCGACCCGGCGTCTGGTTGCAAAAGGATGAGGATCATTGGCACGGCCACAACAATCATGGGCAGGAGCCGTCCGCGCCAGGTTTGCATGGGAGAACCGCCCCGCTCTAGAATGCGGGCCACCATTAATGCGGTTCCGAGTTTGGCGAATTCCGAGGGTTGCAGGCCAAAAGAACCAAGGTTGAGCCAGGATTTGTTGCCGCCGCGTTCCACACCAAAGAACAATACCGCAACCAAGAGTATCAGGCTAAATCCATAGACGGCCCATGCCAAAAATTCAAACAGGCGTGCGTCGGCCAAAAGCACAATAAGAATCAAAAAGCTGGCTAGAACAATAAACTGCAGTTGTTTGCCGGCTTCATGGTCCCAGCTCCATTGAAATTCATCGCCAACGGGGGTGACCGTCGCCAAAATATTGAGCCAACCGAAGACCACCAAGAAAACCACTAAGCCGACGCTGATAAGGTCGAGTTTGCCAACCAGGGGAGTTGCGTTAGTGCGGTTCATCGTAGGCGTATCAGTAGGGAGGCAGTGCCGTTTGCACGGAATTAATCCGGTATTCGCCCGTCAGGCTGCCTTCGACCATTCGGCGGTAAAGATCGGGTCTTGAAATGGAATCGTGCAGGTAGGACTCCATCATCAGGCTTGCAATAGGCGCGGCCCAACGAGATCCCCAGTAGCCGTTCTCGACTATGATGGCGATGGCTATTTTGGGCTTATTCAAGGGTGCAAAAGAGGTAAAAATAGAATGGTCTTGACCGTGCGGATTTTGTGCGGTTCCGGTTTTGCCAGCCATCATTAGGCCCTCGAGCCTTGAGGCTCTTGCAGTACCTGACTCAAAGACGTCACTCATGCCTCCGATGATCACTTCAAAGTGTTTGGGATCTATGGTGGTTTTATTGATTTTGGTATACTGCTCGTCGCTTATGGCTATTCCGTCGATGGCGCGCACCACATGAGGACGAATCCACCATCCTCGATTGGCTACGGCGGCCACCATGTTGGCAAGCTGTATGGGGGTCACGGCGAGCTCTCCTTGCCCAATGGCCAAAGAAATTACGGTAGGAGCCCTCCATCGGTCGCTTTGGTACACCTTGTTGAAGTAGCTTCCGTCGGGCACAAAGCCCTTGCGGCCCGTTGGCAGATCGACACCCAAGTAGTCGCCCATGCCGAAGCTCTTAATGTGCCGATGCCATGAATCAATGCCCTGGCTTGCGCTCGGGTATTTTTCTAGGACTTTTTTAAGAATTTGGCAGTGATAATTATTGCAGCTCTTGCTTATGGACCCCCTTAGGTCAAGCGTCCCAGCTTCACAGTGGCAGCCAACGTGCAAAGAGCCAAAGTGAAACCCATCGATGCAGGTGTACTGCGTTTCGTTGGTCACCACGCCCTCCTGAAGGCCGATTAAAGCATTTAAAATTTTGAATGGTGACCCTGGCGGGTATTCCGCAAGAATGGCTCGATCGTAGAGGGGTTTATTGATGGAATCGCGGTAAAGAACCGTATAGTTTCGAGAACGGTAGCGACCAACAAGAGCATTGGGGTCGTAGCTCGGTGCCGAGATAAGGGCTAGAATTTCGCCCGTACTGGGTTCGATGGCGACAATGCTGCCGCGCTTGCCCCTCATCAGTTCTTCCCCAAGGGCTTGAAGCTTGGCGTCAATGGTCAACTTTAATTCTGCCCCCATGACGGGCTGCATGTCGTATTCTCCGTTGGCGAAGGAGCCCACGTCTCGGTTGCGGTTGTCAACTACGATGTACCTGCGCCCGCTTACTCCGCGAAGCTCCTCTTCATAGGACGATTCAATGCCCGAAATCCCTAGATAGTCCCCAAGGTCGTACTCAGGGTGGCTCTTCATTACGTAGTCGTTGACCTCGCCAACGTATCCCATAACGTTGCCGCCGTAGGCTTGGGGGTACTTTCTAAAGGTCCGCTTGCGCATAGAAACCCCTTCAAAAATGCTAATCTTCTCTTGTAGTGCAGCGTAATCCTTTATCATCAGCCCTCTAAGGATCGCAAAGGGCCGGTATGGCGCCTGAATACGAGCCTTTTTGAGCTCCTTGCGCACGCTGCTCAGGGGCTCCTGAAGCACCTCTGCAAGCCTTGCAGTATCGAGGTTAGTGAGTCTGCTCGAGATAACCTCCACGTCGTACGCAATTTGGTTGGTAGCCAAAACGACTCCGTTGCGGTCGCGCATTATGCCCCTCGGAGCATAAATCTTTTCAATTCTCTGGGCGTTGTTGGCCGCATCGAGCGTGTAGCGCTTGTCAATGAGCTGAATGTTGATCAGGCGCAGGGCAAAGACGACAAAGACCAGGATCACTCCGATGATAAGAATCCGACTTCGAATCATCCTTGAGAGGACTTAGGGTAGAACCATCCGATGGCAGTCGCCAAGGAACCGCTGACCACAATATTGATAAGGCTTCGCATAATGACCAAGGACCACACGTGTCCGTCGTGGCTGGCCCAGATAAAGAGCCAAATGTGGTGGAGGCCAAAGGACAGCAGCAGCAGCGTGAACCACTTGCCCAAGCCCAAATCCTGGGGGGCGAAGGGAAGCTGCTCCTCGGCGGCGCGCGGGATTACCGCATTGAGTATCCAGGGTCGCATATAGGCCAGCAAACTTGTTGCCATTAGATGAAGTCCTCCGCTCCCTTCGTGAAAGTCCATAGCAAGTCCCATCAGCGCGCCAATTATGAGTAGTCCGTAGCGATTAAAATTGGCGGGAGCCAAGACAATCAGCAAGGGGTAGAGGTAGGGACTTAAATAACCGCTGACCTCAATCTGGCTCAAGACCAAAAACTGCAGGAGCAGAACCCAAAAAATAAGGCTAAGCCAGGAACCAATTCTCGTCATGGTGCAATACTGTCTTGTGCTACTTTGCGAATGCTAAAAGCGGCCATGACCACCTGCTGGCGATAAAGATCCGCTGCCAGGCGCACTAAAGCTGTTTTGGTGAACTGGGTGGAATCAATAGAAACCCTATCAATGGTACCAATGAGCCATCCTGCCGGAAAAAGGTCGGACCGCGCGTCGGTGACCACTCGGTCTCCTTTTTTGAGGTCTGCCTCGTAGGCTACGTCTACGAATTCAGCAAAGCGAGCATTGGCGCTGTGCCACTGAAGCGTTCCAAAGTGCCCGCTGCGCTCGGCGGAGGCCGAAATCCTCATCGACGGATGGCTTAGTGGGGTTACGCGGCTGAATCCGTCGGTGGTTTCGTAGGCGATGCCAATGATGCCACTGCTGCCAAGAACGGCAAAGGGAGGCTTGAGTCCGGCATCACGACCTACATCGATCAGGCCCCAAGGCGAGGCGCTATTGTGGGCGATAAACATCAGTCGACCGGGAACAAAATCAAATCCAAATTCTTCATAGGCCTGCACGGGCGGTTTGCTGCTGTCTGGCTCTGCGGCACTTCGAATCCTAGACAACTCCGAAATGAGAGCGAAATTTTCTTCCCTTAGGTTTAGGTAGGTTTCCCATCCGTTGAGCCATCCGCGCCATTGGGCTTGGCGTTCTAAAACCTGCGCCCAATAAAGATTTTGATGCGCGAGAGACCGAGCGTAGGTCAAACTCAAGCCCAAAGTTTGAAGCAACAACAAAGAGATAACCATGCGGTACCGAATGAAAAACCGCAGAATGTTTTGCATGAATTAGCGCATCAAAAGAGTGCGGTACTTATCCAGGTTCTTGAGCGCAATACCAGTTCCACGAACCACTGCACGAAGTGGATCTTCGGCCACATAAACGGGAAGGTCGGTCCTCGCAGAGATACGCTGGTCGAGTCCGCGAAGAAGCGAGCCGCCACCGGCCATGTAGATGCCTGAATTGTAAATATCGGCAGAAAGCTCAGGGGGCGTTAGCGATAAAGCCTCCATTACGGCCTCTTCAATACGCATTAGCGACTTGTCAAGTGCGCGCGCAATTTCTTTGTGCGAAATATCGACCTGCTTGGGCTTGCCCGTGACCAAATCACGACCCTGAACACTCATGTCGTCGGGAGGCGAGGCTAGGTTTTCTAGCGCGGACCCTACGTTGATCTTAATCTGCTCTGCGGTGCGGTCGCCCACATAAAGATTGTGGCAGGTGCGCATGTAGTAGGCTATGTCGTTAGTAAAAACGTCGCCAGCAATTTTAATTGACTTATCGCAGACAATTCCGCCTAGGGCTAGAACGGCAATTTCTGTGGTTCCGCCACCGATGTCAATAACCATGTTCCCCTTGGGCTCAAGAACATCAACGCCAATGCCAATTGCAGCAGCCATTGGCTCGTGAATGAGGTAGACCTCTTTGGCGTTGGCGTGCTCTGCTGAGTCGCGCACCGCGCGCTTTTCCACTTCGGTGATTCCGCTTGGAATACAAATGACCATCCTCAAAGACGGAGCAAACCACTTATTCTTTAATGCCGGAATACTTTTAATCATTTCGCGAATCATGTGCTCCGAGGCAACGAAGTCTGCAATAACCCCGTCCTTAAGGGGGCGAACCGTGCGAATGTTTTCGTGTGTTTTACCGTGCATTTGCATTGCCTCGTGGCCGATAGCAAGAATGGCATTGGTCGAGCGATCCATGGCAACAATCGACGGAGCATCCACGACAACCTTGTCGTTGTGAATGATTAGGGTGTTCGCGGTACCAAGGTCGATCGCGATGTCGTAGGTAAGAAAGTCAAATAATCCCATAGTCTAGTTCAATGTTTGAAGTGACGAAATCCAGTCATAACCATAGCAATGCCGTTTTGATCGCAGTATTGAACGCTTAAATCGTCCTTAACGCTACCTCCTGGCTGTATGACCGCTGTAATTCCTTCTTGATGTGCAATTTCGACACAATCCGGGAACGGAAAAAATGCATCCGATGCCAATACCGCACCTTTTAGTGAAATTCCAAATGATTTAGCCTTGTGTATGGCTTGATGCAGGGCGTCTACCCGCGAGGTTTGCCCCGTACCAGAGGCTAAAAGCCGGCGATTTTTAACCAGAACAATGGTGTTGCTCTTGGTATGCTTGCTGATTGCTGAGGCATAGATAAGGTCATCATTTTCTGCCTCAGTGGGGGCTATTTTAGTTGCGATTTTCAAATCGTCCAAGCTGTCCCTGTGGTGGTCGCACTCTTGAATGAGCAGTCCGTTTAGGGCGGAACGCAGTCGGTAGTCCGCCGATTTTTGAGGGCGGATTTTGGCCATAATCCGGTTCTTTTTGCTCTGGAGCAAAGCCAATGCTTCGGGCGCAAAGTCTGGAGCCAGGAGCACCTCAAAAAAGAGTTCGTTCATTTTCTCTGCTGTGGCCAGGTCGAGCATTTGGTTGCAGGCAATTACCCCACCAAAGGCAGAAACGGGATCAGACGAAAGGGCAGAAGTCCAAGCTTCGCTCAAGGTGGCACGGCTGGCCATTCCGCATGCGTTGTTGTGCTTAATAATTGCCACCGTGGCATCGGGCCCATCGAGGCAGTAGTCCATCGCGGCCTCCAAATCCAAAAGGTTGTTGTAGCTCAATTCTTTGCCGCAAAGTTGCTCAAGCCGCGCATTTAGATCGCCCACGAACCAGGCTTTTTGGTGCGGATTTTCTCCGTAGCGCAAGGCCATTCGTGGTCCCTGAAGTGCTGCAAAGGGTTCGTTGCTGCCCGTCATCCATGCCGCAATCTGCGCGTCGTAGTGCTGGCTGGCCCTGAAGGATGCGCCGGCAAAAGCCCTGCGCTGCTCTAGAGTAAGGGTTCCGCCCTGAGTGCGCAGCAGTTCAAGCGCCTCGCCGTATTGAGCAGTGGAACTTACAACCCAGCAGTGTTCAAAATTTTTTGCTGCAGCCCGGAGGAGCGAAACGCCCCCAATATCAATTTTTTCTATGATGTCTTCTTCTGCAGCCCCCGATGAAACAGTGTCCTCAAAGGGATAGAGGTCAACGACCACCATATCAAAGCTCGGAATCCCAAAACGCTCGACCGTGTCGCGGTCGTCTTTGTGGTTGCGGCGCCATAGAATCCCACCAAAAATGAGTGGGTGCAGGGTTTTGACTCGACCGTCTAGAATGCTTGGGAAGCCCGTAACAGTCTCCACAGCGGTCACTGGTAGGCCCAGGCCCTCAAGGAATGATTGCGTGCCGCCCGTGCTAAATAGCTTGACGCCAAGCCGATGAAGTTCCCGAGCTAGGGGCTCAAGACCGTCTTTATGGTATACCGAGATAAGGGCCGACCCTATTTTTTGCAAAGCGTGAACAATTAGAGATTTACGGTCTGTAAAAGTAAGGACAACATGGCATGAACTTTGACTAAATTGCGGCTGTGCGAGCGCTATTTTTTATCCTCTGGGAATCCGGTCGTATGGCTTGGAATGCAATGACTGCCAACCTTTTGCGGACTACGCTCTCCCTTCTTGGAATCGCGGTCGGAATTTTTTCTATCATTTCAGTTTATGCCGTGGTCGACAGCTTAGAGCGCAGCATACGCCAAAGTGTTCAGGGCCTCGGCACCAACGTAGTATACGTACAAAAATGGCCCTGGGGAGGGGGAGGGGGCGAGTACCCTTGGTGGAAGTACTTTCAACGTCCTGACGTCAGCTACGAAGACTACCAGCGCCTCTCCGACTATGGGGTTCGTGGCTCCGACGCCATTGTACTGACCAACGGAACCTCTGCGACTGTCACGCGGGCCAATTCAAGCGTGGAACAGGTCGAAGTCCGAGGCGTTACCTATGACTACGCCCAACTCAATAATCTCAAGTTTTCGGGCGGACGCTACTTCACCGACCGGGAGCTTCGCAGCGGACTGCCCGGCTGCCTCATCGGGGCTGACATTGCCGACGGCCTTGCGCTCGGACTCGATGCGGTAGGCAGCACTGTTCGCATGCTGGGCAGTGACTTTCAGGTTATAGGAATTCTGCAGCGCGAGGGAAGTTCGCTAGTGGGCGGGTCCCACGACACCCGCATGGTCGTTCCCGCACAATGGATTGTGTCCCATATTGGCGATAATCTTGAAGGATCCGCCATTCAGGTGCGCGCTGCCGAGGGGGTAAGCACTGCGGAGCTCAAGGATCAACTCGGTTTTATGATGCGCAAAATTCGCCGCCAGGCCCCATCCTCTGACGATTCTTTTGCCCTAAACGAGTCTTCTACCTTGAGTTCCGGACTGGATCAAATGTTTGGCATAATAGGTATAGCCGGTACCGTCATCGGGGGTTTCAGTATTTTGGTAGGGGGCTTTGGCATTGCAAACATCATGTTTGTAAGCGTGCGCGAGCGCACCGGGCAAATTGGGATTCAGAAGGCTCTGGGTGCAAAGCGCGGATTTATTTTAGCGCAGTTTCTGCTTGAGAGTGTGATGCTCAGTCTGGTGGGTGGGCTTATCGGCCTTGGCCTTGCCGCAGTTTTAATTGCGGTTGGCGCCCAACTCTCTGACTTTGACTTGGGACTTTCGGTCAAAAACATACTTACCGGCATCGGGCTTTCTGCCGTGATTGGTTTGGTAGCAGGCTATGCTCCCGCCGAGATGGCTGCCCGGCTTGATCCGGTCGAGGCCATACGATTCAACCAATAAATTGCGCTTCGGGCATGGATCCGATGGCTTCGGCTATCGAGTGCAGTAGGGCGGTATCCTCAGGGCCAAAGGGATTTTGATCGTGGCTATCAATGTCAATTTGCCCAATTAGCCGGCCCTTGGCATGTATGGGAACCACGAGTTCTGCCTTGGTCTCCATCGAGCAGGCGAGGTAGTTGTCTTGAGCCCAAACGTCGGGAACTTCAAATACTTCCCCGCTAAGCGCAACCTGGCCACAGATGCCTCGGCCGTAGGGGATTCGAGTATGTTCCGTTGCTGCTCCGGCAAAGTGCCCGAGGTGCAGAGCCTGCTCAGTATTATTCATCCAATAAATCCCGACCCAATGATAGTGAGGAACTTCAGCGCGAAGCAGCTCGCAAACAGGAGTAATTCCGCCCCAGCCCTCTGCCCGAAGCAGGGTTAAGGCGGTTTCGTTTAATTCGGTAAAATGAAGTTCCTTGTTCATAGTTCCATGATTCTTGCCCAAAGAGGAGGTCCGAGTACGATGATTCCGACGATAGCGGCAATTAGGGAGGCAGCAAGTACGGCTGCTGCCGACATGTCTTTGGCATCGCGGATTAAGGGGTCGCGCTCCATCGTTACCCTGTTTGAAAGGCGTTCTAACGCAGAATTCAAGAGTTCGAGGCTGACGACGAGCCCTACACAAAGCAATAAAATTGCCCAACTAAGGGCGTCAACGCCGGCAAACCAGGCCAGCAGGGCCACAACTAGGGCGGCCAAACTGTGCAGTTTCATGTGGCGTTCTTGCAGCCAGGCAATTGCAATTCCTCGCAGGGCGACACGTATGGCTTTGAGCATGGAGTCAAAATTAGCACCTTCAGTCGGTCATTCAGTATAACTACTCGGGCAGTGATTGAGGTCCTTCTTTCTCGGGTCAGGCCAATAAATCAGTCGAGTTGGCGTATTTTTGTATCCTAACCCTATGCAGACGCCTATGAATATTCGAGCCCTTGTCGGCGGTTTAATCACCACTCTGGTCCTTGGTTTTTCTGCCGAAGCCCAAACTATTTCGCTGTTTCAGCCCACAGGTCTTACAGCGTGTACGGGCGACTCCCTGCTCTTGGAGCTCCAAATTGCAGTAAACCCCATGCAGCCGACCAATTCCTTTAAGGTGCTTTATGCCCCTGGACCGCCCAGTGCCTTCACTCTGGCTCTCTCCGATACGGCACAAATTGTAAAGTTGCAGTCAATCCTTCCGGTGGTGGGCACTGACAGCAATTCTTTAGGCACTAAGTATGTCTGGGTTGTGGTTCCCGAGAGCATTACGACGGGCGGAATTTTTAGCATTGTAGTGAAGAGTTCAGCGCCGTCCTTATGGTCTGATACGATTCAACTGGTGGTTAGTGTCAGCCCGACCTCTATTATTAACTCTATTGCGGGAGGCTTCAATAACCTGCACACCAACGTCAAAGACTGGGGATTTTGTGAGGGAGATACGGTGCGTTTAACGGCCAATCCCAGTCAAGTTGGCTACCAATGGTACAAAGACGGCGTTCCCTTGCCCGGAGCAACTTCCGTCAATTTAGACGTGTTTAATTCTGGAACCTATTCGGTGGAGACATTTAACTCTACTAACGGAGGTTGTCCAAAGATGTCTAAGGATACGGTAGTTAACATGTTCACGCCGTCCACTGCGGTGGTTCACCTTCCCGGATCTATGACCACCATTAAGGTTCTTGATGCAGACGCCACTATTGACTCGGTGGGTTTCTGCGAAACAGAAACGATTCAACTGCAGGGTCCAAGTACAACGGCAGCAGGCACCTCGGTTCTCTACCAATGGTTGCGCGATTCTACCACTACAGGGCCAGCCATCACGGTTCCGGTTTTGGGCAGTACTCAGCAAACTTTTTCAACGTTTACGGGCGGAACGTACTACCTGCAGACCACATGGCTTCCCGGCGGCTGCCCCGACACGAGCGAGGCTTTTTGGCTCTTTGTAGATTCTGTGCCCGATACCGAAATTCAGGCGCTCGCTTGGCCCGGCCAGCCTCAGGCAAACCTAACCATATGTACCGATGACTCGACGCAGCTGGCAGCCATTGCATTTTCTAACGATTGGACCTACCAATGGGAGGTGCGCTTCCCGGCCGGCTCAGGCAACTGGACTGCCATTCCAGGCAAGACGGCATCCAAGCTTACGGTCTCTACGGCTATTGTAGCCGATGACGCAGAGTATCGCCTCATTATTGATAACGACTACTGCAGGCATACTTCCAGTGAACTATTGGTTTCCGTAGTGGCATTACCCCAGGTTAATGTGGCCCCAGCGGACTCTCTTGCGCTCTGTGCCGGCGACTCCGTTTTAGTCGGTGCAACGGGCAACAGTACGAGCTACCTCTGGACCTTCCCGGGTGGTAGCTATAGCGGAGCCTCATTTTATGCGAATACCCCAGGAACCTACACCTTGGCTGGCACGAATTCCAATGGCTGCACGTCCTACGACACCCTAAAAATTTACTTCTATTCGGTAAATGCAAACGCCGGCCCAGACCAGACTATTTTGCCTGGGACTGCGGTGCAATTGGCAGCATCAGGAGGGTCAGTCTACTATTGGTACGCTAGTGTGCCTTCCTACTTTAGCGACCCATACAATCCCAATGCGCAGACGGTGCCTACTCAAGATACTACCATGTATGTGGCAGAGGTTCTTAACAGCTACGGCTGTTTTGATACCGATACCATGATGGTATACTGGTTTGATCCTGCCTCATTGGTTCCTGACCTCTCGGGCATCATGAACGTGATTACTCCCAATGGAGACGGTTTTAATGACTTCTTTGACCTGTCGGAAGTGGTTCGTTCCGATTCCTGCGACATTATGATTTTTGATCGTTGGGGGGCTAAGGCCTTTGAGCAGAAACGCTACATCTCGGGATGGGACGGGCGGTCCAACGGAGGAGATCCGCTGCCCGACGGAACCTACTACTATATTTTAACCTGCAGCGACGTTGTTCGATTCCGCGGCGCCATTACCGTGGTACGCCTTTAACCTTTTTTAGCGAAGATTATGAATTCAAAATTGCTTTTCGTGGCCCTTGCAAGCCTCTCCTTGAGTGTTCAAGCCCAGCAAATCCCTCTGTATAGCCACCTCTTTTTTGCTCCGGCCATGGTCAATCCTGCGCGGAGCGGGGCCCGCGGGTTCAGCGAGCTAGTCACCATCCACCGCCAGCAGTGGCAGGGTATGGAGGGCGCTCCTGAAACATCTGCGCTTCTATTTAACGGTGCTAACAACAAAGAGCGCATTGGGTATTCGGTCTATGCCTTTACCGACGCCACAGATATTGTTCGTCGTTCGGGTATTTATGGGCATTATGCCTACCACGCTCAGCTTGCTGAGAACTCGGTTTTGAGTTTTGGAATCGGAGCGGGTTATGTAAACAATACCTTCGACATGGCAAGCATACGGGTGAAGAACGAAGGCGACCCCTTTCTTTTTCCGGCGAATACCAATGGAACGCTTGACATCAACCTCGGACTCAATTTGAAGGTAGAGAACTTCCAGCTCGGCCTCTCAGTTCCTCAGGTTCTGGCTCCTGCCATCACGTACTCTAACAACTACACGGGTCCGGTGGCCTTTAACTTGATTCGCCACTACGTGATTCAAACCCAATACGATCTGCCTATTCAAAAAGACCGCATGACGCTTTCTCCTTTGGTGGTAGTTCGTGCGGCCAATTTTGTAAGTCCACAGGTCGATGCAGGCATGATGTTTAATGCTAACGAGTACGGCTATGTTGGGGCCCTCTTCCGTTCCAATTTTGGAGCATCGGCCCAGATTGGTGTGCACCTAACGCCTCTGCTGACCCTCGGCTACGCGCACGACTTCAGTACCAACGACTACGCCACGTCACTGGGCATGTCCAATGAGTTCATCCTAACCTACCGCTTTGGCGACAATAAGAGCAACGACCGCATCGAGGCGGAGATTAAGCGCCTTAAAGACAAACAGCGCCAAGCCGATCAAAACGGCGAGAAGCTCATCAACGATAAATTCGAAGAGTTTAAGGAAGAGCTGGAAGCATCAAACAAGAAGCAGCTAGCCGCTCAAAGTGAAGAATTAGCCAAGGCCACGGCGCTCAAGCTTCAACAAGCCGGTGTTCAAGGAGGTGGCGTGCGTGCTGCGGGTTCCGGCCAAGGTTCCAGTACCTCGTCGTCGCCAGAATCTGGTGCGGGATCCGCAGGGTCCTCAACCATTAAAGGCTACAGCAAAGAAGCCTACGCCACCAATGTAGCTCCGGGCAGTGTGGGTTATTACGTTACGGCAGGGGTTTATGGTGAGCAAGAAAACGCCGACAAGATGGTTCAGCGACTCAAGGCTCAGGGCATTCAGTCAAGGACCTTTCGCGATACTAAAAACAACATGGTTTATGTTTATCTGCTCAAGTTTGGCAGCTACGAGGAGGCCTCTGCCGCGCGCGAAAGCAATCTGAATGGTCAATTCAGCGGTAAGCTGTGGGTAAAGGTCATCCAGTAATGCGCCGACTGTTTGCGATTCTAGCGGTCGCGCTTAGTTTAGCCACTCCGCTTCAAGCAGCGCACCTGGTTGGAGGCGAGATAACCTACACCTGCCTTGGGTCAAACCAGTACGAGGTCAGGTTGAGAATCTACCGAGATTGCTTCTCAGGAGGTGCGGCGTTTGATAACAGCGTTAATTTCTCCGTTTTTAACCTCGGCGGAACCTTGGTCACTAACCCTTCAGTGCCAAAAGGTCCTACGGTTTCTGTTCCAGCGGGCACGGGCAACCCCTGCCTGACTACGCCCCCCAATATTTGTACGGAATATGCGGACTACGTGGCGACCTTGACCCTGCCTCCCCTGGTTGGAGGATACACAATTTCGTACCAGCGCTGCTGCCGAAACTCCAGCATCTCCAACATTACCAATCCCGGCTCTCGTGGTAATACGTACACGGTGCAAATTCCGTCAATGGATAATGCCTGCAACAGCACCCCGGCCTTTGCAACAGTGCCTCCTATTGTGCTCTGCCTCGGAGATCAATTGAATGTTGATGCTTCGGCCAACGATGCCAACGGCGATTCTTTGTTCTACGAGTTCTGTGAAATCTTCACAGGCGGAAGCCCCGGCAATGCGAGTCCAGGCACTGCGACGGCCCCCCCGTACACAACCATCACTTTTGTTGCTCCAGCGACGGCAAGCCAACCGGTTCCCGGTGCTCCGGCACTTACCATTAATGCGCAAACGGGCATTATTTCGGGGGTAGCCACTACTGCAGGACAGTACGTTGTGGGGATTTGCGTAAGTGAATACCGCAACGGTCAAAGGCTGTCGGTGGTTCGGCGCGATTACCAATTCAATGTGACCAACTGCATCATTAATACGGTGGCAGACATGATTACCCAGCTCGAGGACCCTCAGCTCTACTGCGACGGGAGAACTTTGACTTTTACCCCACAGACCGCGGGTGCCTTGACCTATTTCTGGAACTTTGGTGATACCACAACCACAACAGATACGAGTTCACTGGCCTCCCCGACCTACACCTTCCCTGATACGGGTACCTACACGGTTACCCTAATCATCAATCCCGGCTTGGTCTGTACCGATACAGTCAAGGTCCCTTTCCGGATTATGAACGCCCCGGACTACCGCATTGAGTCCAATGGGGTTCCTTGTGTGGAGGTGCAGAACTTCCGCTTTGAGGCAGTCGGCACGGCGCCCTATGATGCCGCGGTTTCTTGGGAATTTGGAAGCAGCTCCAACACCTTTGGCGCCTCCGGGAAGCTCGTGACCGGGGTGCGCTGGAATAGTTCTGGCATCTATCCGGTTCGTTGCATTATCCAGTCCGCCTACTGTCCTGATACCCTCTGGGACACCGTTCAGGTTTTTGATTGGTACTATCCGGTTCTGGCCTCGCCCAAAGACACGCAAATTGCCCGCGGTGACACGGCCTACCTTGACGTTACCAGCGGTTCTGCCTACTATTGGTTTGCTGACCAGCCCGTGTACTTCAATAATGCACAGCAGCGGAATCCCCAGGTTCTTATGCAGTCCGACAGTACTACATTCTATGTGATTGTCACCGATAACTTGGGTTGCCGCGGTATTGATACGGTCTTTGTGAGTTGGCTTCCCGACCAGGTTAGTCCGGATCTGTCGAATGTAATGAATGTACTAACTCCCAATGGTGACGGCATGAATGACGTTCTGGACCTCAGTGAGGTGCAGTTTGGAGACGCTTGTACCCTCAGAGTTATGAATCGCTGGGGTACCACATGGGTCTATGAGAAGGAGGCCTATGCTAACGACTGGGGCGGTACGGATCTCGACGGCAACCTTTTGCCGAGCGGAACCTACTACTTCTTTGTGGTGGGCCCAGGCGGTTTGCGCTATTCAGGGCCAGTGACCCTTGTTTATTGACCCGCATCTTCACTTGAAGTCATAAAAAACGCGGCTCAGGGGCCGCGTTTTTTGTTTGGTTCCCAATTTTAGGTTTGGAACAGGTCCTTGACTTTATCAAAGAAACTCTTGTCGCCAGCACCCGGTCGGGGCTTAAACCGATCGCTTTGATTTAGCTTTTCTAGGAGTTCTTTTTCGTCGTTGGTCAAGGACTTTGGGGTCCAAACCGCTACGTGAATCAGCTGGTCGCCCTGCCCGTAGCCCTCGAGGCTAGGAAGCCCTTTGCCTTTGAGCCTCAACGTTTTGCCGCTTTGGGTTCCAGGGTCAATTTTCATGCGGACCTTTCCCGATACCGTTGGAACCTCTACAGTGGTCCCGAGTGCAGCATCTGGGAAGGACAGGTGCAGTTCGTGGTGGAGGTTGTTGCCTTCGCGTACCAGAAGTTCGTGGGCTTCTTCTTCGATCGAGACAATAAGGTCCCCTGCGGCACCGCCTGCAGGACCATGGTTTCCTTTGGACTGGACCCTAAGCTGCATGCCATCCTGAACGCCGGCAGGGATTTTAACGCTTACGACTTCTTCGTGGCGTTCGAGTCCGTCCGCTCCCACGCCTTCGGGTCTCTTGTCTATGGTTTTACCGGCTCCTTGGCAGCTTGGGCATGCACTCGCCGTGCGCATCTGACCCAGGATGGTGTTCTGAACTCGGGTTACCTGACCGGAGCCTCCGCATGAAGCACAGGTTTTAAACGTAAGCCCTTCTGCGGGAATGGCTCTACGAATCTTAATCTTCTTCTCGACACCGTTGGCAATCTCTTCAAGGGTGAGCTTCACGCGAACACGCAGGTTGGCTCCTCGGTTGGCACCGCCGCCGCCACGACCTCCAAATCCTCCAAAGGCACCGCCAAAGGAGTCTCCAAAAATGTCACCAAAATGGCTGAATATGTCGTCCATATTCATTCCGCCACCGCCACCGCCTGAGCCGGGGCCAAAGGCCTGGTGGCCGAATTGGTCGTACTTCTGCTTCTTCTCGGGGTTTGACAGAACCTCATAGGCCTCGGCGGCCTCCTTGAATTTATCTTCCGCAGCGGCGTCGCCTGGATTCTTGTCGGGATGGAACTGAATCGCAAGTTTGCGGTATGCCTTTTTAATTTCCTCGGCCGAGGTACCTCGTGCTACTCCCAGTACGGTGTAGTAATCGCGCTTACTCATATTCTTAGTTTCCTTGACCTACTACGACCTTGGCGTATCGGATTATTTTATCGCCCAAGAGGTAGCCCTTTTCAAGCTCATCTACGACGCAACCCACTAAATCTTCAGAAGGGGCGGGAATGTTGGTAATGGCCTCCATGCGCTCCACATCAAAGGCCTGACCGATCGTAGAATCCATTTGCTTTAGGCCTTCACCCTTAAGGGAATTAACCAGCTTATTTTGTATGAGCTCCAAACCCAAGCGCTCCGAGCCCTCGGCTAGGGTCTTTAGGGCGCGCTCAAAGTCATCCAGCACGGGCAGTACAGACTTAATCACTTTTTCTCCAGCAACCGACATCAGTTCGAGGCGTTCGCGGGCATTGCGACGTCTGAAGTTCTCAAATTCGGCATAGAGTCTGAGGTTTTGATCCTTGAGCTCTTGAATTTCAGCTTCTATGTCGCGTTCCGTAAGTTCGGCCTCTGCTTGGGTTGAGGTCGGCTCTTCGTACACTGCCTCTAAGGGTTCTTTGGGGTTCTTTGTTTTGTCTTTCATAGGTCAATGACTACGTCTCTTCGCCTTAAAACACAAAGCCTGCCAAACGACCATTTAATGTCATATTGGCAGACCTTGAGAAAGGGTAAAATCCTTACTTAGATGCCATGGCTTTAAGCGCATTCTCAAGCGCTGGTCCGCGTAGATTTTTGGCGATGACCTTGCCTTTACCGTCAATCAAGTAGGTAGCAGGAATGGAGTTCACTCCATAAAGCGCAGCTCCTTCAGAGCGCCATCCTTTGAGGTCGCTCACGTGGTTGGTCCAAACTAGGCCATCCTTAGCAATAGCCTCAATCCAGCGATCTTTGGTGTTGTCGAGCGACACGGAATAGACTTCAAAACCTTTCCCTGTGCTGAACTTGGCGTTTTTATACTCATTGTAGGTTTTAACTACGTTGGGGTTTTCCATGCGGCATGGTCCGCACCAGGCAGCCCAAAAGTCAAGAAGTACCACCTTGCCCCGAAGGTCTGAGAGCTTACGGGTTTTGCCCGAAGGGTCGAGAAGTGCAATATCGGGAGCCATGGATCCCACGTTTACCGTAGCCATTTGAGACGAAGCGTCTGGTGCAGTCACGACGCTCGCAGGACTAGCGGCCAGTAGAAGGGCAGCAGTGCCGAGGGAAAGGATGTATTTCATGGGGTAAAAATAAGTTCAAAAATTAGTCTAGAACACGTTCTATTTTGGCGCCGAGGTCGCGGAGTCGCTTGTCGATCTGCTCGTAGCCTCGATCAATTTGCTCAATGTTGTGAATGGTCGAGGTTCCTTCGGCACTCAGTGCGGCAATTAAAAGAGCAATTCCCGCGCGGATGTCGGGCGAGGACATTCGGGTAGCCCTTAGACTGAACTTTCGGTCCAGCCCGATCACGCTCGCACGGTGCGGGTCGCACAGGATTATTTGAGCCCCCATTTCAATGAGGTTGTCAACAAAAAATAAACGGCTTTCAAACATCTTTTGGTGAATCAGGACCGAACCGCGGGCTTGGGTGGCGGTTACCAGTACAATGCTCAATAGGTCTGGGGTAAAAAGAGGCCAGGGTCCGTCGGCTATCGTTACCATGGATCCGTCGAGGTAGGCCCCAATTTCGTAGTGCTCTTGCGCCGGAATGTAGAGGTCGTCTCCGCGCTCCTCTATGATAATTCCAAGCTTGCGGAATACGTTGGGGATCTGCCCAAGGTGGGCAATACCGGCATTTTTTATGGTAATTTCAGACTTAGTCATTGCAGCCAGTCCGATCCAGGAACCGATCTCAATCATGTCGGGGAGGCATCGGTGCTCGGTGCCTGACAATCGATCTACTCCGGTAATGCTGAGACGGTTGCTACCTATGCCCTCAATCTTGGCGCCCATTCTAACGAGCATCGAACAGAGTTGCTGCAGGTAGGGTTCGCAGGCGGCATTATAGATGGTAGTCAGGCCCTTGGTGAGTACTGCGGCCATTACAATGTTGGCAGTACCGGTTACGGAGGGTTCATCGAGCAATATATAGGCACCCTTGAGTCCTTCGGCTGGGGCCTCCACGCCATAGAAGTAGGCCTCTTCTTGGTAGATGAATTTAGCTCCGAGCTTCATGAAGCCCTCAAAGTGGGTGTCCAGTCGACGTCGTCCAATTTTATCGCCACCGGGTTTGGGAATGTAGCCTTTTCCAAAGCGGCCAAGCATGGGTCCAACCACCATAACGGATCCGCGCAATGAGGCCCCTTTGTTTTTGTAGGTCGTACCAAACAAATAATCAACATCCACGGAATCAGCTACAAAGGTGAAATCTCCAGGTCCGTTTTTGCTAACGCGCACTCCGAAGTCGCCGATGATTTCAATGAGCTTATTGACGTCGATAATGTCGGGCACGTTGGTAATGCGCACCGGCTCGTCGGTAAGCAGCACGGCACAAATTATTTGAAGTACTTCATTTTTAGCACCCTGAGGATGCACGTCGCCTTTGAGGGCTGTTCCGCCGGTTATTTTGAATGAGGCCATACTCACTTGCGGGTAAAACCGCCTTTGCGTTTGTTGAAATTAGAGGAATTCATGGGCTTCTTTTTGCGGTTTTTGGCATGCAAGGGCGCATTCTGCGAGACCACCCCTTTAGCGACAGACAGGGCAGAGCCTTCCTGCCCCAAGCGTCCACCAGAAAGCAGCCGGAGGTCGTTAAAAATAACGGCGTCGTCTACGGTGTCTTTGTTCCAACTCAGGTAGGCCCGCTTCATTTGGTTGGCAATGTCGTACTCAATTCCTTGACGTTCCTCACTAACCTCCATTTCGGCTACGGTATTGATGAGGTTTTGAAGAATCACCCCATAATACCGATGGCTTCGGCTTTTTTCCGGGTAGGGCACTCGTTCTGGCTTGGCTTCGAGCAGTTCGCGCTGGGGAGCAGGGTAGGGGCCGTCGACGTCCAATTCAAACTTAGACATAACGTGAAGGTGGTCCCAAACCTTGCGAGCAAAGTCAGGCTGCCCTCGCATGGCCGGGTTCAAGCGGCCGACCGTGTCAACAATATGCGCCGCAGACTCGGTACGCTTGGTTTTATCCTCTAGGGTCAAACAAAACTCGAGCATGGTTTGCACCAAGCGGCCGTACTCCCCAAGGGTCATTTCGGGGCGGTCCGTGTTATAGTCTAGAGACAGTGTCGTAATACTTGCAGTTTCCATGGTTATGCTCCTGCTAAGCCAGGAGCTGCAATTTAGCGAACTTAAGAAGGAGTTTCTTTTCGCCCGCGTTATCAAATTTGATGGTGGCTTTACCGCCATCGGCGGCGGATTCCACTTCGGTCACGGTGCCTGCTCCAAATCGGTCGTGAAGCACGCGAATCCCGGGGGACAAAATTAGTTCGTTTGCGGGAACTCCCGACGCAGCACTTGCTTCCCCCAAAGGCTTTAGGTTTTCAGGCTTTCTAAAGCGTATTGGGGCTGGCGGTGGTCCCGCTGGTTTTGATGCGGAGCCGCTTCGGTTAAAGGCGCCGCCCCCCCTAAAAGTTCGAGGTTGATCGGGGTCGCCAAAGGCATCGCGCAGCTCTCTTGGGACTCCATAATTTTTGGCAATCTCAGGCAGATGCACGTCCAAGTGCTCGTCGTCAAGTTCATCGAGAAACCTACTGGGTTCGCAGTCCATCAGCTTGCCCCAACGGTAGCGCACCCTGGCATGCGTCAAATAAGCCCTCTGTTCTGCGCGCGTTAGCGCTACATAAAAAAGTCTTCGTTCCTCCTCGAGGTCGCTTCGGGAATTCATCGCCATCATCGACGGGAAGAGGCTGTCTTCTAAGCCCACCACAAAAACCACGGGAAATTCTAATCCCTTTGCCAGGTGAATAGTCATGAGGGTAACCTTGGGCTCGTTGGTTTCTTGCTCGTCTCGGTCGGTAAACAGAGCCACATCCTGCAGAAAAGCCCCCAAACTCGGATTCCCGTCTTCGGTTTGGCTTTGCTGCTCCACAAAGTCTTTGATTCCGTTGAGTAATTCTTGAATGTTCTCGTACCTACTGATTCCCTCTGGGGACTTGTCTTCTGCCAGCAACTTGACGAGACCGCTGCTGCGGACAATGTGCTCGACCGTTCCAAAGGCGTCTTGCTGGCTGGCGATTATTCGGTAGGAGTCAATTAAGTCGGCGAAGGCTTCCAGGCGCTCTGCAGTGGGTCGGTTAATACCCAAATCCCATGAAGTTGCGTGACGCACGGCCTCCCAAACGGGTACTTTTTTCTCGTTGGCCGCAATAGTTAGGCGGGCCAAGGTAGTTTCACCAATTCCGCGCCCTGGCAAATTGATTACCCGTCGAAGGGCCTCCTCGTCGCTGGAATTAACCGTCAAACGCACATAGGCCAAAACGTCCTTGATTTCCTTGCGCTGGTAAAAGGAAAGTCCGCCATAAATCTGGTAGGGAATGTTTCGACGGCGCAGCGCGTCTTCAAAGGACCTCGATTGCGCATTGGTGCGGTACAAAATGGCAAAATCGCTGTAGTGGTGCTGCTCGCGGTGCACTAAGTCCCAGGTCGTTTGGGCCACGTACTGGCCTTCGTCGGAATCGCTGACGCTTTGGTGTACCACGATTTTTTCGCCCAGCGGATTCTCGGTCCAAACATCCTTTTGAAGCTGCTCCTTGTTGTGCGAAATCAGGGTGTTGGCCGCACTGACGATGCGCTTAGTGCTTCGGTAGTTTTGCTCCAACTTATATAGAGCAGCATCGGGGTAGTCATTTTGAAAATTCAAAATATTTCGGATGTTGGCACCCCTAAAGGAATAGATGCTCTGGGCGTCGTCGCCGACTACGCAAATATTCTCAAAGCGGCTGGCAAGTGCTTTGACAATGAGGTATTGGGCGTGGTTGGTGTCTTGATACTCATCGACCAGCAGGTATCGAAACCGTTCCTGGTATTTTGCCAAGGCGTCTGGAAAGCGGGCAAAAAGTTCGTTGGTCTTGAGCAGCAAGTCGTCAAAATCCATGGCGCCCGCCCTAAAGCAGCGCTCCATGTACTGGCTATAAACCTCTCCCAGCTTCGGCATTCTGGCCGAGGCATCCTGCTCTTGAAGGTCGGCCCGCGCTGCATAAGTCTTGGGCGTTATTAGGTTGTTTTTGTAGGCCGAAATCCGCGACGCGACCGATTTAGTTTTATATATTTCTTTGTCAAGGTTTAGTTCTTTAATGACATTGGCTACCACTTTTTGGGCGTCCTCCGTATCATAAATGGTGAAGTTGCTCGGGAAGCCTAGGCGACTGCCCTCTACCCTGAGGATTCGGGCAAAAATGGAGTGAAAGGTTCCCATCCAAACGTTTTTGGCTTCGTCCGGACTCACCACTTTAGCGACGCGATCCTTCATTTCACGGGCCGCTTTGTTGGTGAAGGTGAGCGCTAGTATCTGGAATGCATCCGCTCCTGTGGCAAGAAGGTGTGCGATACGGTAGGTCAGTACTCGCGTCTTGCCCGAGCCAGCGCCTGCAATAACCATGACTGGACCCTTGAGGTGTTCTGCGGCCTTGCGCTGTGCTGAATTAAGTCCGCTTAAAAGTCCTTCCATGATCGGCAGCAAAAGTAGTTTGGAGCTGCGCCATGCTCACCCTTAGTGGAAAACTTTAAAATTCTTTTCGTTGCTAGGGTGTGGATAGAGAAGAATTTGTTCTACATTTGCAGTCCCCAAAAAAGTGGGGATTAAATTATATTTCTACCGACGTTATTACACGTAGAAGAGTATGCCAACGATCCAACAACTAGTCCGTAAGGGACGCGTAACCTTAGAGAAAAAGAGCAAGTCGGCCGCCTTGGACGCTTGTCCTCAGCGCCGTGGCGTTTGTACTAGGGTTTATACCACAACGCCTAAAAAGCCTAATTCCGCCATGCGCAAGGTTGCGCGGGTGCGTTTGACCAACGGAAACGAGGTCAACGCATACATTGGTGGAGAAGGACACAACCTGCAAGAGCACAGCATTGTGCTGGTTCGCGGAGGTCGTGTAAAGGATTTACCAGGGGTTCGCTACCACATTGTGCGCGGTGCCCTTGACACGGCCGGTGTCAACGGCCGCATGCAACGCCGTTCTAAGTACGGTACCAAGCGTCCTAAGGCCAAAAAAAATTAATAAGGAATCATGAGAAAGACTCGTGCTAAGAAGCGCCCTTTATTGCCCGATCCGCGTTTTAACGACCCCCTCGTTACTCGGTTTGTCAACAACATGATGTACGACGGTAAGAAGTCCACTGCATTCAAGATTTTTTACGATGCCATTGACTTGGTTTCGCAAAGAACGGGAGAGGCCAACGGCCTTGACCAATGGAAGTCGGCCCTTACCAATGTCATGCCCCATGTGGAAGTTCGCAGCCGCCGAGTAGGGGGTGCTACCTTTCAGATTCCCCAGCAAATCCGCCCAGAGCGTAAAATTTCGGTTGCCATGAAGTGGTTAATTGGATACTCGCGCCAGCGCAACGAGAAAAGCATGGCAGGCAAGCTTGCCGGTGAAATTCTAGCTGCAGCCAAAGAAGAAGGTGCAGCCGTTAAAAAGCGCATGGACACGCACAAGATGGCAGAAGCCAACAAGGCATTCTCACACTTCCGTTTCTAACAGATTACGAACTTCAAGATGGCTTCACGCGACTTACTTTTCACCCGTAACATTGGTATCATGGCACACATTGATGCCGGAAAGACCACTACTACGGAGCGTATTCTGTACTATACCGGCGTGAGCCACAAAATTGGCGAAGTGCACGATGGCGCGGCAACTATGGACTGGATGGTTCAGGAGCAAGAGCGCGGAATCACCATTACCTCGGCAGCCACAACTTGTTTTTGGCGCTTTCCTACCGTTCAAGGCGAGGATATCGCGGGCCAAACCGAAGAATACAAGATTAACATTATTGACACTCCTGGACACGTAGATTTTACGGTAGAAGTGGAGCGCTCCTTGCGAGTTCTTGACGGTGCCGTTGCGCTGTTGTGTGCAGTAGGTGGGGTTCAACCGCAAACAGAGACAGTATGGCGCCAGGCTACCAAGTACAGCGTTCCCCGTATTGCCTTCGTAAACAAGATGGATCGTACGGGTGCCGACTTCTTTAATGTAGTTCGCCAAATTGATGACAAGCTTCGTGGCAATGCCGTTCCCCTCCAGGTGCCCATTGGTGCAGAGGCGGAGTTTCGCGGTATCGTTGACTTGCTCGACAAGAAAGCCATCGTATGGGATGACGAGACCCAAGGAATGACTTATAAGATCATTGACATTCCTGCTGACTTAGTGGATATTGTCGATGAGTACCGCGAGAAGCTCGTGGAGGCCGTTGCGGAATTCGACGACAATCTTATGGAGAAGTTCTTTGACGATCCCGCGAGCATTACCCGCGAGGAATTGACTGGGGCCATTCGCAAAGCAGTTATTGCCATGAAGATTACCCCGGTACTTTGTGGGTCTGCATTCAAAAACAAGGGTGTTCAGACCATGCTCGACGCGGTTATGGAATACCTTCCTTCTCCGCTTGATGTCGAGGCAATCTCGGGAATCAATCCTGATACCGACGAAGTAGAAACTCGCAAGCCGGATTCTACCGAGCCATTTGCAGCCCTTGCATTCAAGATTGCGACCGATCCGTTTGTGGGTCGCTTGTGCTTCTTCCGTGTGTATTCGGGTAAAATCAATGCAGGTTCCTACGTCAAGAACATGCGCACCGACAACAAGGAGCGCATCAGCCGTATTTTCCAGATGCATGCTAACAAGCAGAATCCGATTGACTTAATCGAAGCAGGAGATATTGGAGCAGGCGTTGGTTTTAAAGACATCCGCACCGGAGATACCCTGTGCGACGAAAAAAAGCCCATCGTCCTTGAGTCAATGAGCTTCCCTGAGCCAGTTATCGGACTTGCAGTGGAGCCAAAGACCCAAGCAGACGTCGATAAATTGGGAATGTCTCTTGCCAAATTGGCAGAAGAGGATCCAACGTTCCGCGTGCATACCGACGAAGAGACTGGCCAGACCATTATCTCTGGTATGGGTGAGCTTCACCTTGAGATTATTGTGGACCGCCTCAGGCGTGAGTTTAAGGTGGAATGCAATCAGGGTGCGCCCCAGGTTCAGTACAAAGAAGCCTTGACCTCGACTATCAACC
>Ga0209552_1000108_pt1 | contig 26017 bp, 22 predicted proteins | sample LauGreFaBDMM15SD_2_FD_188214 | JGI IMG/M metagenome (GOLD analysis project Ga0209552, IMG submission 188214) | Freshwater lake microbial communities from Lake Michigan, USA - Fa13.BD.MM15.SD (SPAdes) (version 2) | ecosystem: Environmental > Aquatic > Freshwater > Lake | place: Lake Michigan, USA... | reverse complement strand
CTTCGCGCAACGGCATGTCTTGCGCCAACAAAGGCACCAGGGAATGACCCTCGACCGTGGCCGGCGGCTTCATGCCATGCAAATCCAGCAATGTAGGCATCAAGTCGGTGGTTTGGGTCAATGCCTTGCGGCGCTGGCCGGCTTGGGCGGCAAAAGCCGGATGCGCAATTACTAAAGGAATATGCGCAATTTCATTAAAAAATGGCATGCGGTTTTTGCCCCACCAGTCATGCTCGGCTAGTAAAAAACCATGGTCAGTACTCAGAATGACAGTGGTGTCCTTCCACATGTCATGGCGATCCAGATAGTCGAGCAATCGGCCGAAGTATTCGTCGCACATGCTAAGTAAGGCAGCATAGTTAGCACGCAATTCCTGCACTTCTAACGCGGTTTCCTCATGACGTTTGTATCGCGGCCAGTCCAGAATCGGGCCGGTATAACCGGTGGGATAGCGCTCGCGGTAACGCTCGGGGGCAGAAAACGGCTCATGTGGGTCAAAGCATTCCAGATGCAGCAGCCAGTTGTCTGCATCACGGTTAGCATCCAGAAAATCAAATCCAGCCTTGAAAGTGCGCGGGCAGCAATAGTCGGCCTCGTTTTTCATGTACTCGCGATTCACCATCGTCTGCAAGCGACCATCGTTCGGACCTTCGGGCTGTTGCATGGGGTGGTACATCTGCTTGAAGCGTTCTAAGGGCGGTTGCACCATCGCCTTCCACTTGTCCCATTCTTGCCCACGTATGAATTCCCAGGATGAATAGCGGTTGTGGTAAGTGGCACCACCGTCCTCCCAGTAGTGGTAATGGTCCGAAATCAGGTGGGTGTAAGTGCCTTGGGTGCGGAGCAGTTCCGAGAAGGACTGGTCAAAAGGCTCTAGTGCACCCCAACTGCGGTGCAAGAAATTAAGACGCCCAGTATGTAGATCTCGCCGAGCCGGCATGCATGGCAGGCTACCCACATAATGATTGTCAAATGTCACTGCACGCTGCGCAAAGCGCTTGAACTGCGGAGTGGCAACGGCACTACCTCCATAGCATTCCAAGGCATTGCGCACCAGAGAGTCAAAGAGTACAAATATCGTCTTCATCCATGCCCTTGTGTTGTGGGTTCTGTCCTTCGCTGTTAATGCGAGTGCGGCGCACACAGCCAACCCGAAAAGCCATGTTACTATAGATAGAACTATCGGATTTTTTATGCAGAGTTCGACCCATCCCATCTTTCCTGACAGCCCAGTGCCGCTGTACTCCCAGTTGGCAGACCTTTTGCGTCAGCGTGTGCTGCGCGGCATGTGGGGGCCAGGTATCAAAGTACCTTCTTTAGAGGCCTTGGTAGCCGAATTCAAGGTGGCGCGCGTCACCGTGCGCCAAGCTATCGACATCCTCACGCGCGAAGGCCTCTTACTGCCTCAACGCGGGCGCGGTACCTTTGTAACCGAGCAAGTACGCACCCAACGCTCACTCACACTGGAAACTTCTTTACGCGGTCTTGCTGAGTCTTACCGCAACGACAAGCCCGAACTCACTTTGCTTGAAGAAGCCGGGGTGCACCCCACTCTCACACCACTGGACGGCAAAGCAGCACCCGCCTATCACTTTATGCGTCGGGTGCATTCGCGCGATGGTCAAGCCTATTGCGCGGCATCTATCTTTATCGACCAGCGGGTATTTCGGCAGGCGCCCAAGCGCTTCCGCAATGAAACCGTGGTGCCAGTGATGATGGACTTGCCAAAATTGGACATCGCTGCTGCCCGCCAGACCTTACGCATCTCGACAGCTGACATAGAGATGGCCGATCTGATTCAGGTGCCGGTGGGATCGCCGGTAGCAGAAGTGCGCCGCATTGTGCAATCAAGCGACGGAACCGTGCTGTACTTTGGGCTAATTATCTATCGGGGCGACTTCATCCAATTCGAAATGCAACTAACGCTGTAACTTTTTTTTGTGCAACCACTACAAGGCCACTACCATGCTGACCACACGCTCTTCTATCCGATATGTGCTGCGCACACTGTTAGTAGCCACCGCTACCCTGACAGGATTCTTTTCATTAGCGCAAGCACAAAACTACCCGAACAAACCGGTGCGCGTGATCGTACCTTGGCCTGCTGGAGGCCTAGTAGATGTGGCGGCGCGCCAACTTACCAACCGCATGCAAACTATGTTGGGTCAACCCTTTGTTGTGGAAAATAAACTTGGTGCAGGCGGCAATATTGGCGCAGACCAAGTGGCTAAAGCGAGCGCAGACGGCTACAGCCTGCTGTTTACCACCAGCGCCCTGACTATGAATACCGCTATGCGCTCGCCAATGCCTTTTGATGCTGTCAAGGACTTCGAGCGCGTGGCCATGGTGGCCTATGGCCCGCTGATTCTGGTGGTGCAACCGGGCAGCAAAATCACGTCTTTGCAGGATTTAATCAATACCGCGAGAACCCAGCCGGGCACGCTTAGCTACGCATCAGCCGGGCTAGGTTCACCAGCGCACCTGACTGGCGAGCTCCTGAAATCGCGTCTGAATTTATTTGTAGTGCACATCCCCTATACCGGCGCTCCAGCAGCCATCACGGACCAAATCGCAGGACGCATTGATTACCAGTTTGCAAATGCAGCGGTTGCCCTACCGCAAATCAAAGCTGGCAAACTGCGCGCGCTTGCGGTGACGAGCCAGCAGCGCATGCCCAGCATTCCTCAGATTCCCACCATGGCCGAGGCAGGCATGAAAGATTTTGAAGTGGACCAATGGTTGGGCCTGTTGGCACCCAAAGGCACTCCGCCGGCGGTGGTGGACAAACTGGTCAGTGAAGTCAATAAAGTGCTGCTGCTTGACGACTTCGGGCAGGCCCTAGCCAATTCAGGCATGAACAGCGCTAAACCCGGCAAGCCCGAAACTTTTGATGCTTTTTTTAAGCAAGAGTTGACGCAATGGACCAAAGTAGTCAAGGACGCCGGTATCAAACTTGAATAAATTCACACCCAGCATTTAACCAATGAACAAAGCGCAACCCAATATTTTACTGGTCATGGCAGACCAGTTGGCTGTACAGACCTTGCCCTTTCACGGGCACCCGTTGGTGAAGGCGCCGCATTTGAGCGCGCTGGCTGCACGGGGGGTGGTGTTTGACAGCGCCTATTGTAATTTTCCTATTTGTGCACCCTCGCGTTTTTCAATGCTCTCTGGCAGACTACCGCACTCCATAGCAGCTTACGACAACGCATCTGAATTTCCAGCAGCAATGCCCACCATGGCGCATTACTTGCGACATGCAGGCTATCGCACCATTCTGTGCGGAAAAATGCACTTCATTGGTCCTGACCAATTGCATGGCTTCGACGAGCGCCTCACCACAGACATTTATCCAGCTGATTTTGCCTGGACCCCCGATTGGCTCAAAGGCCCCGCCTATCGCCCAACAGGTGTCAGCATGCGCCCCATCTTAGAGGCCGGTCCTTGCGTGCGCAGCATGCAAATCGATTACGACGATGAGGTGGAATATAAGGGCGCACAGTGCCTTTACGACTTGGCACGTGCGCCGCAAGACAAACCGTTCTTCCTCACTGTGTCATACACGCATCCACACCCGCCGTTTGTGGCACAGCAAAAACATTGGGACCTGTATCGACGTGAAGACATTGATGCACCGCGTGTACCGCCCATTCCCTTTGAAGATCTCGACGAACACAGTCAATGGTTATATGTAGCCCATGCCCAAGATATTTACAGCGTGTCGGACGAGCAAGTACTCAATGCCCGTCATGCCTACTACGGTATGGTGAGTTACGTAGACGAAAAGATTGGAAAAATTTTAGAAGTTTTGAAAGAAACAGGGCTTGATGACAATACCGTTGTCGTGTTTTGCGGTGACCACGGCGAAATGCTGGGAGAGCGCGGCATGTGGTTCAAACAAAGCTTTTACGAATCTTCTGTGCGCGTGCCCATGATTGTGTCAATGCCCCAACGCTTCGCACCGACTCGTGTCTCGGCACACGTCTCTTTGGTCGACTTGCTCCCCACTTTCATGGACCTAGCCTACAGCAATCAAGCACCAGAACCCGTCGGACCATTGCATGGCAAAAGCCTTGTGCCATTGCTGACAGGCGAAGACGCAGGCCATGATCGGTGTGTTATTTCAGAGTACAGCTCAGAGGGTGTCAGTGCCGCTTCACGAATGCTGCGTGAAGGGCCTTGGAAGTACATTTTCACGCACGGGTTGGCACCCATGCTTTTCAACTTAGAACAAGATCCGGACGAATTGCACAACTTGGCAGGAAAAGCTGAACATGCCGAAATTCAGCAACGCTTGCACGCGCGCTTGGTAGAAGATTGGGATCCAGCCACCATGCATGCCCGCATTTTGGCCAGTCAAAAGGAACGTTTGTTTTTGGCCGAGGTGGCCAGTGCTTCAAGCAAAACACCCAACTGGGCTTACCAACCGTTTGTGGATGAAACCCAGCGCTTCATTCGCGGCTCGGGCGCGGCAGGGCCTACCAGTGTGAAGGCCCGCGCCAGGTTTCCTTATGTCGAACCCGTTCAGCCCGACAAGCCGTCTGACAAACCCGCCTGAGATACGAACTTAGGATTGAGGTAAGCCTCTAAAGCTTCAGTGCCACCTTCTGACCCATAGCCAGAATCTTTCACACCGCCAAATGGTGTCTCGGGCATGCCTAGACCTAAGTGATTGATAGTGATCATGCCCGTTTGCACGGAAGCTGCAATTTGCTGCGCCGTTCTAGCAGAACGTGTCCATGCGTATGCGGCCAAACCGAATGGCAATCGATTGGCTTCTTGCACGGCATCGTCAAAAGTCTTGAATGGATTGATCAAGGCCATGGGACCAAACGGTTCTTCTGTCATGGCGCGCGCTGACAATGGCAATTCTGTCAGCACAGTAGGCGCCCAGAAATTACCAGCTGTACCCATCGCTTTGCCACCCGTTTTGAGTTTGGCATTTTGCTGCGCAGCATCGGCTACCAAATTTTGCATAGCCGACTTGCGTCGTGGATTGGCCAAGGGCCCCATGTTGATGCCAGCCTCCATTCCATTGCCAACCTTGAGTTTTTCTGCATGCATCACAAACTGATCAACAAACTCATTGAAAACGCCTTCTTGAACCAAGAAACGCGTAGGTGATACACATACTTGGCCGGCATTGCGGAACTTGCTGGCGGCCATGGTCTTGGCAGCCAATGCGATGTCGGCGTCATTGAATACGACCACGGGCGCATGACCGCCCAATTCCATGGTCATGCGCTTCATGTGCTGGCCCGCCATGGCGGCCAGTTGCTTGCCCACGGGCGTTGAACCTGTGAATGAGATTTTGCGAATAGCAGGATGCGCGATGAGGTAAGTAGATATGTGAGCAGGATCACCGTAGACCAAGTTCACTACACCAGCTGGTACGCCTGCATCAATAAAGGCTCGGATCAATTCTGCAGGAGATGCTGGCGTCTCTTCAGGAGCCTTGACAATGATGGAGCAACCAGCGGCCAAGGCAGCTGATAGCTTGCGCACAATTTGGTTGATGGGAAAGTTCCAAGGTGTGAACGCAGCAACGGGTCCCACAGGTTCTTTGATCACCAGTTGATACACATCCATTTGGCGTGCAGGAATCACGCGGCCATATGCACGGCGGCCTTCTTCGGCAAACCAATCAATTGTGTCCGCACCCGCCATCACTTCCATGCGCGCTTCGGCCAAGGGTTTACCTTGCTCCAAAGTCATGAGTTGGGCCACAGTTTCAACGCGATCGCGTAACAATTGTGCTGCTTTGCGCATTATTTTGTAGCGGTCAAAGGCGCTGATTTTTCGCCACACATCAAAACCACGATTGGCGGCTTCTGCCACTTCTTCAAGGTCTGCTGTTTCGGCGTAAGCCAGTTCCCCCATCACCTCGCCAGTAGCAGGGTTGAGCACGGGTAATTTACGCGCATCAGCGCCTTCGCGCCAGTGTCCATCAATGTAAAGCTGAACGTGGGGATAGTTAGACATGATTCATTCACCTCAATAAAAAGAGAGACTTTGCCGCACAGCGTGCGACCTAAGTGCGTAGTTTAAACAGCATCTTCCAACATCATGGCGGCACCTTTTTCGCCAATCATGATGGCTGCGGCATTGGTGTTAGTGGATACCATTCGCGGCATGACAGACGCATCGATCACGCGAAGTCCATCAACACCGCGGACTCGAAGGCGGGAATCGACCACTGCGTTGGCGTCTTCGCCCATTCGGCAGGTACCAACAGGGTGGTACACCGTGCCGCCCTTTTCTCGTGCAAACTGCTCTAAGGCCGCTGGCGTGGTGATGTGATTACCTGGAAAATGCTCTTCACCCGTGACCAGGTCTTTGAAAGCAGGTTGTGCAAAAATTTCGCGAAGTTGCTGAAGCCCCGCCACTAGCACTTTGGCATCATGCGGATTTTGCAAATAGTTGGCCACGATTCTGGGGGCCATTAGAGGATCGGCAGAATTTAAATGTACGCTGCCGCGCGACAAAGGTCGACACTGCGTAGCCGACGCAGAGAAGCCAGAGAAACGATGCAAAGCATCCCCTGGTTTGTCAACCGACAAAGGCATGACATTGAACAGAACATCGGCTCGACCATTCTCTGCATATTCGGTACAAGCAAGTCCACCTACTTGGCCAGCGCCTACAGTTAAGGGGCCGCGCTTTTTAAACAACCACTGCGCGCCCATTTGTGCCAAGCGCAAGGGATTGCGTACGTCGTCGTTCAAGGAATGTTTTTTTCGTAACTTCACTATGACGCGCGCTTGATAGTGGTCTTGTAAATTTTCGCCCACTTCTTCCGAATGCGCCACAACCGGAATACCAAGGCGCTGAAGCAAATTAGGATGCCCAACGCCAGACAGTTGAAGCAACTGCGGCGATTGCAGCGCACCAGCCGACAAAACCACTTCTGCGTCAGCTTTTGCTCTTTGCAACTGTCCCTGCTGTAGCCATTCAACGCCAACAGCACGTCCTTTTTCAACAACTACTTTGGTGACCTGAGCATGAGTCACGATAGTCAAATTCGTTCTGGCTTTGATTGGCTTTAGGAATGCCGTGGCGGCATCGCACCGCCAGTGACCTTTTAGAGTTAACTGATATCTACCCATGCCGTCGGATTGAGCGCCATTGAAATCTTCGTTCAAGGGATGACCGGCTTGATGTGCGGCCTTTAGCCAAGCCTCACAGTAAGGATGATCATTGCGCAAATTAGAAACGCCCAGTTCGCCTTGTACTCCATGAAATTCACTCTCGCCACCTTCGTAACACTCGGTACTTTTGAAAAAAGGCAATACTTCTTTGTAAGACCAACCAGTGGCACCCTGCGCAGCCCAGTCGTCGTAATCTGCGCGCTGGCCACGGATATAAAGCAAACCATTAATGGCACTAGATCCACCCAAAACCTTGCCACGCGGCCAGGTCATGGCTCGATGTGCCGTCTCTTGCTGAGAGAGCACTGGGAATTGCCAGGAAAACCGTTTGTCATTGATGGTGCGAAAGTAGCCTACCGGCAATCGCAGCCAAAAACCTTGAGATGGACCACCAGCTTCTAGCAACAAAACACGTGAGTTTGGGTTTGCACTAAGCCGATTGGCCAAGATGCAACCTGCAGAACCCGCGCCCACAATGATGTAGTCAAAACCTAAAGAAGAAGTTACATTTTTCATTAAAGGTATTATATGCCATACCTTTAGACTATCCCCTATGAAACTCTCACCATTACCTATTTCGTCGTCAGCTTCAAGCGCACTGAATTTGCGCCTTATCAGCCTTGACGCTTTTGTTTTTCGATGCCCTAGCCCAGTCCCAGTTAGAACTTCTTTTGGAATCATGCGCGATCGACCGGCAGTCTTTGTGAAAGCAGAAAGTGCAGATGGGCACATTGGCTGGGGAGAGATTTGGTGTAACTTCCCATCATGCGGCGCCGAGCATCGCGCGCAATTGCTTAACACTGTCATTGCGCCTTTATTATTGAACAAAGACTTTAGCCACCCTTCATCAGCCTTTGAAGAAGCCAGTACGAAAACACACGTTCTTGCCCTGCAATCGGGTGAACTTGGACCCATGGCACAAGTTATTGCAGGCGTCGATATAGCGCTTTGGGATTTATGCGCAAGAAGGGCAAAACTTCCCTTGTATCAATTACTTGGTGGCTCAAATGCTCGAATTGGTGTTTATGCCAGCGGCATTAATCCTGATGCATCATTGCAAACAGTCCAAAAAAAGTACCAAGAAGGCTTTCGCGCTTTTAAATTAAAAATCGGATTTGACACGGAACTAGATATTGCTAACGTTAGATCTGTGCGTGAGTGGCTAGACCCTGCACTTGAACTGATGGCCGATGTTAACCAGGCATGGAACTTAACCAAAGCGCTAGAAAACATACCGAAATTGGAGCCCTACAGGCTGAGTTGGCTTGAGGAACCCCTTCGATGTGACAGTGAGATGCGTCAATGGCAAGAGCTAAAAGCGCATTCGCGTATTCCATTAGCTGCAGGCGAGAACATGCTGGGATTAGCTAATTTTATGTCTGCTATAGAAAGCAAAGCATTTGATGTGTTGCAACCAGATATTGCCAAATGGGGAGGCATCTCTGCTAGCTGGGCAGTCATTCAAAACGCTCTTTCACAGGGTCTGCGCTACTGCCCACATTATTTAGGGGCAGGTATTGGACTCATGGCCTCAGCGCATTTGCTTGCAGCCTCAGGCGGTGACGGCTTGCTCGAAGTAGATGCAAATGAAAATCCGCTGCGAACCATGCTTGCGCCGGCACTGCAAAAAATCGACAATGGGTTCATCACATTAACTCAAGATCCGGGACTTGGAGTTGAACCGGATCTCGATGCCCTATCAGTAGCGTGCCAACAGAACTAACTCGCCTTTGTAGTTTATCGAACGGCCATGAGCAGCACGCCCAGGACCGTAATTTGTTCTGTTGTCTGTAGGGTGCAAAATTCAAATCTCGTGGCTTTCACCACGGGATTTGGTCGAGCAATATACTGGCGATGCACGAAATCAGGTCTTAGCGTTGTTCAACAGCAAAGAAGTGTCGAAATATGTCTTTGCTGGCACTGGATTCTGGATACCACCAAAGCGGGCATAAAAATCGGTAACTTGCTGCAACCATCCTACGGCGGTGCCGTCCTGGTAGAGCTTTTGCCACTCGGCAACAGTGTAATATTTCGACGCCTTGAACTGCTCCTGCAATTCAGCCAATGGCACTTGTTCGTAATTTTTGGCCTGAATGATAGGCAAGATACTGGCCGAATTATTGATCAAATCGTCGTTCGCCGCAGCCCAACCACGCACCACTTGTGTCACCACCGCACGATTTTTTTCAAAATAATCGGCACGTGTCGCCCAGCCACCGACGATCGCAGACTTGGGGAAATAGGCCGAAGCATCAACCAACATCTTAGCGCTAGGAACGCGCTGGCGAACCTGCATATTGAAAGGCACCCACAAGGCAACAGCTGGAACGGCGCCGGAAATGAATGAAGTTACCGCAACCGCCATCCCTTGGTTGATCAGCTCTACATCCTTTGCTGGATCTAGTCCATTAGCGCGCAATGCCGCATCTAGGAAAACGTGAGCGGTGGTCCCCAAGGTGGTGGCGATTTTTTTTCCCTTTAGGTCAGCCCATGTCTTAACCCCTTGGTCTTCTCGGATCCATAGCTGCGCTGTCGCAAATTCAATGTTATTGATTAAAAAAGCCTTGCCTTGCCCGCGCGCGGGAAAGTTGGAAATCACAGCGCCAGTGGACAACATGTCCAAGCTTCCGCCAATCATGGCGTTAAAGAGCTCAAGACCCGTATTGAACTTGACCGGATCAAATTCAATTCCCTCTTTTGCCCAATGTCCACGATGAACGCCAGTCCATAGTTGGCCTGTCACCGCCAGGGTATCTACATAACCAACACGGATTTTGGTTCGCTGCTGCGCAATAGCTGGCGCGCCAATACTGGACAAGCCTGCAGCACCCAGACCCAAGACGATATCGCGACGACGAATTTGTAAGCTATTGTTCATGAGAATTTCCTCTATATTGTGTGTGAAAAAAAAGATGACCTTACTGAATCGTTAACCAGCAGCAAAACCCAGTCGCTGCTGCACTTCATACTCCGCCATCACAAGATCGCGGACATGTGCCTTGATAGCTATGAACTCAGCCGTCTCATGTAGGCTTTCGTTACGCGGGTAGCCAAACGGAATCTCTATGATTTCCTTAATACGTGCGGGTCGCGCGGTGACCACAACGATACGGGAGGCGAGGTACACCGCCTCATCCACAGAGTGTGTGATCATCATTACTGTCTTGCCTTCACGCTGCAGAACTTCCAGCAGCAAGTTCTGCATCTTGGAACGCGTCTGTGCGTCGAGCGCACCAAAAGGCTCGTCCATCAAAAGGAACTCCGGCTGGGCCGCATAGGCTCGTGCAATCGCCAACCGTTGACGCATACCACCAGACAGAGTTTTAGGAAAAGCGTTCGCAAAATCCGACAGGCCCATTAATTCCAGATATTTGCGACAGATAGATTCAGCCTCGTAAGCTGGAGTCTTGCTACCAGAAAGCTTCAAACCAAAAAGAATATTTTGCTCTACCGTTAACCACGGAAAAACGCCGTATTCCTGGAAGATGACACCACGATCGCGACCTGGGCCTTCTATCAGCTTGCCATCAAGCGTCAGACGTCCTTCAGTAGGTTTCGCAAAACCCGCAAGGAGGTTCATCAGAGTGGTTTTGCCACAGCCTGATGGGCCGACGATGCAAATGAATTCATTTTCACGGATATCCAAGGACACATCATCCACGACCCTCAAGGGTCCGTTCTCTGTTTGGAAATCAAAGGATATCTTGTCAAATTGGATGCGCGGTGAAGTCATTGAGCCTCCACCCGCTCTTGCCAGCTGAGCATGCGACGAGTGACTGAGCGTAACCCCATGTCCATTGTCATTGCGACCGCACCTATGCAGACAATTCCTACGTAAATCACGTCAATCTGGAAGAATGACCCGGCACTCTGAATAAGTGCACCAAGTCCCTGCTGTGCAGCAACCAACTCAGAAGCCACCAACGTCGCCCAGGCCACGCCCAAAGCAACTCGCAAGGATGTCAGTATGTGGGGCATGGTCATCGGTAAGATCACCTTTGAGAAAATTTCCCACTCAGTCGCGCCCAAGGTGCGGGCCACCTTGATGTAAATGGGACTAATCTGAGAAACACCTTCATACATCACAATCACGCCCGCAAAAAAACTAGCGTAAAAGAGAATCACGACTTTAGCGGGTTCGTCTATACCGAAATACACAACCACCAAAGGAATCAGCGCGATGGGAGGTAGAGCCCGAAAAAAATTGATCAGTGGATCTAAAAACGTTCGGGCATTTTTGTACCACCCAATCAAAAATCCGACTGGAACAGCAACCGCAATACCTAAGGCTACTCCTAGTGTTACACGCTGAGTCGACTTCAAAATGTCAATGCTCAGTCTACCGTTGAACAACAATTCGATCAGTTTGGTAGCGACCTGTCCCGGCGTTGGCATGAGACCTTGGTTCACGATGCCCGAGGATGCAATGCCTTGCCATAATGCAATCAATAAAAACCAAGGCAACAGTACGAGTCCAAAATGGCGTAAACGAGGCAAGGTAAAAACGCTCCAGTCTGTTTAAATTGCGCCTATGGTACCATAGTACATACTTTAAAACTAAGGGTTTTCCTGTACAGTTTTATCGAATCTTACTTAAAGACTTTTATCACTAAGAATTCAGCATGAGCCGAATTAGCCTTACCGTTCATCCCAGCGACAATGTCAGTACCTTGTTGGACTTTCAGACCGATGAGCGGACCACGCGAGATGGGCTTTTGTTAAGGGAGTCGATTCCTTTTGGCCATAAAGTGGCTCGCCAAGAAATTGCTGAAGGGCAAGCAGTTATCAAGTATGGCGTGGCCATCGGCAAAGCTACAAAAACGATCCAGTCCGGAGAGCATGTCCATGTCCACAATTGCTGCTAAGCCGCTTTCAACCGCCATGAGAGACGGTCTGAGCTTCATGGGTTTTCTCCGGCAAGGTGGCCTCGTGGGCGTGCGAAACCATCTAGCGGTCATTTCAACCGTTGCACTGTGTAACCGTATCGCCGAACTGGCAGCACAGCGCTATGAAGCCGGCAATGGTGAGTCCGTATTACAAATCAAAGGTGAATTTCAGAGAGGCCTGCAACTTGCTGACGCTCAATTACAGAATCAAGTTATCAGGCAACTCATTGAACATCCGAATATAGGCGCAGCGCTAGTCTTGTGCCACGATCGTAGATCGGCTCAAGCTTTGCAAAAACTTTTTTCTGGTAAGCCAGTTGAAGTGCTAGCGGTGATGGACGGCGAGGGAGTAGAAAACACTGTTGATCTTGCCAGCCTAGCACTCAAGCGATTAAGTCAACAGATACTCGGGCAAGTAAGAGTCCCCTGCCCTTTTTCAAAGCTTACCTTCGCCCTAGAATGCGGCGGGTCTGATGCTTCCAGTGCAGTCTGTTCAAACCCCGCAGTAGGTCAATTTGTGGACGTTGCGATTGCACACGGCGCCCGAGTAATCGTCTCGGAAACCGCTGAATTTATTGGCGGCGAAGAGGTGATACGCGCCCAATCAATATCGCCAGAAATAGCGCAGTCCATCATCAACTGCATCGCCATCACCGAGGCGCGCATGGCCGGAGACGGTGACCATTACCGTGGCGTTAATCCTACTGCCGAAAACATTGAGGCTGGTCTAACTACCCTGATAGAAAAAACGATGGGGGCGGTTTGCAAAATAGGTAACTCGAATTTTGAAGGCTGCCTATCTTTCGGGCAATCTCCAACAGGGCCTGGGCTTTACTTTATGGATACACCCTTCTTCAGCCCTTGCTCCATCACCGGTATGGTGGCGGCAGGCGCGCAGATCACGCTTTTTTCGATGGGGGTTTTCAATCCTTCCGGTAACCCACTGGCGCCCACGCTCAAAATCTGTGGAAACCCTCAGACCGTAAAGAACTGGTCAGATGGTATTGATGTCAACCTCAGCAGCCTAATCACAGGCGAAATGTCTCTTGATGAGGGTGGAAATCAAGTGCTTCAAGCTGTAGTGGACACGGCTAATGGGCTCGTTACGAAAACAGAAAAATGGGGCGAAGGACAATTTATCATTCCTCGTTCATTGCCCGTGTTTTAAATCTGCCCAAATGCTGTCCAACTTTTGGGGTGCAGTTCAAGCTAATCTGAGTGGGAAAATTGGACACCATTTCTAGTGTTGAAATAACAACATGGTGTAAAAGTTCATGTGGTCACCAGCCAATTGCTTTGGGGAGCCAAAGCGCAATCGACGGAAACATAAACACCAGTCCCAAGGCTAAAAGCTGCAGGCAGATGAAGGGGACCACGCCTTTGTAAATGTCCTTGATGTTCACTTCAGGTGGGGCAACGCCCTTGAGATAAAACAGCGCCCAGCCGAACGGTGGTGTTAGGAAACTTGACTGAAGATTTACCGTGATGAGCATCGCGAGCCACACCGGATCCACGCCCATATTCATGAGGATAGGCAAAAAAAGCGGCACTGCGATGTAACCTCTTGGCACTACAGGCCTGTAATATTGACAAAGGAGATGACAGACCTGGCAAATGGAAATACTTAAATTACACAGCTATGGAGCGGCGCACCAAAATGACTCGGTTAGAAAGCCCGCCTTAAGGCACGCTGCACCTCTGTGGCTTTTTCACGCTGAGATTGGAATATGCGGGATTGAAGCAGACTTGATCATCAAGGCCACTAATTTTTAAAATTTTCTGAGGCACTCAAGAAAACACTACCTCGTGCCGATTCAATGAATATGAAAGCTGAACAATTTATAGAGTTTGCCAACGATTTTGCAAAAGCCAGTGCTAAAACATCTAGCGATGAAATTCAGCAAGCCTATGAAGACAACTTGAATTACCTTGCTCGCCCAGGAGATCAAGTTGTTGTGATCCGAAAACCTTGGCCCATTGGCCACTGGGGTCAGGTCGTGGCATTTCGTGAATTTAATCCCTGCTATTTCCGCGTAGAAGTTGAAATAGAAGGGAAGCTCTTACAAATTCCTGCCAGTGCGTTGGCTCGGCAGGTGGGCGCGCCTGACTGCGAAAAGGCCGAACTCAAATACATCTATTTACTGATGAAGATCAATGGTTTGAAGATCGCATCGGGTTGATTTAACCCGCCCTGCTTTTTGGTGGGCCCACCGGGGCCAAAGGATTATGAGCAGCTTTAAAAAAGGATAGCCTATATAAATCAATAGGTTACAAGCAAACTACTGAGGTTTGGAAGCAAATGTGTAAGCAATAAAAAAGCCAATGCACACGCCACTACTTACATCGATCATGGCAACATCAGATTGACGCCGCCAACGATGGCAGCTGCGTCAACACCAAAATAATGACGCAATGCCGCGCGAGTGTCGCTCCGACCAAATCCATCTGTCCCTAAGGTCTTATAAGTTCGACCTACTGGCACGAAAGCTCTAACGCATTCGGTCACAGCGCAAACATAGTCTGAAGCAGCCAATACGGGGCCTTTGCGTTGAGATAGCAAGTTCGTTAGGTAGGGCACCTTCTGAGTACTTTGGTCAGTGCATGTCCGACCATCACGGGCCAACTCACTCCAACTTGTCACACTAATTACCTCGACATCGATACCTTGCGCAACTAAGGTCTTAGCTGCAATTAGCACTTCTAGCAAAATGGCACCAGATCCCATCAAAGTTACAAATTGTTTTGGGTTGCTGTTTTCAGGTGTGAAGCTAGCAAATTGATACGCGCCACATAGTACGCCATTGGCATTTTCCAGGGAGATATCAGGATTCGAATAGTTCTCGTTCATCAAGGTGACGTAATAAAAAATATCCATCTGTTGCTCTACCATTTCACGCATGCCTGCGTCCAAAATGATTGCCAGCTCTCCTGCAAAAGCCGGGTCATACGCTTTGCAATTGGGAATGGTTGCAGCCACCAAATGACTGCTGCCATCTTGATGCTGCAATCCCTCGCCACCCAATGTCGTTCTGCCAGACGTTGCGCCCAACAAAAAGCCTCTGGCTCTTTGATCAGCAGCAGCCCAAATGGCATCTCCCACTCTTTGGAAGCCAAACATTGAGTAATAAATATAAAACGGCAACATGGCAAAGCCGTGCACGCTGTAGCTGGTTGCGGCGGCAGTCCAACTCGAAAGCGCACCAGCCTCGCTAATGCCCTCCTCTAAAATTTGACCGTCCAATGCTTCACGGTAACTCAGTACAGAGCCGATATCTTCTGGCGCATAACGCTGCCCGACACTGCTGTAGATTCCCACTTGCTTGAACAGATTGGCCATTCCAAAGGTACGCGCTTCATCTGCCACGATTGGAACCAAGCGTTTTCCAAAGACAGGGTCTTTCAACAAGTTAGCCAAGATGCGCACAAAAGCCATGGTTGTACTCATCTCTTTGCCATCTGCTGCTATCGCAAACTGGGCATATGTCTCTAATGAGGGAACAGGCAAAATCGCGCAATGCGTTTCACGCTTCGGTATGCTGCCACCTAGATCTTGCCGATGCTTTAACAGGTATGACATCTCTGCACTGTTCGGCTCAGGTTTGTAAAACGACAAACTTTTTGCTTGTTCATCGGTGAGCGGCAAATTGAATCTGTTGCGGTATTCAATCAATTCTTGTTCATCAAATTTCTTATGGCTGTGCGTTGTCATCTTTCCTTGACCGGCGCTGCCCATGCCAAAACCTTTTTTGGTGTGCGCTAAGATCACAACCGGCTGCCCTTCATGCGCAAGCGCAGCAGCATAAGCCGAATAAATCTTCACGACATCATGCCCACCGCGCTTTAATCGATCGATTTGCTCATCGGTCATTCTCTCTGCTAAACGTTTCAAGTCTTCGTTTTGTCCAAAGAAACTTTCTCGGTTGTAACGCCCATTTTTTGCAGCAAATGTTTGCATTTGCCCATCCACAGTTTGGGCAAATGCTTTCAGCAAGGCGCCCGTGGTGTCACGCGCAAACAAACCGTCCCAGTCACTCCCCCACACCAACTTGATTACTTTCCAGCCTGCGCCAGAAAACAATTTTTCTAATTCATCGATGATTCTTCCATTCCCTCGCACAGGGCCATCTAAGCGCTGTAAATTACAGTTCACCACCCACACCAAGTTGTCTAGTCTCTCGCGTGCAGCCAAGGTCAGCGCACTCATACTCTCGGGCTCGTCCATTTCACCATCACCAAAGATGCCCCAAACCTTACGACCTTCGCATTGCAACAAATTGCGGTGCGTCAAATAGCGCATGAAACGAGCGTGGTAGATCGAACTGATAGGCCCCAGCCCCATAGACCCCGTCGGAAACTGCCAAAAATCGGGCATCAACCAAGGATGCGGATAGCTTGACAGTCCGCGTGCACCGGCTTTTCCCGTATTGATTTCTTGACGGTAATGCAACAAGTCATCTTCCGTTAAACGCCCCTCTAGAAATGCTCGCGCATAAACACCTGGCGCACTGTGAGGTTGAAAAAAAACCAAGTCCCCGCCTTGTTCAGATGTGCGCGCTTGAAAGAAATGGTGGAAACCAGTTTCAAACAAATCTGCGACGCTGGCATAACTTGCAATGTGCCCACCCAATTCACCGTAGGCTTGATTTGCGCGAACAACCATGGCCAATGCATTCCAACGCATGATGGACGTTAAGCGTTCTTCAATTTGAATGTCCCCAGGAAACTCCGGTTGGTCGTCTACAGAAATGGAGTTTGCATAGGGCGTATTGAGATCGGGTTGCCAACCTGTCCTGTGCTGCCGCGCAATCTCAGTCAAACTGTTCAAAATTTGGTTTACACGTTCTGGGCCCTCCATTGCAAGCAAAGATAGCAATGCATCTCGCCACTCCGCGGTTTCCTCTGGATTGGCGTCTTGGGCTAGTGAGGTCATGTCAATGGAAGTGTTCATGTACAGAACTTTAATTGTCAATTGGCAAAATAGGCTATCAATTTCATCTATTGAATAATTGATTTAAAGCATAAAATGCTAAATAAATTGAATAGGCGGCATATGAATTTAGATAAAACAGATTTACGAATATTGGATCATCTGCAGCGAGACGGAAGTTTGACCAACGTTGAACTTGCTCGAAAAATTGGCCTTTCGCCATCGCCCTGCCTTGCGCGGGTCAAAGCACTGGAAGCCGCAGGCGTCATTGAAAAATATGTGGCACTGGCTAACGCAAGTGCTTTGGGTTTAGGCCTCACAGTTTTTATTTCAATCAGCCTGAAAACCCAAAGTAAAGAAGCCTTAGCAAATTTCGAAGCCCACATTGCGCAACATGATGAAGTGATGGAGTGCTATTTGATGACGGGAGACAGCGACTACTTGCTGCGAGTGGCCGTGAAAGACATTCAAGCACTTGAAAAGTTTATTTTGGAACAACTTTCACCCATTCCGGGTGTCGAGAAAATTAGATCCAGCTTTGCGCTCAAGCAAGTGCGCTATAAAACTGCCCTTCCCCTCTTTTTAGGGCAGTGACCCCAAATAATTGGGCAAGCCCAATTTGAAGGACTCGCCTATTTGAGCTTACCCAAACTCACAATGAAGTTTGCGGCTGAATTTAGATCGGCAATCAATGCAGTTTTAGCTGCTTTTATGTTTTTTCGCGTCATGGCTTCGAGAATTTTTTGGTGGTGATTTCCCGCTGATTCTGCATCCGTCAGCCTTTTAGAGCCCGATCGCATGTCTAGATTCAAGACAGGACCCACTTGTAACCACAAGCCTTCAATCAAGTCCATCAAGATTGGCATTTGGGCAGCACGGTATGCCGTGAAGTGAAATCTCATATTGGCGTCAATCGCTATCGTCGGGTCTGGTTGCTTGCGGCTGACCTCTTTCAAAAACGTTTCATGGTGATGGGCTAATTCTTGCAGCTGTGGTTTCGTAATGCGTTGGGTTGCATGCTCTATGGCTAAACACTCAACCTGGAGGCGAATTGCCAGAAGCTCCAGAAATTTCTCCTTGGTCATTAAAGGAACACGGACAAATTTGTTGGGTAACAGCTCCAATGCACCCTCAGCCCCCAGTTGACGCAATGCTTCACGAACAGGCATCTGACTTGTTCCAACCGCCTCAGACAAATTTTTCAGTGTTAGCCGCTGGCCTGGTTGCAAGCGCCCACTCATGATCAACTGACGCAAATCGCCATAAACACGCTGCGACATCGTCTCATGCTTGATCCGCCCAATTGGCAAGTCCACTATTTCTTTGGGCATAGGGAATATCCTAGTCATTAATTATTGACTTAATTTTGCCATTAATTACATTTGATCAAACATCATATGATGTTTTTTAGTAATTCATATCCTTAAGGAGTTCGAATGAAAGACGTATCTCAAACCCGCCGCCGTTTGGTCATCGCGGGCTCAGCCGCTGGTGCTGTTTCTGCAATGGGATTTCCCGCCATTGTCAAAGCACAATCAGACAAAATTCGCATTGGTCACTTAACGCCATTAACAGGCTTCTTGGGGACCATCGGAGAGTACGCCGCAATGGGCGTCAAGATGGCCGCCGAAGAGATTAACAAGTCTGGCGGCCTGCTCGGAAGAGAGATTGAGTTGCTTTCAGAGGACTCTGTCAATCCTGCGACAGCATCTAGTAAAGCTCAGCGGCAATTAGAGCGAGATGGTGCGGTTCTTCTTCTTGGAGAAATATCATCAGCTTCTTGCACTGCGATTGCTCAAGTGGCCGCTAGGAACAAAAAAGTTTTTTTCAATACTGGCGGAAATTCCGACGAAATCAGGGGCAAGACCTGCAACCGCTACATGTTCCATGTGGAAGCAGCAAACACCATGTACGTGAACGCAGTTGCGACTGCTTTATTGCGTAACAACATGGTCGCGGGCAAGCGCTGGTTCAGTCTTACCGCTGATTATTCTTTTGGGCATGACCTGCATCGCGTTAGCTCGCGCTTTTTAAAGGCCAACAAGGGCGACCTCGTTGAAAATGCTTTGGTTGCGACGGACGCAACCGACTTTAGTCCCTTCCTCTTGAAGATTCGCCAAGCAAAGCCTGATATTGTTGTGTCTAATTTAGCTGGATTGCAAGTTTCCAACTTCATCAAGCAATACGCTGAGTTCGGCTTAAGCTACCCATTGGTGGGATTTGATATGGCTCCTGCGATTGCATGGGCCTCCGGTGCTGAAAACTTTTCAGGCACTTGGCCAGTCCGGTGGCATCCCGATGTGGCGAGTCCTTCGGCCAGGGCCTTCGTCACTGCTTTTACCGCCAAATATGGAAAGCCGCCAGAAGATCAAGCGGCCGCCGAATATTCCACCTTGAAACTTCTTGTCCAGTCAATGAACGAAATAAAGTCGACTGATTCTGAAAGGCTAATTGCACATTTAGAAAAAGAACCAGAATTCGATATCTTGAAAGCACGCAAAGGTTACTTCCGGAAGTGGGATCACCAGTTGATGCAAGAGATGTATTCGATAACACCGAAGCCCAAAGCGCAAGTTAAAAACAAATGGGACTTCTTACAACTCAGCAGTCCACTGCCAGGCGATAGTGCAAAGCTTGAATCACTGGCCCCAACGCGTGAAGAGAACGACTGCAAGATGGCGTAATGTTGATCGTCTAACTGATTTTTATGGCAGCAATCTATTTACTTGAACAGGTCATCAATGGATTGCTATCCGGGGGCTATTACCTGCTAATAGCCCTCGGACTTTCAATGATTTTCAGCTTGGGCGGTATTGTTAATTTAGCCCATGGCGCCTTTTACGCGCTTGGCGCTTATTTTGCGATTGAAGTTTCCGCGATATGGGGTTTTGGCAGCGCGATTGTTATTTCTCCCGTTCTGGTAGGCTTAATTGGCATTGTTTTTGAGCGGTTTATTCTTCGGCGCTTTTATTCTGCCGATCCCATTATCAGCTTACTGCTGACGTTTGGGCTTTCGATGGTGATTGAGCAACTCATCAGAATGCTGTGGGGCGCTGCGCCCTTAGCCTCATCCATTCCGACTGCATTAAGAGGAAACGTTGTTGTAGGCGAGTTCCTTTATTCTCGTTACCGACTCATCATTCTTGGCGCAGTCGCATTGCTTCTCGTTGCAATATGGTTCTTACTCAATAGAACTTCGTTCGGACGCGTAGTTCGTGCCGGGGTTCAAAAACCAGACATGGTCGCCGCATTGGGCATTAAATTACAGCCCTATATGACTGGGATTGTGGTGATTGGTGTGATGCTTGCTGCGATTGCGGGCGTTATGTTTTCGCCGATTGTTGGAGTCCATCCCGCAATGGGATCCGAGATCATGACTGCCGCATTTGTGGTTGTCGTGATTGGTGGCCTTGGTAGCTTCTGGGGCGTAGTGCTTGCCGCTATTTTGGTCGGAGTGGTGAAGGGCGTAACGATTCACTTCATTCCGCCTGCGGGTGAGGCTTCCATGTACTTACTGATGGTATTGGTTCTACTGTTTAGGCCGCGCGGTCTTTTTGGTGAGCGTATAGAACGATTCGATTAAATCAAAGATGGTTAACTTAAAAAATTCGATCTTGTTTAAAACAGCAATCGCCTTGCTGATTGCGCCTTTTTTCCTTCAAGCCATTGGCCTGACGCTCACCTCATCGACTGACCTTGTTATTTTTGCCCTGGCTGCCATTGGCCTCAATCTTTTAGTCGGCTTTACAGGTCTTACTTCATTTGGACATGGCGCTTGGTTTGGTATTGGCGCATATGCAGCAGCCTTGGCGCAGATCAATTGGTTCAACAACAGCTTTTTCTTTCCTTTGTTATTTTCACTGTTGTTCATCATTTGTTCATCCGCTCTTTTCGGATTTCTAATTCTTCGCCGCCGTGGCGTTTATTTTTCGTTATTGACACTGGCGCTCTCAGCCCTTGTTTTCACTGTCTCTTTGCGTTGGACTTCTTTAACTGGCGGAGAGTCTGGTTTGGGCGGTATTGTTCGACCTGTCGTAGGCGTATTCAACCTAGATGACCCCATCACATTTTTAATTGCAGTGAGTCTGGCGGGATTGGTCCTGATTTATTGTTTGAACCGTTTGATACATTCTCCTTTTGGCCATGTGTTGGTAGCAATACGCGAGAATGAGCAACGCGCTACGTTTCAAGGCTACGACACGAATCGCTATAAGTTGTTGTCCTTTGTGGTGTCGGCCACCATCACCGGCTTTGCTGGGGCCTTGTTGGCTTTTCACCATCGATTCACTTCTGCCGATGTCACCTCCGTAGGTTTTTCAGGCGAGCTTCTCGCGATGGTCGTCATTGGTGGCATGCGAAGCTTAATTGGCCCAGCGATAGGTGCACTTTTTTATGTGCTGCTTCGTGAATATTTGTCTATCTTTACCCCCAATTGGCTGCTCTACTTTGGCTTGCTGTTTGTAGGTTTCATCCTATTTTCTCCTTCTGGCCTTGTGGGCGTTTGGTCCAAACTACGTCTTCGCTGGCAGACCGCTCCCATAGAAGATGCAGCGATGAGCGGACGTCAAATTGTTGAGGGCTTGCCCTTGCCATCCTTTTTGATTCGCGATCAGCAAGTAGGCCGCGTCAATGCCCTAGAAGTCGTCGGTGTTGCCCGGCAATTTGGGGGCATCAAGGCTGTTGTAGACGCAAGCCTCACAGCGCGAAGTGGTGAAATACACGCCCTGATTGGACCCAATGGCGCAGGTAAAACGACCGTCTTTAACTTGATTTCTGGAATGTTTCCTCCAAACAAAGGCACCATCACATTGAATGGAGAAAGAATTGAAGGAAAGCCCGCCAATCTGATTTGCAGAATGGGACTTGCGCGATCGTTTCAAATTACCAATCTGTTTAAAGGACTTAGCATTGAGGAAAACCTAAGGCTGTCCATCCAAGCCCAACATCCAGGGAGTTTCAATGTATGGCGAAACGTCAACTCCTTTCAGCTTGTCAACGAGCAGACGCAAGAGCTACTGAAGTTTCTGGGGCTGATAGGCATCGAAAAGGCTGAAGCCGGATCCCTTTCATATGGCGGGCAACGACTTGTTGATTTAGGCGTGGCATTGGGAAGCCATCCTCGGGTTCTGCTTTTAGACGAGCCTCTAGCTGGCCTGGCTGCTGGGGAGCGTGAACGAGTCTCACGTTTAGTGACCATCGTTGCCAGCGGCGTACCCGTTTTAATTGTTGAGCACGATATTGACCGTGTACTTGGTTTTTCTCAAAGCGTCACCGTGATGAACCAAGGCGAAGTTTTAATGTCTGGCACGCCAAAGGAAGCACGCGAAGATGCTCGAGTTCAAGAGGTCTATACAGGAACAGGCATACCGCCGGTGACGGGAAGAACTAACGCCAAATCAAACAAATCCGAATACTTATTAACCTGCAAAAATATAGATGCTTTTTACGATAAAAGCCATATTTTGATCAGCGCATCGCTTGACGTCATGCATGGCGAGATCGTTGCATTACTGGGTCGAAATGGCGCAGGTAAGTCAACATTTTTAAAGTCGCTCATTGGTCTCGTTAAGCCTGTCAATGGCAGCATTCAACTGGAAGGCGTCGAAATCGCCGGCCTAAGCGCACCCGCCATTGCACGACTAGGGATCGGCTACGTACCTCAAGGGCGCGGCTTGTTTGCTGGGATGACTGTTCGTGATAATTTGGCGCTGGGTCGCCTGTGCCGAATAGACTCAAACACCGGCGGTGTATTTTGGGATGAAGAGAAGGTGCTGAGCTACTTTCCTAAACTTCGAGACCGAATGGATACGCACGCCGACTATCTTTCTGGGGGCGAACAGCAGATGGTTGCAGTAGCTCGCGCATTGTCTGGCAATGTAAAGCTTTTACTTCTTGACGAGCCTTTTGAGGGCCTTGCACCGGCGGTTATTCAAGATCTCTTCACTGTTTTTGACAGACTTCGTTCCGAAGTTTCGATCATTATTGTTGAGCACAACCTTGATCTGGTGCTGACACTTGCAGACCGCGTATTTGCGCTTGAACGCGGTTCCGTTTTCCATCAAGGTCCTGCCGAACCTCTGCTGACAGATATTGACTACCGCAAAAAAATTCTTTGGATTTAAATGATCGCAACTCTTAACTTTCAACTCACCGGCCAACGCGCTTTGGTTACTGCAGGTGCACAAGGCATTGGCTTGGCCATCACAGAAGCATTTTTACAGCAAGGGGCTGAGGTCTATATCTGCGACATCGATCGTACGGCCTTGGATCAAACAAAGTCAAAGTATCCGCAAGTTCACATCAGCCACACAGATGTCGGAAATGAGTCACAAGTACTCGCCATGTTTGCAGACATCCAGCAACGCTTTGGACAATTAGATATCTTGGTCAACAACGCTGGTATTGCAGGCCCAACGGCAGCAATTGAGGACACGATCTTGGCCGAATGGCAGCAAACGCTAGACGTTAATTTGACGGGGGCATTTTTGTGCACTCGAAGCGCTGTGCCATTGATCAAAAAAGCCAATGGTGGCAGCATTGTGAACATCTCCTCTGCTGCAGGTCGCCACGGTTTTCCTTTGCGTTCGCCTTATTCAGCCACCAAGTTTGGCGTGATTGGTTTGACACAAACTTGGGCCATGGAGTTAGGTCCTAGCGGTATTCGTGTGAACGCCATCTTGCCAGGCATCGTGGAAGGTGCGCGCCAAGACCGCGTTCTGAATGCCAAGGCAGAAGCTTTTGGTATCAGTTTAGAGGCCATGCGCACACGTGCGCTTGAGCGCGTGTCCTTGCGTCGAATGGTGTCAGCGCAAGATATTGCGGCGCAAATTGTTTTTATATGCTCTCCTGCAGGCGCTAATGTTTCTGGGCAGAGCCTGTCAGTAGACGGTAACGTGGAGACTCTGGTGCAATGAAAACTTTTACTCACTCCTCAAAAACTGGCGTCGTTGGTGCTGGTTTGATCGGCCGCGCATGGGCCATGGTATTTGCACGTGCTGGCCTGAAAGTCAAAATCTTTGATGCTGACGCTAAGGCACTTAGCGCATGCATGGGTCATATTGAAACGCTGGTGAAAGACATGCACGCGGCGGACTTGGTGCACGAAAACCCTGCTGACATTGTTCGACGAATCACACCTGTCAGCAGTTTGGCCGAGCTGTGCACTGATGTTGATTTAATCCAAGAAAATATTCGAGAAACATTGGAAGCGAAGATCGCTATTTTTTCTCAATTGGATGCGCTCACACACAAAGACACCATCCTCGCAAGTTCAACATCGTGGCTTCCAACCTCTTTATTCACCAAAGATCTTGAGGGCCGTGAGCGTTGCTTGGTAGCACACCCCACCAATCCGCCTTACCTGATTCCTTTGGTCGAGGTCAGTCCTGCGCCATGGACCTCTGAACAGGCTACGCAATCCGCTATGGCTTTTTACAAATTAGTCGCGCAAGAGCCAATCCTAGTCCGCAAAGAAATTCACGGGTTTTTACTCAACCGCGTCCAAGGTGCCGTTTTGAACGAGATGCTCAATTTGTATGAGCAGGGGTTTGCCAGCGCGGACGATCTCGACAAAGTCATGAAGTTTGGCCTTGGCTTGCGCTGGTCTTTTATGGGACCTTTTGAGACAATTGATTTAAACGCGCCTGACGGCGTAGTTGATTATGCCAACCGATATGGCCAAACCTATGCAGATGTAAGCAAGACTCAAGCAGATAATACTTGGGAGCCACAAGTGATTTCGAAGATTGAGAGCGAGCGCAGGCAAGTGTTGTCGCACGACCAACTTGAGTCCCGATCACATTGGCGTGATCGTCGTTTGATGGCGCTTAGACGCCATCAAAAAGACCAGCCCACATAAAACGTAACTTTACTTTACAGTTCCGCCTTATTTCTGACCCAAGGATTTTTTCTATGTCACGCAAAGTCATCATTACCTGTGCTGTCACTGGCGCAATCCATACGCCTAGCATGTCGCCACATTTGCCTGTGACTGCTAAAGAAATTGCTGACGCCGCATTGGGCGCCGCCAAAGCCGGCGCAGCCATTGTTCATTTGCATGCACGCAACCCGGTAGACGGCAGTCCTTCGCAAGACCCCGAGTTGTTCACCCCATTCTTGAAAGAAATCAAAGAGAAAAGTAATGTGGTGATCAACCTCACAACGGGCGGCGCACCAACGATGACCATTGCTGACCGCTTACGCCCTGCTCACCACTTCAAGCCAGAAGTTGCTTCGTTGAACATGGGCTCAATGAACTTTGGCCTTTATGACATGCTCAAGCGCTACAAAACATTTAATCACGACTGGGAAGTACCTTACCTTGCCAACAGTGACGACCGTGTGTTTAAAAACACCTTCAAAGATATTGCACATATATTGCAATCCTGCAGTGATAACCAAACGCGCTTTGAAATTGAGTGCTACGACATTGGTCATCTTTATACCGCTGCGCACTTTATTGACAGGGGCTTGATCAAAGCTCCGTTCTTAATTCAATCTGTCTTTGGTATTTTAGGTGGCATTGGCCCACACCCTGAGGATGTGCTGCATATGAAACGCACAGCCGATCGCTTGTTTGGCGATGCTTATGTATGGTCAGTTCTGGGTGCAGGACGTAATCAAATACCCATCGCTACGCAGTCTGCCGCTATGGGTGGCAATGTGCGGGTTGGATTGGAAGACTCGTTGTGGGATGGACCAGGCAAATTGGCCGAGTCCAATGCAGACCAAGTGACACGCATACGCAAGATCATCGAAGGACTTTCACTTGAAGTCGCAACGCCAGATGAAGCCCGAAAAATTTTGCAACTCAAGGGCCACAAGAACGTTAACTTCTAAAGCAACACGAAAAAAGCGACTCAAATGAGTATCCTTTTAAATTGGTGGGCCCACCAGGACTTGAACCTGGGACCAAAGGATTATGCTTACCACTACAGCTTTCGCTGCCTGTTTCCAGTTTGTAGTCTGGACTGTCTCTTGTCTTTACGACCTACCCGTACAGTCTCTACACCTTCCCAATACTGCTACTGGGCTTGGCTCGGGATTACCACGCTGTG